>SAMEA104315424__coassemble_349_pt1 | contig 68661 bp, 74 predicted proteins | sample SAMEA104315424__metabat2_low_PE_030 | metagenome-assembled genome bin SAMEA104315424 (sample SAMEA104315424) | gut metagenome | biome: Monkey gut; feature: monkey-associated habitat; material: faeces | place: China | collected 2013 | reverse complement strand
AAAGCGCGAATAAAAATCGCATCATAACGTAGGGACATGCCTTTGGCATGTTTCGGCGCAAACTGTAATTTATCAGCGCATTGGAAACATGCCAAAGGCATGTCCCTACGTTATGGCGTTATCGTTTTGGAAAATTTGATACGGTTTTTTACCAAGAATTCATTTTGTCATCAGTTTTTTTTTCGCCGTGAAACGGCGAGTGGTTTTTATCCTTGGGGCAATGTGGGTAGCCCTCGTAAGAGGGTGGCGGAGGGATTGTGTGGTTGGCGGCATGGAAACTCGTTTCCAATGACGCAAAGCGCACAGTCGCACCGCCAAATGCGAAGCATTCCACTTTGCTCCAAGGCTGTTTTTTATGTTTTTGTTTTTGATTACATTCACGATTCGGCAATAATGCAGAACCGTTTTTTGTGGGGTGGGGATTTGCTATGGGGTGAGGGATTGGGTGAGGATTTCGATGAGGCGCGGGAGGGCGTAGCGATCGAGGTCGGACTCCGGAATCCAAATGAATTCGGGCGGAAGTGTGGGTTTGGTGGTGGCTTCGAGTAGATAGAAATCGGCATACAGCACACGGTGGGTGAGCGCGTGCTTCACCTTTTGGCGAAGCAGGGTGAGCGTGCCGTCGAATGGCGGAATGGGGGCATTCTCTATCAAAAGCGGTTCCCACAAACCTTGCCAAATATCGCCAGCAGGGCGGCGGCGAATGGCTATTTCACCGTTCACGCGAATGTAGATGTATTGCAGATGTCGCGTTTTGATGGTGAGTTTTTTCAATTTCACCGGCAGCGTATCCACCGCATGGGTGTGGAGCGCTTGGCAGGTGTCGGCAATGGGGCAACGGTCGCACGCTGGGCTTTTGGGCGTGCATTGCGTGGCACCGAAGTCCATGATGGCTTGGTTGTAGGCAGCGGCTTGCGATTCGGGCAACAATTCCTGCGCCAGTGCGGCAAATTCCTTTTTCCCCTCGGTGGAATTGATGGGCGTGCTGATGCCGAAGTGTCGGCTCAACACTCGATACACGTTGCCATCGACCACTGCCGCCGCCTCACCGAAGGCAAACGAGGCAATGGCTGCCGCCGTGTAGTCGCCCACGCCTTTGAGCATCTTAATGCCGTGGAGCGTGGTGGGGAAACTGCCCAGTTCCTTGATTTGCTTGGCTGCGGTGTGCAGGTTTCGGGCACGGCTGTAGTAGCCCAGCCCTTGCCACAGGCGTAGCACCTCGTCTTCGCTGGCATCGGCAAGGTGCTCCACGGTGGGGTATTGCTCCATGAAGCGGTGCCAATAGTCGCGACCTTGCTCAATGCGGGTTTGCTGCAATATCACCTCGCTGAGCCATATCGGATATGGGTCGGTGGTGTGTCGCCATGGCAGGTCGCGGCCGTGTTGGGCGTACCATCGCAGTAGTGCGGAAGCGAAAGGGTGAATCATCGGCGCGGTTCCTTTCGTTTCAAGCGGCGAATCACAGCCTTCTGCTCATCGCTCACACGCAGCGATTCGCAAATTTTCTGTAGTGCCTTGTTGTGGGTGAAATTGTCGAGGCGGTTGTCTTTCAGATACGGCATCGTCGGTTGCGGCAGTTTCACATAGCACACCGACACCAGCCACGCCACTGCCATCTTCACATAATAGCCCTCGTGGCGAATAGCATCGATTGTGCGAAGAATTTGCGCGATATGATCATCTTCCACAAACTCGCGCAACGCCATTACCACGGCAAAGCGTATCTCGTATTCCTCCTTTGATTTGAAATAGGGCTGAATGAATTGCCACCACTGCCCACGCTCGCTCTTTTTCAGCTTGAAAGTGGAGCAAACGCAGTCGCACACCGACCACGAGTTGATGCGTGGCACCCAGTCGGCGATAAGCGCCAACCGATGCTGGAGCGTGATGCCTTTGACGTAGCCAATCACCATGCCGTGCAGCATACGGCTTTCCATAAATTCGGTGTCGGCAGATGCCACATAGTCTTGCCAAGAACTGTCGGCGGCAATGCTCTTGGCGAGCAGGCGAAGTTGGGGAATGCGAATGCCCAACACACCGTCAACGTCAGGATTGAGCATCGCGGCAAACTCCTTGTTGCCCTGCGCCGCCAAATCCGTTAAATGCGTCGATATGTCCTTGCCCAAAAATTGATACATTATACAAATTTACAACAATCCACCCAATCATCGCAAACTTTTAACAAAGATTCGCACTGAAAAATTTGCGAAATCCAAACTTTTTACTACTTTTGCGTCACGATTAGAAAAGCACGTCTTTCACTATTCGAAGAACACATTTGTCCAACTTTTATAAGATATTATTCATAGCTTTCGCCCATTCACAGTGGAATGGGGAACAGAGATGATTTTGGCTCTTGCCAAAAGGAATTATTGAACCGTTTAACAACTACAACTTTGAATTTTTGCAAAACGGTACTATTATATGTATCGTCCTTTGCAATTCCACAAAAAAACAATCATTTCACACATGAGCAAGAAAAACAAGAAGTTGCAAAAAGTGGTGGGCACACTCGACGAGTATGTGCGCGCATGGCGAAAGGCTTCTCGCGCCGACGAGATCGCCAGCCACGGCCGTGCTGTGTCGTTCGCTCGTGTTCACGTCTCTAAAAAGGTGTATAACCGCAAGCGCGACCGCAAAATTGAGTGGTAAGCCACAATAGCCCGGCTCACAAGGGAGAGAAACACAAAACCAAACAAACAACAATTAAATCTTATCAATCTTATCAAAAATGGCAATTAAAACGCAAGCAATGAAGAGAGCAAACACAGTGAATAACGAGGTGGAACTTGAACAAAAGAAGAAGGCACTGAAACCCATTTCAGAAGAGGAATTGAAGCAGTGCAATATGATTGATTTAATTGAAATGCTGACTGAGCGACTGAAGGACTGCCGCTTCGACAAGCGCACCCTTGAACTCTGCCAGCCGATGCTCGACAAGTTGGCGGCACGCTTCCGCATTTCCGACACTCAGGCGATGATGCTGGCTGTGGGGGTTGAGCACCCTTCGGGATTGGATGTGAATGATGTGGCAACATTCTTCTCATGCTCAAATGTGCGTGCCGGCAGTTATTTCCGTCAATGCCGCGCCTTGGAGAAGGCTGGCATCATGTGCAAAAGAAATATGCTTGGAGAAGACAACTATTACATCACCGAAGCAGCCGACGACGCCCTCCAAACCGATAGGGAGTTTGTGGCGATATGGGACAAAAAATACACTGCCGACGAATTTGTGGATAGGGTGCAGAATGTGTTCTCGATAATGGAAGACCAAGAACTTGACTACGTCGATGGCGTGGAGATGCTCAAAAGGTATTTCAGAACCAACACACACCTTACCTGCGTGTCGGAAATCAACGAGTTGCACCTCCCACCACTGGAGTTTATTGTGCTGGTGCTGATGTGCCACTCCGTGGTCAATGACAGAGTCACTTCCACCCCGTTCTTGTCGATCTACAATATGACGAAAGGCCGTGATTACCACAAATTTCACAAGGAAATATACGAGGGATGCAACTTGCTCCAAGAGCGAGGATTAGTGGAATTTAAGTCCGACGACGGCATGGCTATTGCCGACCAGTTGCAGATCACCGACAAGGTGAAAAATGAAGTGCTTGCCGAGTACGACATTGAAGAGGTGTTTAACCCCCGCACGAAAAATGGACTTCTGAACTATGAGGACTTGGCGGAAAAACCTCTGTTCTACAACGAAAGGGAGGCGAAGCAAGTGTCGCGCTTGCATGAACTGATCACCGAAGAGAAATACAAAGAGGTGTGCGACCGCATGAAGAAAGCCGGTATGCGCACAGGTGTCACCTGCCTTTTCTACGGTGCACCAGGCACCGGTAAAACCGAAACGGTGTATCAGTTGGCACGCCAAACTGGCCGCTACATCATGGAGGTGAATGTGGATAAGATTAAGGATAAGTTTGTGGGTGAAAGCGAGAAAAATATGCGCAGCGTGTTTGAGACATACCGCAAAAAGGTTCGCAGCATGAAGAATGCGCCTATCTTGCTCTTCAATGAGGCCGACGCCATTTTCAGCAAACGCATCACCAATGTGGACCACTCGGTGGACCAGATGAACAACGCCATCCAGAACATCATTTTGCAGGAAATGGAGAAGTTTGAAGGCATCATGATTGCCACCACCAACCTCACCACCAACCTTGACAAGGCTTTCGAACGCCGCTTCTTCTACAAGATAAAGTTCGACAACCCTTCGGCAGAGGCAAAGAGCCGTATCTGGCAATCGATGATACCCGAACTCACTGATGCCCAAGCGCTGCAACTGGCGAAAACCTACGACTTCAGCGGCGGACAAATCGAGAATGTGAGCCGCAAGCAGAAGGTGAACGCCATCATCAACGACTGCGACTTCGGTTTCGACGACATCATCGCCTACTGCGACGAAGAACGCATCGGCACCACCACACACCACCGCGTAGGCTTCTAATGCCCCACACACAAATCCGAAAAATCCGTGCAAATCCGTGTTTCCCTCTATCGCCCACCGATTTGCGCGGATTTTTTTTGGTGTGGTGATGAAATTATATTGCAGATTGAAGGGCTGTTTCAGGAAAAATGCGTAATTTTGAACTTTAACATCACACATGAAAACTAAGATTGATGAGCAATATTAAGAAAATCGTACTCACAGGTGGTCCTTGCGCAGGTAAGACTACCGCTTTAGTGAAAATTATAGAGCACTTTTCGAGCCGTGGCTATAAGGTGTTCACCGTACCCGAAGTGCCCACTATCTTCCTTCAAGCCGGCATGGACTATTTGACTAAGAACAAGGCACTTTTCTACGAAGGAGAAAAGGCTACGCTTGAAATTCAGATGACTATGGAACGCTCATTTATGAAGATGGCGGAGCAATGCGAGGAACCAACCGTGGTGATTTGCGACCGTGGTGCGCTCGACATTTCGGCATATCTGCCACCTGAAATGTGGACCGAAATCACCAATTTGTGCGGCACAAATTCCACCGAACTTCGCGAATCATACGATGCGGTGCTCCACCTGGTGTCGGCTGCCGACGGTGCGGAGCAATTCTACAACACCACCTCTAACGAGGTGCGCACCGAGGGGCTGGAACTGGCTCGCTCACTCGACAAGCGTGTGATTGCCGCTTGGGCTGGTCACCCACATTTGCGTGTGATTAACAATCACGAGGACTTCGACCACAAGCTCCGCCGTGTGCTTCAAGAGATTTCCAACGTGCTTGAACTACCTCAACCCATCGAGGAGAGCCGCAAATACATTGTGGAGGTGCAAGGCGAGATTGAGGGTGCCGTAAAGAGCGAAATCACCCAAACCTACCTTGTGGCAGAGCCTAACTGCGAGGTGCGTCTGCGCCGCCGCGAATGGCAAGGGAAGTCGTTCTTCATTCACACTACCACCAAGCGCATTTCGCAAAATGAGCAACTGGTGACTGAGCGCCAAATCAGCAAAAACCTCTATACATCGCTGCTCCAGCAAGCCGACCCATATCGCCAAACCATCGAGAAAACGCGATGCAGCTTTATCTGGAAAGGCCAATACTTCGAACTCGACAGCTACAAAACCCCATGCAAGGGGCTGGTGATTCTCGAAACCAAAGACGTGGCAGAAGGCGAAGCGGTGAAATTTCCGCCATTCCTGCGTGTGCTTGAAGACATCACCGGCAACAAACGCTACTACAACTACAACATGGCGTTGAAATAGTGTGCGCTCACCATCTTAGGCGCAACAATAATAATTCGTGAAAATTTGTGCGAATCCGTGGCAGTTAAAAAAACGAACACGGATTGCCCACAAATTTTCACGGATTTTTTATTGAATCCTCCAAGCCCGTTACTGTCATAACGTAGGGACATGCCTTTGGCATGTTTCGATGCGAACGGCTAATTTCAACGCATCACCCAACATGCCAAGGCGAGAGCACTGAAAAAGTCGAAAAGAGGGATTTTAGAGCCGTTGGAAACGGCATATTGTGGTTAACTCCATGCAAGCTCGCTTGCGAGCGCAGCTTGGAGACAGGTCCGAATATAGTGGCGAGCGTCGGAGACGGTCGGTCGTGGTAGCATCAATAGTTTTGACCATAACCGACCCTCTACGAGGCTCATACCCTCTTTTGTGCAATCTCCAAGCTGCGCTCATTCGCTCCTGCGGAGCTTCATTCGCTTGCATGGAGTTAACCATAATCAGCCGTTTCCAACGGCAACAAACCTCCAGAAAATATTCACTATTTTATAATTTTTCAGTGCTTTCGCCAAGGCATGTCCTTACGCTATGGCGTTATCGTTTTGAGAAATTTGGCATACCCTCTGACCTCTAATTTCCAATCTCTAACTTCTTACGAAACTTCTATTTCGCGAAAGTTTTTGTAACTTTGCACTTTGGCTGGGCTGCGCATTGACGCTCAAGCCGTGCGAAGCAATACGATTATGGCAGACTCTCTGAAAGATAAAACGGCAAAGAATCTATTTTGGAGCGCGATGAACAATGGCACCATGCAGGTGCTGAATTTGCTCATCGGCATTTTCCTGGGACGCTTGCTCACGCCAGGCGAATATGGCTTGGTGGGCGTGCTCACCATTTTCACGCTCATTGCCGGAAATTTGCAGAGCAGCGGCTTCACACAGGGGCTTATCAACCTGAAAAATCCTACGGCGCGCGACTATAATTCGGTGTTTTGGTTCAACGTGATTGCCAGTTTCATCATTTATGGCGTGCTATTCTGCTGCGCGCCACTCATCGCCGACTTCTTCCATCAGTCAGCCTTGGTCGATTTGTCAAGGTTCGTGTTTTTGGGATTTGTGATTTCCTCGTTTGGCATTGCCCACGCCGCGTATATGAACAAAAACCTGATGAACCGCCAACAAGCGTTTATCAGCTGTTTGGCGTTGGCTGTTTCGGGCGTTTCGGGCATCACATTGGCATTCAACGGCTACTCCTATTGGAGTTTGGCATGGCAGCAAATTATCTACATCACCGTGCTCAACATCGGCAGATACGCCGTGGTTGACTGGCGCCCGATGCTCAAAATCGACTTCGGACCGGTAAGGCAAATGTTCAGTTTCAGCGTGAAAATCCTGATGACCAACATCATCAACACGCTCAGCAGCAATATCCTCACCTTTATTTTCGGTCGCTACTTCCCCATGAAGCAAGTGGGCAACTTCACGCAAGCCTACAAGTGGAACACGATGGCCAACTCCTTCGTTGCCAACACGCTGTGGCAGGTGGTGCAAACCGTGCTCGTGGCTGCTGGCGATGAGCGCGAGCGCCGATGCCGTGTGTATAGGAAGATGATGCGCTTCACCGCCTTCTTGTCGTTTCCGCTAATGTTCGGCCTCGCGCTGGTGGCAGAGGAATTCATTCTGTGCACCATCGGCGACGAATGGGTGGGCAGCATACCGCTGTTGCGCATCTTGTGCGTGGCGGGCGCGTTCGTGCCGTTCTACACCATGTATCAGAATTTGGCAATCAGCAGTGGCCGCAGCGACCTCTACCTCTGGTGCAATATGGCGCAAATCGTGCTGCAAGTGGCAGTGATTTTCGCCTTTAAATCGATGGGACTCACCGTGATGGTCATTGCCTATTCCGCATTCATCGTCTTGTGGCTACTGGCATGGCAAGTGGTGGCAAAACGCCTCATCGGCCTGCGCCTCATCCACACCCTGCTCGACGTGATGCCCTTCATGCTCATCTCGGCAGGCGTGATGGCTGCCACCTACTTCTGCACCTTCTGGATATCCAGCCACCCCATCATCCTCGTGGCGCGCATCGCCATCGCCGCACCCCTCTACATCGCCGCCACCAAACTCCTCCACCCCGAAATCCTAACCGAAACCCTCGCCTACCTCCACCCCCACCACAAATAATCCCCACCAAAAAGTCGTCATTTATCCCGAACTCGCATTGATAATTACACAAATCCCCTCAAAAAAAGCATCTCCACATAAACTTCCTCTTTTAACCTGTCAGCACATTTAACCCTAATCGGTCATTAGGGCTTGTGGTTTTTCGGAATTTTAGAAGAATGAAATTTGATTGTCTTTTAATGAGCGATAGCGAGCTATTACGAATTAAAAACAAGTGAAAGGCATCTTATAAAAGCCGAAAGACCGCAAGGTGTAATCTAATAAAACTCTCGCAGACTAATGAAATGAGTAATTTGGATTAAAGATTCACTTCCTAAGTTATATCACAGCAAAAATCGCTATTTTTGCACTATAATTTAAGGAATAATATCATAAAGATATGAAATACGGAAGAAATCAGATTAATAAGGCGGGGGAAATCATCATGTCTGCAAAAGATAATGATGAATATAATAAAGCATTGGAAAAAATAAATGAATGGAGAACTTTACATTTAATAGCATTAGATGCATTGCAAAAGGAAATAGAATCATTGTTAGAGAATTATAAAATTGCGGTTTTTTTAACTTCAAGGAGATTAAAACGCATTACCTCAATTATGTATAAACTAGACATTAATCCAGAAATGCGTTTAGGAGGAATGCAAGATATAGGAGGATTGAGAATCGTAGTGAATAATGTTGAGGACTTAAAACTCTGCCAGCAAATTTTAATAAAAAACACTCCCCAAAGTTTTGATTTAGTTAAAATAATGGATTATGTACAACAACCAAAAGAAAGTGGATACCGTAGTATTCATTTCATTTATAAATACAATTCAGAGAATAAATATGTGGATGGCGCAAAAGTTGAATTGCAAATAAGAACAAAATTGCAACACAGTTGGGCTATGGCAGTTGAAACAGCAGGCTTAATAACAAGTACCCCACTGAAATCAAGTATGGGTTCTGAAGAATGGTTGGACTTTTTTAAAATTGTAAGTTCATTGTTTGCTATTAAAGAAAAACAGCCTATATTAAAAGCACACATAGAAAAAGATTATGATATGTATAAATTGATGAAATTATTATACACAGTAAATATAGAACATAATCATAGTAATACACTTAAAGCTTTAAGAGTAACAGGCATTCAGGCTAAAAAAGAGAACTATAAAAATGGATACTATATTTTAAATATTAATTTTCAATCAAGAATCGTACGAATTACGACTTTCTCCAAAGAGCAAGAAAATGAAGCTTCGACTGCATATTCCGAGTTGGAAAAAGGCATAATTGACAAAAATAATGCAGTCGTATTAGTTTCAGTTCCTAAAATGAAAGAATTGCAAGAGGCTTATCCTAGTTATTTCCTTAATACTACAGAATTTCTTCAAGCTATTGATATTATGATGGAAAATAGTGAGAAAATCAACATGGTTTCTCAATGATTAAGACTATATCTTCATTACAGGAGATATCCTTAATAAAATAACATTAGTATCAATTCTGACCGGGACTTCAAAACTTTCTGATTTTTAGCTGGGGTTAGTACCCTATTAGTAAGATGCCTTTTAGGGGTAGGGGTAGGGGTAGGCGGAGGCGATTGCTTACGTAGAGTGTTTCCAAAAATGTTTTTACTTTATGAAAATCGGGAGAGTCGATGGTCTTTCCTCCACATTTGCGGGAATATTTATTTAAAACAGCGATAACTAAATACTCAACCTCTAACATCATGCAGGCTTGAAAGATGTCTTTTAGGAATTGATTATTCATTACGGCCCTACCTGCTTCGACTTCTATCACAATTTTGCCATCAGTACTTAAAGCGTCAGCCGCAAAATATTTATCTACGGAATCATTCTCGCCGAAAAGTACGGGCACAAATATTTGTTCAGCTTTTCCTGACTCTACTTTGTAATCCAACTCTTCAAGATAAGGTTGAACTAAAGCAAGCATTTCGTTTGACTTCGGCTGACAATCTTCATTCCTTTTATCGTCTACTCGTTTGAAACATTCGATGACGGAACGGAGTTGTGGAGTGATGTTCTGTGAACGAGGGAAAAATTGATAATTTATCATGATGGCAGTCGCGTTTAGTTATTAATTTGGTGATTTAGGGGAAATTATTTTTCTCCACCCACCAATGAGGGATGGGGGATTACTTGCCGATGCACTATCCTTATAGTGCTGATTGCGTGCTACTTGAGCTTTTATAATACAAAGATCCGGTGCATTTCTGATTTTTGAGGATTTCGGGCCTCCCGGCCGGCTTCATCTTCAGGAAATGACCTCTTTCTCGTACATCTTGTACAAATGCAAAGATAGTGATTTTCCGTGAGATAGACAATTAAAATACGAGAAAACGATTTCGAGTAACTGCAAATTTTTAATCCGAGGATTTTGTACCTCGAATTGAAAATCGCCGAAGACCTATAAAGTCTACTCAACTGAGGCAAAAGTAAGCCAGATAGAAGTTGCCAATCGACTTGCTCCAACGCTGCAATGCTACTGTATATTAGTGTTTTACGGCAGGATGCATCTCCTTCTTCACTTTCTACGGTGGAAAGTGAAGAAGATGCGCAGAAGGATGTCATGGCACTCCATGTTATTTGCCCGGTCTATGGGTTGAAACAAGTGTAAGTCGGCGTCGGGGCAGCCTGATTTTTGAACGATAATCAGTTTTTTTCAGCGGGCAGTTTCCTCATCGAAAATACGGTTGAATATCTCGTCAAGCCGGGGTTTGTCGGAGATAATCTGATGGAGCTTTTTCAGGTTCTTTGCGTTGTCGCTCCACGGAATCCAGACCTTCAGATAGCCTTGGGGTCCATACTTCTCATGCAGGTGCTCAATTGTCCTTTGATAATGTCCTTCTCTGTCGAGTTGAGGATAATTAGCCAATCCATACTGGATGGTGCGCCGGATTATCGTCTCAGGCTCGATGAAGCGGTCAGCTTCGGCAACCAACAGCCCATAACCGTTGCGAGGCTTTTTCTGATTGGACGCACGGTGATCCTCAACGGCACGACCCATCGTCACAATCTGCTTTCTTGTGAAATGGGATTTGACAAACGCATCCGCTTCAAGAATCTTGCGGGAGTCCCGGTGATGATTTTCTCGACCATTGATAAGGCCGAGGTCGTGAAACGCCGCTATGATGTAAACCATATCGGGGTTCATGGACGGAATATGTTCGGCGAGTCTCAGACTCTGTTCAATCACCATGCGTACATGATTCTCCTGATGCGCCTTGTCAAAGGTGGCGTAGCGGGGAATAATCTCCCGCTCAACATAATCTATGATTTCCGTAGTGACCGGCTTCAATTTCAATTCGGGAATCTCTCCGCGCTCACGTTTCTCTTTCAGAATCTGACGGCGATGGGCACGTTCCTCGGCCATACATTTTTTACAGATGTGCCGTGCATGACCTTTGCCCGAAAATTTCTCGTTGGCGAGATACTGACCGCACTTCCAACAATAATGGCTCATATCTAATCTAATGTTTCTGTTCAAATGTTTCTGTGCGTAATTATCTAAATCAGTTTTATCCGGACGATTGTCGCATCATCTTCTACGACTGTTGCCGAGTTTATCGGCAAACCGACATCATTATGCAGATAATATCCATCTGTTGCGATGTATATAATATCGCCGAAGCTGGTATTAAGTTCCGCGGCTTCAGGACTGGTACGGAATTCTTTTCCGTTTATGCAACGGGAAAGGAAAGAATGATTACCCTCAATGGCTAAGTGATCTCTCGTCAGCAATTCAACATTCTCTCCTCTGGCATAATATATTCTGACATCTCCAAGCCATGTGTAATAACAGCGATTATCTGCGAATAAGGTCAAGCCAACCGATGTGCCCATTTTTGAACTGTGCCGTTTGATTTGAGCAGCTACTATGTCATTGGCATATTTCAATCCATTCATGAGAGATTGTTCAGGTGATTCAGCACTGTAATGCGACTGAATGTACTCGGCGATACTGTGAGCTACTAAATTCGCCGCTTCTGCACCGTGAGACAATCCGCCCATGCCGTCGCAAACGATAATCAGCGACACGCCGGGCATAATCTCTGCGTGCCAGACATAATCCTCGTTTTCTTTGTCTGCTCCGGACTGTGAGAATATTTCTATCTCAATCATCGCTTATACGTTTATTGAATACGTCTGCTATGGTGTTCAGCACTCTTACGACATCATCTGAGGCCAATGTCCTGTGTGTTTCGAGTATTTGTATCACAAGGCGGTTCTCTTCTTCGAGCGACGCTTCCTTTGCCAGAATGTTCCGATAATATATCAGTTGTTCTTTGTCAAGAATATCGGCAATATCGTGAGCCATCCAGTATGCGCCTCCGACGGTCAGGTCAAAATGCTCAAGCTCATACACTTCCGGGTGTACTCCTCTTTCTTCGTTGGCCAAATAGTAATTGTCAACAATATACCACATATCTTCGGCATCTTTATTAGTGCCGATATTGCGGTCAAGCCACGCATTGAGTTTCAGAAGGAACAGGCCATGAAGCGAGGCTATCCGGATTTCAAATTCATTATTGACGCACACCGTTATCGCCTCTCTCAACACTTCGTCGAATCCTTTGACCGACATGGCGATTGTTTCCTCCGGCGGCCAATATATGTTGTCGTCATCCTTTGCCAAAGCTCCATACGGCACTATGTCTACTTCATAGTCACCGTAGTAAAACCTTTGGGCCTGATGTGTGGCTTTCTCGAAGCCGTCCTCAATAAGAGCCTTGCAGATTTCGTTATACCTGTTCCAGTCCGGCACAGCAATAGCTATATCCAGGTCTCGGGTTTTTCTTCTCGCGGATGTGTCGGCAAGAACTTGGAGGATAATATCGCGGGCTGTAGCTCCAATTACAAAGAAATCGTTCCCGATTTTTGAAAACGTGCGATTGAGTTGCCTCAACAAGTCAATCAAAAGAGGATTGTCAATCTTTTCAGAGGAGATATTTAAGCTCATTTTCCTTTATCTTTTGAGCAGCCTCGATGCAACGACCATTGGCTGTGTCCATCAAATCCGTGTAAATCAATACGGCAGGAACGGAATTTGCACCCCCTCCTGTCCAAAACTTCCTGTATACGGCAATCTCGCCATCGGCGTCAGGTATCACGGCTCCGGTCTTCATTAAAGTGGCGGCAGGCACATCTGCATAGACAGTGAACTCTCCCGGAGCTATAAAACCATCATTTAATGCAGCTGCAGGTTCTCCGCCCCAAAGCATACCGTCAGGCAGTTCCAAATGTTTCCAATTTCTGCGCCTTTCCTCATCTCGAAACGCGAAACGGGTCTGAAACAGTTTCGGTTTAAGATTCAGTCCGTAATTTGTAGCCCAAAGCATCAGGAGCCTGTCTATGTTCGTCAGGAAACGTTTGTTCTTTTCGACGCGAACAAACTGTTGATATATCAGTCCGTCAATAACGTTTTTGACAGTTCCGATTGCAACACCAGTCGCATCCATTATCTCACGGTAAGGCCGTCCGATATTTTGCTTATCCAGAAGCAGATTGAAAATGACTTTCAAGCCCTTTTCCAAAAAGATGGGATAAGCTTTGGCTGTTGTGTCCTCTACAGGTTTTTCACCTTTATTGGCAAGCATCAGAACTATATTCTCGTTTTTCAGTTGGTACTGAATGTTGAAATTCCCCGCACAGTCAAGTATGTTGATGTCTGGAATCTTTGCCAGCTCCAGCATTTTAGGCGTTGCATTGACGGTGATGAAAAGTATCCGGGTATCCTTATCTACAGGTCCATAATGTTCCGGGATCTTGTCAATCATCACGCCGAGAGTCAGATTTGGTTCAACGACACAGAGAAACCTCTTACCCATGATGGTAAGATATGGAATCTCTCCATAATAATCGACTGTCGCTTTTTCCCGGTGAAGATTGCTGTTCAAGGCTGCAACGGCCCTATTGAGTATTTCTTGATTGTCCATCTGTTCAATTATATAATCATGTTCAATATCATTGAACAGCGCAAAGTTACTGAACAAATATGACATCGCCAAATTATCTGTTCAAAATTTTCGATTTGTTCAATGCAGTTGAACGCGGTTTCTATTTTGAACATGCTGTACGAAAGACTGAAAGAACAGTATCGCTTTTGTAGTGTGAAACGGAGTTATAACAATGTTTGAAAAGGGATAGTCATAGAAAGTAAATTCTATTTAGATTATACCATAAAGGGTATAATTTATTTTGTAATAGCACTGATTATACCCTATAGGTGATATTCATGCTAAAGCGGCAAGAGGCGGAGCGGTCTGCATTGTTGACCGCATCGCGCCTACGGGCAACTGCGGAACACCGAAAACCGGCAACGCCTCTGAGTTCGCTGATGCCACCTCTGAGACTTATTGCCGTTCCTCCGTGTTCTTTATCGCTGTTGCCTGATAAGGACTTTTTCGACCGCCAGGTCACTTGCCTCTTGTTTCAGCAGTCCACGGATCGAGACAGTGATAATCCGCCTTCCTGCGTTGTCAGCTTATCACAGACTCGCCCTGCCGGGACTGGTCAGTTCCATTTTTCGGTGATTTATTGTTTTTTCAGATAAATCATGTCTCGTAATGTTACCCCTTCCTCAATAATCGGAGTGGGGTAATTATCAGTGAAGAAATTTGGAATACGATGAGAATAGGAATAGCCACAAGATTTATAGAATCTCAGTGTTGAAGGAGTTTCTCCAGTTCCAAGAATGAACATTTTGTTTGAATGCTGTGATTCGACATATTCAAGCATCCGACGACCATATCCATGCCGTCTGTATTCAGCATCGACGGCAAGATTTTTTATTTCAACAGTATTAGGATCAAGTTTGACGGTTACACAAACTGCTATCGGCTTATCATTAAATAAGCCGACATAAAGGGTTCCCGAATCAAGATAACGGTCAATCATCGTTTCTGATTCATCTCCTATCAAAAGTAGAGGCAGATATTGCTCTTTGTCATTATCAACCTCGGTGATTATAAGATTGTCATCGGTTTCCATATCACAAAAATAGCTATTTTTCACGGGATTTCAGTGCCAATATGCTGTCATTCGTTTTCACCGTTACGGAGTCTTAGCTCCAGATTATGCGATACTATCAACTCAGGAAGCCTTGCTTGCTCGGATTCAAGAACGTGCGGAGCAGGGCTATTCTTTTGCCTTTTGGCTGAAAAATCTCCAGACCTCCCCGTTGGTACGGCTTGTATTTTTAACCCAAAGGGCGAACAGCCCTTCTTTGCCTCCGCACGCGGTCGTGTCAACGAGCAAGCAAAACTTCGATAGTCGATAGACGCATAAAAAAAATGTCGCACGATGAAAACGAACAACAACATATCAATTAGACGAGGCAGAGCATCCATCTCCAGTCTCAACCGCATAAAAAGAGTTCTCCTCTGGGCGGTGGGGATAATCGGGGCAATACTCGGATTGGTGTTGTGGGCGTTTCTCCGACCGATATTCCGAGGCGTTGGCTGGATTGTCTCCGCTCTCACCGCAATAGCGATAATCTATTTGTTACTTACCCTGTAACAATTCACTGATATGGCTACTATGAAATCAAACAACGCTGCAATCGCAGCAATGCAGCAGATGCTTCAAGAACGCATCCTCACTGAACCCGCATTGGCTATCAAACTCGCCAATCCGAAGAAAACGCTTGAAGGCGCAGTCAACTATCTCTGTAACGAGATAAAGAAAAGCGGTCTATGCGTAGTCGATGACCAGACAGTACTCTCTATCCTTCTGCATTTCTATGACGAGGACAGCATCGAGGATGGAGGAAAGGTCAACTGCAATATCGTGGTGTCTAAGCCGGAACTCTCCGAGGAGGACAAGGCAGAACTCAAGGAGCAGGCTATGGAGCAGTACCGAGAGGAGCAACTCCGAGAAATCAGACGGCAGTCACAGCCGAAGGCTCAACCCAAGCCGACCACGACACCCAAAGCGGGAGAAGAAATCAATGTTCAACCCAGTCTATTCGACCTCTAAAACTACAAGGTTATGAAACCGAGAAACAAGAAACAACAGCATATCGTGGAACTGAACGGGCGACTTCGCCCGCTCACCACCGCTCAAAAGCAATGGGCATTCAGCCATACCATAGACCATTATGCCTATCGTCTCAAATCGGGCAAGGCGGTATGTATGGACTGCGGACACGAATGGCAGGAGGTAGGCTTCGGTATCTATCGTTGCCCCAACTGCGGAGAAAGGGTTGAGATACGCAACACCAAAGAGCGTGTACGCCAAGACAAATCCTATTTCAACGTAATCACCACCATTGAGGTCTATCAGGTAGTGAGAATGTTCCTGATAATAGTCGAGATGCGCAAGGGAATGAAGGCGAAACCCGCCTACCTTGAAATCGGTCAGTATTGGATTGACCCCAATGGACACGCCACAGTCATGGGACTCCAGCGGACACTCGGCTACTACGTTGACTCATTCGCTTTCGGCTCTCCATTGGAGATAAAGAGCGACAACGATGCTTTCCGTCACATAGCAGGGCAATGGGTCTATCCTCGCATCAAGGCGACCGACACCATCAAGCGCAACGGGTTCAAAGGTTGTTGTCACGCAATGCATCCCGTAACCCTCTTTCAGCAATTGCTGACCAATCCCAAAGCCGAGACGCTGATGAAATCCGGCGACATTGAAATGCTCCGCTATCTCTGCCAGCATCCGCTGGAGGTTGACAAATATTGGAACTCCATCAAGGTAGCCAAGCGAGCAGGATATACATTCAACGCACCGAGTATGTGGTTCGACTACATCAAGATGCTGGAGCGTATGGGCAGAGACCTCCATTCTCCGTCATTGGTAGCACCCAAAGACCTCAAGCACGCCCACGATGAATATGTTGAGAAAGTCAACCGACAGAGGGTAAAGGAGCAGAGGGAAGCCAACCGGAAGAAGGCGGAAGCCGACCAAGACAGGTTCGAGGAACTCAAAGGTCGTTTCATCGGACTGACGATGACGGACGGCATAATCCGGCTCAATACACTTGACAGCGTAGCCGACTACTACGATGAAGGCACCAAGCAACATATCTGCGTAGGTTCAGCGGGCTACTATCTCAAAGCCGACACATTGGTGTTCACCGCCACGATGGGAGGCAAGACCATCGCCACCGTTGAAATCTCGCTGAAGGACTACTCAATAGTTCAATGCCGAGCCTTCGCCAACCAAGTCTGCGAATACACCGAGCAGATAGCCGGCATCATCAACGCCAACAAGAAGATGATAGCCGAGCGCAAGACAGCATAAGTTAAACCCGACCACCGCCAGCTCCGGCGGTGGTCACAAAACCTCCAATACTATGACACGTATGACTCAAAACGGAATATCGACCACCCAAGCAGGACAGGAACAATACGAGACCTTCTACTCCGCCCACAGAGGGCGCAAAGTATCAAGGGTAATGTACGATTATAGAACAGCCGAGGGAGACCTCTTTTCGGTAGTCGCTCCGACCCTACAAGAGTGTCGTCTCAAACGAGATGAGTGGCTCGCCAAACGAAACAAGTAACCAAATCCATATCAGCGAAGAAGGCAGTGAAGCGTGATGCTCCATCGCCTTCATTTCGCCAAAAATTTCGGCCGCCAAAAGGCGGCGTTTGTGAGTTTGAACAGAAAAAATAATAAAATCAAAAAAATTTCATAATGTATCGTGAACTGCTACATGTTGGTGCTTATTTTGCGACAAAAACATTAAGATATGACCTATCAGGACTATTTCCGCAATTCCGATTTTGAGGATATATGGACGATACTGAGCGGCTTCTACTCGGAGCATGAGGCACTTGAGCTCGAATATCGTTCTCTTGTCGAGGCAATCAAATCCTTGCCCGTTGATTCGGCAAACTCGACAACTCCCATTGAAATGTGCCTTGACTCCGATAATGAAATTATGGTAAAGGGCGCACCCGACCCTCAGGAATGGCTTCTTGGTCGTGAGGTGGTGATAGACTTTTCTTCATGGAGAGATAAATTTGATGAAGAACCCGCAGTCGAAACAGCCGGGCTCAAGACTTTCGACATACTTTCCGGCAGAGAAAAACGGCAGCTGGCGCGTGACAGCGATACTGCTACGCTTGCAGCCCATCTTCTGTATTGGTCGACGCTCTATGCCATTAAAACGCAAGGGCAGCACGAAAAGGAGTTCTCGGAATGGCTCGATTCCCTTGAAAACGGAAGGCCGAAATACGAAATGGAAGAGGAATATGAGTCGGGAAGTCGCCAAAGAAAGCAACGGAAATACTGGCGTCAGACCGTCGCCAATGATTCTCCCTATGATTGGTGCTGGAATCTCGTTATTCTGAAAAAGAAACTGGAGTATAACATCGGATATTGGCGTTATGTGCAGCGTCATGTGGGCTGGGAGAAGGATGTCAACCGGATGATGGTTGCTATAAATCTTATAGATATGGCAAAAAACGACTGGCCCGATATAAAAGGCAAGCACGTAAATTTGCGGACAGCCGAACGATACACTCGCGAATATGACCATGGAGGAGACTTACACGAGCTATATCTCGGAAAGCTATATAGCGACAAGGCATTCCATATTCTTTGGAAATGGCTTGACCATAATATGAAAAAATGGTGGGATTGAAAAACATTTTCAACCTGTACCGTAGTTTGATACAGTATTGACCTAATTTTGCAGTGTAAACATTAAAAACCACTATATATGGAACCTATTACAAACAATGAGTTTCTTAACTCAGTCCTCGAAGCCGAGGCATGGAAAGAGATTTCAGATGACGAATCTCTAAGCATGAATATGCTTGACAGATATGCCGACAAGCTGGATTGGGATGAAATCAGCGAAAACCGGAACATCATATGGACTCTCGATGGCATCAACAAGTTCGCCAGCCGCCTGAACTGGAGCGACTTCTCCCAGAGCTGCCCCGACCACATCATCAACGAAGTCACTCTTCAAAAGTTTGCCAACCGCTGGGACTGGAAGGCAATCTCAAATCGAGACTGCTTCTACAACGACTGGACGCTTCTCGAAAAGTTTGCGGACAAGGCAGACTGGAGCGAGGTCATCTCAAACTGGAATATCGAAAAGCCGTTGGAGTTTTTCGCCCGCTTCCAGCAGTACATACCGATGGCAAAACTTCAGGATTCCCGTCTCTGGAACTCGATGGTAGAGGCACGGGCCAAACGGATCATGCAGGAAGCCGTAGGCATCTACTGATACCAATAATTCCCGCTACGCAGATACATTGCGTAGCGGAGTTGTACCTTTGCAGCCGGATTTCATCATCGATTTTGAAATCAACTAAAAATCAACTACCCTTGTGCCCGTAATCATACAGATAACACGACATTAACAATGCAGACACTGCAACATAACATATCGTCAATACTGGTTCGCCGATGCTATCGGAGCTTCGACTTCTATCGCTATAGCTATAGAAGTTACCGAAGTGTGCGCGGTGACTTCCCCGGACGATATTCATGCAGAGCCTGTGAAAGTTAAAAAAACAATACTCACAGACTATAAGGATTATGAAGTCGGGAAGTCCACAACGCTTTCCGACTTTTTTGCGCCCTGTTGCGGCTAATCCTTATGTCACAGCATGGCCTCAACTCAAAATTCAATCATGAACAAAGAAGATTATTATCGCAGCCATGCCAGTAAACAAAAATGCACTTATAAGATACAAGACAATAGACCGGTGCCTGAGGAACAAATACAGGCGGTGGACTCTGGATGACCTCGTGGAAGCTTGTTCCGACGCCTTATATGATATGGAGGGAATCACCAGAGGCGTATCGGTCAGGACAGTTCAAGCCGATATTCAGATGATGAGGTCGGATAAACTCGGATACGAGGCGCCTATTGAGGTTTACGAAGGGAAGTTTTACAGATACGCCGATGAAGACTACTCCATATCAAGTTCACCTCTGGATTCAAATATGTGTGATCTCATTTTTGACGCCATTGATAAACTGAGGCAATTCGAGACCATCATGCCGGTTAATGAACTTGGGGATGTCCTGACCAAAGTAAAGCATAAACTTGAACTTCTCTTGGAGGAGGCATAATAACGAAGGCTTTGATAATCTTGCCCATGCGTAGACTGTCAAAGCCTCTATTCTGTCGGTACTTCCGGCAAGACTCGACTCGACGCAGCTCTGAGCGCAGAGCCAAGCTCGCTTGAGCTATGCCGAGGAGCAAGGAAAATGGGCAAAGCCAACTTGCGGCCCTCCCATTAGAAGTGGGATGCTCTAATCCGCTGAGCTACGGAAGCATTGATTGGTATTTCCGGCAGGAGTCGAACCTGCGACCCTCTCATTCGTAGTGAGACGCTCTAATCCACTGAGCTACGGAAGCATATCTGTTGGGGTGGTAGGAATCGAACCTACGATGTCCGAAGACGGGAGATTTACAGTCTCCTGCAATAGCCGCTATGCGACACCCCAGTGTTGGCGGAAGCAGAAAGATTCGAACTTTCGGAGCCTTTTGAGAGGCTCGGCCACTTAGCAGAGGGCTGGTTTCGACCGCTCACCCATACTTCCTTCCTTTTGACACTGCAAAGTTAGATAGGCCGGATGCAGCCTATCTGCGTAGCGAAGAAAAATCTTCAAAAAATATATTAGAGGAGCGTGAAATAGAATTTATTCCTTTCTTTGTAGTGTAATATAATCTCCTAACTTGACTTTGTATCCCTTGTTGGATGTTGATACATATTTATAAGGTAGATCGCCAGATTCCTTACTTACATCAATATAACAGTTCCATGCACATACTTTAGGCGACTCTGCATCCGGGTCAAGGCACAAAATATTTGTTATGATTTCGTTATCGTCAGTTTCATATCCAACGGCTAAAAGGGCGTGGGCCCCGTCATTCCATTCAATAGAGATTATAGGCGCAATATCATTATCAATCAAGTCGGCAATGTTAGAGACAACGTCATCTTGATTCTTAGGATTGCGACGATTTACGACTATATCGGAGCCGCACTTATCATCTAATTCCTTTTTGAGTTTGATGTAAGAGAATCCGTTTCGCACAAGCCCGTTATTCTCCATAAGCTCATGGAGAATCTTACCTTTGGCAGTTCTCTTATCGGGTAAATTATATAAGAGTAAATCTTCCTCTGAGAGATAACCAATGAGAAGCATACACATGATTGTCGAATAGACGGCACAAGCACCGTCTAAATCACCTTGTCGGCGATGAAGCGGAACAAGGTGCTTGTTCGCATCCTTAACGAGAACCTGCTGGTTCCGAAGGTATATACCATGGATTACCGTAATCATAGTTGTCTATATTCGGGTTTCTCAATATACTCATCAAATAACTTAAGGATGTAATTTGTCGTCTGATTAATTACACCTTCAGATAAATTGCCAGCGGTAAATTCCTTATAATCCACCTTAAGGACTCCTGCGAATAACGGTGAATCCAAACAAGTGGAATTATTATAATATGGAATTTGCACTGTCCATGGCCCATTCCGATTGACATGATGAAGACATATATTGCCAATCGACATAGGAAGACTCTTATTGATCTTGTTCTCTGGCAAATCTTCCTTGTTAACGCATAGAGAATAACTATCATAAGGAGTAATCAAACGATTACCTTCTTCCGTATTTGTATTGATGAGGAATTTGCTGATAAGCCACGCTCTCATAATTCCATTCTCATTAGATAAGCTTTGCACAGAAAATATATCCTCAGATAATTGAAACGTTACAATGATATCTTTCGTCAACCTATTTAGCGAAGCATAGAGATCGTCGCTGTTAAGCAATGTCCACATGTCTGCGTCTTTATAGGCTCTTGACAAATTATCCGAGTATCTATCGTAAGTAAACCAAGTTCCCCACTGTTTCCAATTAACATATTCTTGTTTCCCGTTGGGATGTCCCCAACCTTTGAGAAATCGGACAAGTCTGTATGAATTGGCCATGAAGATGGAGGTGGACTCATCATAAGTGTCTAAGATACGACCTTGAGCTAAATTGTGAAGTTCAAATAATCGTTTTCTTGCAAATTTAACCTTATCAATTGTGTCTACACCTGACTGCCACAGGACATTAAGATCAAATCTTAAATTATTGTCCAACTCTATTTCGAGTAAATCATTTTCTTTATTGATGAATATCACTTCCTTCTTCTGCTCATCCTGACTATACCACGAAATATGATTAAAAACATCGAGGCTTGTTGCTGATTGCTTAATCGTGTTAATAATATCTCTGAATTTTATATAGGGGCGCAAATTATCAGGGTCATCTTCACCCTTGGTAGTCTTCCCGATATAGTAATTCTTAGTTAAACGACGTAATATTTTTAGAGTGTCGTTCTCACCAAATTTCGAATAGAAGGCAACTAATGGGAGTATGATTTCTCTACGAGAAGACGCTCGTAACCATGTTAAAATAGTAATTTCAGAAGTACAATCAATCCTTTCATTTGTCCATTCTGAAATCTTCAACAAAATTTTCTTGGCTTCATCGGAATTGTAAATCCATGCTATTATTGCTATTAACGATTTATAAAAACAATGAATATCCTCGATACATGAGCGAATGTCAAGAGCCATATAATCTTTAATCAGGCTAACTGATTCCTTATCTCCATTCGTAAGAAGCCACCATGTATAGAAGTCTCGGCTCAGTTCATCAGAAGTCAATTCTTTATACGACTTGTGTTTCCAAAACCAATCTTCCCGATCTTCCCATTGTTGTGATATTTCGGACAAGAACGTTTTATCTTCATTTGGCATTCCACCTATCAGCAAAGGTTTGAGGTTCTCTGTAGAAGTTAATGGCTCGCCAGTTGTATTTAGAACCACAAATGTTTCTTCACCTCTCATTCGATTTCCCATATCATAATATATGAACGAGAATCGATTTGCAATCGCCTCCGCAAACGAAGTGATATTTTCGGGATCATTGAAAGATTCTTTCACAAACTTTTGTATGGTGTAAATAGCACCCAACATGGACTGTATGGTTGGGTCATTATCATATTCAAGAAAATACCAAGATGGTCTTCCATTCAATTTCAGAACCAGATGATTCTTTTCTCGTTCCTCCATGTTGAAGAATGGTAACGAACATTCGCCTGAGATAAAATAATGAGAAACCAAATCACACAAAAAATAAAGCGTAGTCTCTCTTATAGAATACTGGAGACCAGACGTTATAATATCATCCCCCTCAGAAAATTTAATAAGGATGTCACGGAGAGATTCTTTTGCACTTTCTGATATTAAATCATTTTTATATAATTCTCCGGCTAAAAGATATAGCGTGGTAATTCGTTGCTGTCCATCACATAGTTGAAAAGTCCCCTTTGGCCATTCATATCCGTAGATCAGCCCCATTGGGGTGTAATCTTTAGTATCAGAAATTTCCTCCCAACGACTTTTCAATGAAGCCAGAAAACCGGATACAAGTTCTCCTTGTTGCCTTCCTTTGTTATCATAAGTTTCCAACCCCCAGCAGTAATCCCTTTGAAGATCCGGTATCGCAATAGTCAAATCTTTTGAGAAAATCTGACTTAACGTATATATTTTGCCGCTCTCAAGTTTTGATATATTTTTCATGACAGAAAAGTATTTTCTAAAAATTCTTTCGTTTCCTTGTAATATTCAATCATATCTTTGACTTCCCAGTTAGCTTTAGCAAACTTAGAGAGTGTATGTTGCAACGTTCGACTGATGAATATTTTCTTTTGGTCAGTGACTTTAAAGAAAATTTCTTTCTTTTCTATGAAGTCCTTATTTCCAAACTCTGAATTATTCCGACCATAAAGCAAAACGAGATTACATATTGAATGTTCTGACAGGATAAAATTATCTTCAACACTAATAACATCGTCTCGTTTGATAAAACCTTTTGGCATTGGAACAGGGAATGCAGAACATTCGGAAGTTTCAACATCTCCATTACCTTTCATGAGCTTACCTGTCTTTTTATCAAGGTGATATACTTTTGATTTTGGATGTATATGTTCCAAAGAACGATCCATAAATATATTCGAATTGAATCGTTCTTTTAATTTATTAGATTCTAGTATATTTCGGTAAGATAGAAATCTAAAGGCATTTTCATCACTATTGCCATATACATATTTGGCCAAAAGGCTTCTTATAAATTCATCTTTCTTCTCTTGAAAATCAGAGGTGTCGTAGTGTGAATGATTTGCATAAAGCTCCGCTTCTTTATGTGTCATGCTAATAATTCTGCCTTCTGTATATCGCTTTAGTAATTCGTCTCGATTATTATCGTTTAAGTGATTCAAGAAGAACGAAACGACCTCATATCTATCGCCGCAAGATAGAGCCATAGAAAGCATATTGTATGTAAAATAGTCATTATAAATATCCTCAAATCGCTTTTGAAGTCGGCGAAGACTTGTGAATATTTTCTGTGCTACACTATCTCCCTGTAGGTATTTTGATTGGAATTGCTTAAACGAAGAATAAGAATGGTGTTCTGGATCAGATTCTCTGTAGTAGAAGTCTAATAACAGACCTAATGGCCTTGTCTCAGATGTTGTCCTGAAAAAAGCCTGGACTTCTTTCCTATTCCACCAATATAGCCATTTATCCCATTCTCGTGCATATCGTGAGCGTGTCTCAGCTGTATTCCAGTCCATCGCAGTAAAATCCCTAAGACGGACTAAAACATCTTCAACCGAGGTGGCTTCAAATGAGAAATTCTGGCAAATTTTTGAAACTAATCTGAGTAACTCTGACTTAATCAGTTCTTCGACTCGCATAATGGCTTTGCTGCCATTCATCATGGTGAATGTACTTACTGCATCCTCTTTACGAGCAATTGGTATGTAAATGACTTTTATTTTGCTCTTAATATAATTAATGAAATCTGATTTCTGAGTATGAGAGACACGTTTACTTATCAAATCAGAAATCTGCTCGATAGCCTGTTTAATAAAATAAATATCCTGCTTAGAAGTATCACCAAAGTCTTTACTTTCCAAACAATCGAAATCTAAGGCTTTGAGTTTATTGAGACAGGTATCTGTATCTTTACGAGCGTCATATTTCAGCGTGGTATTATGAATTAAACATTTATCAAGTACCCAAAGCAAAAGATATAATGTCGTAAGACGTTGCTGTCCGTCAATAATCACAACATTCGTCTTTCCATCCTTATCATTTTCGGAATCAGAAACTGTTATTCCTTGTAGAAAAAGTTCTGAATTAGTCCGAAAAGACTCTACTATTGTATTAACCAAGTATTCAACAGAAGATTCCGCTTTATTGTCGTGCGTATCTTTTACTGCCCATTTATATCCTCTTTGATAGTTGGGTATGACCAAGTTGTAATCTTTTTTTGAAAAAAGATTACCGTCAAAAAAATCGTATAGTTTTACGAATCGAGGTTCTGATTCATTCATGATACACATATATATTTAGATGGACATGCAATCGAGGACCATATTTGGGAAGCTAATAGCTGCCTATTCAATTATTCTTTGGTACTGACAATTAAATCTTTAAGGTCGATATCCAATAGCTTGGCTATTCTACTCAATGTGGGCAAATCAGGCTGTGTAGAGTTCGTACACCATTTAGATACTGTGACAGGACTCTTTTCTAATTCTTCGGCGAGCCATCTACTGGTTTTCTGTTTTTCTGCTAATACTGCCTTTAGTCGATTTAAAGTCTCCATATTAAAAATTAAAGTGAAACGCAAAGATAATAAAATTCTAAGATACGACAAAAGACGGAAGCCCAATTGTTGCCATATATGTTTTATAACATCATTTGATGGGGTCGGAGCAGTATTGGCGGCGGCCGCAGTGGGTGCAATGCTCGCCACGCCATACGCTGTCGAATTGCTCTGAGGCGGCTTCAACGAGAGCTGGATCGTCGGTAAGGATGCCGGCCTCGAAGTTTCGGCGGTTACTGCTTTTCATACCTATTCCGGCTCCGGTCAGATTGGCGGAGCCGATATAGGCTGTTTCAAAGTCGAAGATAAGCATTTTGAAGTGCACCCTCGGACAGAGCATCCGCTCCAGCCCTGTCTTTAGAATTGGATAGCGGTCGAAATCTTCACGGAATGCCGAACCCGGTTCTTTGGCATGGATAAGCCGTATCTCTACGCCGCGTTTCAGTAGGTCCGCAAGGACGCCGAGAAACGGTTTTGTCTTGGAGCCGTCCTTGACATGAAGGTCTTTAATGTCGGCTGTACCAATCCAAAGTGACTTCCTCACGGAAGCCACTTTGGCCACGACCTTATCGTAATGGTCTTTACCGGAGATAAATTCAACCGACATTGGTCTTTACTTTAGTTCTTTTGTTCGGCAAACAGTTTGGAATGCTGCCAAACCGATATTAAACAGGATGGTTCGGACCCATATAACATTATTGCTATTGCAAATGTCTGTCTCTTCTATGAAATCCAACAAGTCCTTTACGATGTCATGTAGTTTCTCCTCTTTAACATACATTCTTCGCTCCACGTTAAGAGGTAGATTAAGAACAGGACATTCGTATAGAGCATCAGGTTCAAAATCCAGTTCACATTCTTCGTCTATCACCATGTGGTAAGCGAGGTCAAAGAACTTCTCAAAAGTATAGAATGAATACGCATAAATATCTGGTTTCCAAGCCCAGTTATTAGAAACATTTTCTACTATGTGGTCTGCTACCTGATGAGTTGCATTTGTCAGAGTCTGCACAAACTCCTGCATTTGCTGTTCTGTTACTCTATGAAATATTTCACCTGAATAGAACGGCTCATCCTGAGGTCCAAAGTTACCTCCCTTATTAAGCATATCCCCAAAGTAATTATGGATGGGCTGATACAACTCCTTCTCAGATTTCTGGTTCCAATGAGAACTGAAAGTGACAGACACATGACCTTCGGGATAAAACGTGAGCTGTGAAATGTCATCTCGGACATAATCATGATGCCCAAGACTGTGCATCCGCTGAATACGATGCATCAAGGCATAGACTACATCCCTATCCACATCATCGAAGTCGAGGAGGTCAATATCCTTCTCGGCATTATTCACGGCAATCTCGAAGCTTTCTCTGAGAGCGTCTTTGTTCAACCCTGATTCATTTTTGAGCAATCTCTTAAGCTCATTATAGTGTGATTGAAAATTCTTCATATCTTTATCTGTTATATAATAGCAAAGTTACTAATTTTTCGTGAGATAGAGGTAATAATTATAGTAAGGAGACATAGCTATGTCATCTTTTACTTTGGCGAGTTTGGAATCCTCGCCTATGAGGGTGGAGAGAAAGTCCCAGAATGATTTACGATGATGCTTGTATTTATAATGCGCCATCTCATGCAATATCACTCCATCGGCCCATTCTTGTTTGAAAATTACAAGAAATGGTTGTAGGGAGATATGATTACTGAATGAGCACTGACCAAGTATATTCTTCCAGAGACGTTTTACTGTAACTCCTGTACCGTATAACCCCTTCATATTCTCCCAATACTTTACTCTTGCAGGGAGAACTTCTTTAGCGATTCGGAGTATGGTGTCGCGCATAAGTTCGCGTAGCCACTTCTGTATTTTTCGCGTCTCAAAGTCAGTAGAGTCATGGTAAATCATATCCAAGATGCCATCGTGATATTGGACCAGTAACTCGACACTGTTCTTATCTTGAAAGACGAAACGATCGGGTATCTTCAAAGCAGCCTCACACTCTAACGTGAATTTATCGACACAATGCCAAACCACCGACAGGTGCTTTGTCGTAAGTCGGAATCGTGGGTTTATCTTAAATATCGGTTCTTTTATACCTCCCATATTTTATCCATTATTTGTCTATAACCTTTTACTCCGTAATGGCCGATTTTCAGCCCATAAAAGCGAGTGCCGAGTGTCTTCTCCTTATTTATTTTCTCCAGAGTGGAGGGGTTGGGAACAGGAAACTCGAAATCTGAGACGATAAGGACATCAGCCATCTCGTATGTGCCTTTTTGCAGAACGTGAATAGCCTCGGCAAGCATCTGTTCACCATCAGTTCCACCACTGTAGCTATGCTCCAGAAAGTTATCAATCTTTCCCCAGTTACGCGGTTTGGCAAGGTCTATGGACTTTGATCTGACCGAAAAACTGATTAGATAACATGGTCGTTTCTGTTTCTTTGCCATCCGTAGCAACTGTTTGAGCAACGAGAAAGCAATCCGTTGAGGTTGTCCCGACATCGAACCGCTGGTGTCAATACTTACGATAATAGGTCCTTTTGTCAGGCGTGGGTCTTTGCGATGTTCCTCAATCTTTTTCGGTTTGTCCTTACCGGGGCTTGAAAACTGCTGAAGTTCTTTGGTTGCATATCTCTTGAAGAATAGATCTTCCGGCATAGATAATTCCACCGGAAGGACTCGCTCCAGATTGTCGCCTGACTCTACTCTGTCAATCTCTTCAACTGAGCTGTTTTTAGCCACAGTGGTGGGCAGGAAACGATACACTACAGTATCCTTTTCTTCTTTCGATGAATCCTTATCGCGCCCAATCATATCGACAATCTCTTTCAATTGCGGATAACGATGAACATAGTTCTCTACCTTCTTTTTATCTTCATAATCCCTCGTGCCGGCCTCTCGACTGAGTTGTTCAAACTGCATTTTAGCACGATTCAACATCTGACGCTCTTTCCGGTCGAGCTTTGCCTTACAAGCATTTTCCCAATCACTGGTCAATGCCGAAAATACAGCGTCCTTGTCGTCAGTCTTGAACTGCGCAGTGTATCCGGCAAGATTAACATCGTATTTCGAGTATCCCGCTTCAATGGTGCCGCAAACCTCCGTCCACATCATACGCTTTTTTTCAATAGGTGCTTCGTTGAACTTAGCGATCATGGCAAGTTCTTTCATTGCCTCAATCTGCATTGCACGGAACTGTTCCAGCAAAGCACTAAAGAATGAAATCAGGTCTTCTTTCAGCACTTCGACCCACGTTTCGTCTGAGCCGTCAATCTGAGGATTATTGTCAATGACCTCCTGCATATAACCGGCGAGGCAATCATCGGGTGGCATAGATGGAGGCATCTCTCCACATTCCATATAGAAGTCAAATGCCTCGCTATATTCCTCCAGTTTGGCGTCAACGTCGGTATAGTCTATCATTTTATCATCATTACTAAGTTGTTGAGTTTGACCTCAATGGTCTTTATCTGTTCGCTCACATCCTTCAGCATCTTATTGACCAGTGCAAGATCATTGGGAGAAAGGAAGATATTATCACAATCGGTCCAGTTTGACGATACCGACTTCTCCCACTCTTCAACACAATTTCTGAATAAGTCCTGAATCAAATAGACACGCTGATATACCGGCAAAGTCTGTAAAGATTCAGAACTTGTTACTGATTGAGCAGCCTTCCTTCGGAAAGCGTATGGCGTACCGTCGATAATCGCTCCATTCTGGCATCTCTGAATCTTGACTTTTGTCAGATTCGAGGCATTTTGCGATTTGGCATCAAAAGGTCTTCCCGGGACAATGGTGTGAATGATGATTTTCTTGCGCTTACTGTCATAATATCTTACTCCATCGCGCGTCTGATTGGACAATGCGGCGTAATCCCATTTTGAGAAATAGGTGTCTCCAGCCGGATAATTCTCCACGAGGTAGTAGAAATAATCATACTCGGCAAAATCATTCCCGTCTGTATTTAATCGTGACGGTGTCGATTGCTGTGCGGTCTGTTGCTGTGGTGTCATCAGCTGTCGAATTGACTTGTCAATTTTCGTCAGTCCTTTCAGTACAGAATCAGAGATACTTGAAGTAAACGCATTGAGCACATTCGGAATACACTCCGCATCATTCCAGAAACTATGTATCAGCAATAGATAGTCAGAAAGATTTATTTCACTGCGTCCATTCAGATATGCCGAGGTCTGCATAAGCCTGTACGCCTTTCGCCACCGACGGTCAGAGATATAATATCGCAGCTGATTACCATCCTCTTTCTCCAGAGTAGCAAGACTCTTCCGAATGTTTTTTATGGCACTGACCACCGAATCCTGAATGCCAACGGCCATTGATTCATTCTGCCATAAGGAATACAATTCATCAGTAATGAATAAAGACTCCGACAATTCCGACAGCTCAATTCCGGCACCCTTTATCATCTTGAAAAAAGACGTATCGCTCTCAATGCAGTTTGAAACCATCCGCACAAGGAAGCGATCCCACAACGCTTCAAGACCCTCATCCTTGGCAGGAAGTTCGTTAGAGGCTGCAATAAGCACTTTCATAGGTGTGCGAATTATCTGTCCTCCATTATGGAAGATATGCTCGTTTATTACCGTCAGAAGGGTGTTCTGTATAGACGGCCCGGCTTTCCATATTTCATCGAGGAACACAACATCAGCCTCCGGCAAATATCCGGTGGTCAGTCGTTCATAACGGTCATCGTTCTTTAATCGGGAAATTGATATGGGTCCGAATATTTCATCAGGCGTGCTGAATCGAGACATCAGGTAATCAAATGACTTGCCATCTTTGAATACCATTTTCAAACGACTTGCAACCATACTTTTGGCTGTTCCGGGAGGGCCGAGAAGGAACATATTTTCTCCAGCCACAGCACACAGCAGAGCCACGGCTATAATCTGCTCCTTTTCAAAGACTCCCTGCGACATCCATTCGACAAGCTGACGAATGTGCTCTTTCGGAGTTGACGGGAATAGTGATTTAGTTCTGACTTTCTTTGCCATAAAAAACGGGGCCAATTATGCTTGCCGCAAAATTAGCTCCGTCATGTCGCAAATTTAGATACAGGTTATCTTTTTCTTATATTTTGGTCAACAAAATCATCGGATGCTTTGATCAAATCTTTCAGCACTGGAAGCATATACTTGTGTTGAAGTGCGAATCCGATTACAACACCGATATTTGCTTTTATCAAGGCGGAATGAGGTGGCCCGATAAAGCAGGCAATGCCCCCTAATATTCCGGGGAGTATGGCAAATTTGAGCAGTGCCAACTGCTTCTGAATTACTTTATCCATTCTCCAGTTCCTTTCCGGCGGCAAGTATCGTGACTTTTATCTCTTCATCTTTTATACTCTCATCGGGATATACAGCCCAAATGACATAAATGCTTTCAGGTAGTTCACTAACAAAATCGGTTAGTGCCGTCATTTCTTGCATCACCAAAGGCTGTTTATCTTCTTTGTTGAAATACAGAAATATAGAAAGTCGTTCGATTTTATTGAGCAGGGATGAAGTCAATGTACTTTTAATGAACCCTATAGATTCTGCAACTCGCTCATTACCATGCCCGGTCGCTGACTTTATAAAGAAATGCTTTGCGTCGGCAAGATTTGTCTGCAAATCATTGAAGTCATAGGCAATCATGCCTTGTGTCACTATCGGCTGGAGGATTGATTTTATTAGGTAAGGGAACTCTGTGTAAGAGGCTTCTGACACCACGCTGTCATAACAATCCAAATCGGCATTGTCAAGCAAACCAAGAGTCAAGACTCCGGCATCATGGAATGTTTTGGCAATACTGTTTGCATGATTTTCGTTGTCTTTTGCCACAATGATTACCATTTTATCCTCATCCGTTGGGACACACTCAAAGGGTTTGGTTAATACCATGGTGGACACACAATCGTACCCGTATGACTTTACTGTCTCAATTATTTCTTTTGTTGCCTCCCCGATACCAATTACGCGGAAACTGGTGGGGAGATTCGCAAAAGCAGGTTGGTCTAATAAATATTCTTCATTCATCTTCGTCCGGTTTTAAGTCTGATATACCGATAATGCGTAAAGCAATATCGCCCTTTACATCATCAGCATGTCCACAAATCAATTGGGATTTTATGCCACTTTTTGCCAAAATGAGCCCCGTTGCTTTATAGAGTTGATTATCTTCCTCTTCAGTCATTGGTTCGTTTTCATCGGTATAAACCACAATAATTACATCATGACAGTCCTGACAGAGGTCATCAAGTGTCGGGTAATAGTTTGAGAGTAAATCAATGACATAATCCACACGGGATGTTTTGCCACAGACATGGCTCTCTCGCCACTCTTCACGAACACTACCAGCCTTCATTATCAAAGTTTCGATGTCTTCCTTGGGAACACCAGTCGTGGCTATGAGGTCATCAATAAGATGCTGACGTTTGTCGAGGCGTTTTAATTCCGCGATGCGGCGTTCTAATCGGTAGAAACGTTTACGTTTGCTACGGTTTTGATGCGTTTCGCCAAAATGGATTATATCCCATACCTCTTGTGTAAAGGCAATACCATAAGGCATTTCTGACTTACCTTTGAGTTCGCGTATCACGCGCTTATCCCTGATGTAAGGCAAGTAAAGTTTACGTTCAAGTCTCTCCGCCATTTCGCCATACTTGGTATAATGCTCTTCACGAGGAGACCAAGCACTGTGTTTGGTAAAGCCATAAAACGTCATACCCCAGAGAATTGCTCCGGCAAGTTCTGCATCTGTAAAAGGATTATCCTCAGGCCTGATTACCGTTTTCCCAACTGTATTCACCCAATAGTCTCCTTCTACATTATAGGCAAGAAGGGGTAAGTTCCCGGGGTCAAACCAATGTTCTTTAGGGGTGACATCGAAAGTAACTTCGCCACCGGTCCCTTCAAATTCTGTATTGCAGATAATATCAAATGCTTCCTTATAACCGGAGAGACATCTGATAGACCTGTCGTTGCGATGGGTGTTTTGCAGGGCTTTGACAATGGCGTCAAAACCTACAGTTGAGAATAATTCTTTTACGGTCATAATCTGATATTTAATATGCAGTGATAGCAGATGGCTGACTATCACTGCATAGATTAGTTCGCAAAGTTAGAGTTTCTCTACTTTGAGTTCGTTGCCGTTCATGTAATCAACGGGGAAATCCACGTTGTATTTCATCTTGAACTGACGCTGAATCTCTGCCTTTACTGTTGAATTTGAGAAAGGAAGAGTGCTTCCGTTGAAAGAGACCTCAGCGGTCATGCCGGCTTCGAGTCTCTTGCCTCCGCTAAGAAGGAACCTTTTTGTTGTTACTTTGAAGAGTGCCATATCTGATTTTTTTAATGATTACTCCGCAAAGGTAGAACAGTCGTGTATCAGATTTGGTGACACCCCAAATATTTTTCAGTCTTCGTCGTAAAAGTCCTCTAAATCAAAACCGTCTTCAAAATCTTCAGAATCAATATCTTCATCCGGATACATCATCTGCATAATTTCACGCTCGTCATAACCGGTTATCCCCCTGCGTAAGTCGACAATTTTCTTCTCGACACGATTACTTAATTCCCGTGCATGATGACATTCTTCGGCTTTCTTGACAAAATAATTGGGGTCTTTATCGCCGGTGTATAGATGATCCTCAAAGTGAAACAAATGTTCATTTATTTCTTCGAGCTCATCTTTTATTTCATCCAGATCGGATAAAGCATTATCCTCGTCGGATGCGTAGTTTTCTTGTATTTCGTCAAGACGAGAAAGTATGGCTTTCAGTCTAATAGTAAAGGCTTCGTTCTGTCTCATATTCTATTTGATTTATTCAAACGTATGATTAAAGTAATTTCAATGCTATGGCGGCACAAGCCTCAGCATCACAAAGTGCGTGATGGTGGTTTTCCATGTCATAACCACAAGCAGCTGCCGATAAGTGAAGCTGATGGCTTGGTATGTCAAGACAGCGACGGGATGCGGCAAGAGTGCAATGAAATTCGTAACCGGGATATTCCATGCCATATTCCTCAAATACCGCCTTTAAGCAGCTTTCGTCAAATGGACGATTATGTGCTACGAGAGGCAACCCTTTGATTTTGTCTGCCACCTGAGCCCATACTTCCGGAAATGTCGGTTGCCCCTCAGTGTCTCGGCGGGTAAGTCCGTGAACCTCAGTAGTCCAGTATGTATAATAATTGGGAGCAGGTTGAATAAGGCTATAAAATTTGTCAACAATCTCGCCACCTCGGACAATCACAATACCGACGCTGCACACACTTGAGCGTCGCCCATTAGCTGTCTCAAAGTCTATTGCTACAAAATCTTGCATCTTCAGTCATTCTTATAAAGTTCGTACATATCCGAAATCCAGCCTTTCATCTCTTTGCGGAGTAATGCCGGACTGATTACTTCAATCATCGAACCGACATGGAGTAACTTCATTATAAAGTCATAAGTCGGCGATAGGTACAACTCAAAATCAGCATACTCACCGTAGTCCTCAATAAGTCGCTGACTATGATGCAGAGGGAGCGATTTCAGATAATGTTTATGGTCTTCGTTGGCGCGAATAACTATTCTCTCTGGCTTGACATCGTATCCGATGACTACGCCAAATTTGGTTGCGAAATACTCTGTCGCATCAAAATCTTTTGGTAGCTTGAAGAGTGTATCTGTTGGTTCTACGCTCTCCAGACGATCAAGACCGTATATCTTTATCTCATCGCGGTTATTGTGACCAAGCACATACCAACGGTTATCAAACAGTTTCACACAATACGGTTCAATGGGAAAACTGTAACTATGCTCCTTCTTGAACGGACGATATGAGATATTCACGACCCGGTTCTCTTTCATCGCCTCCAAGATTGTGGTCAGATGGTCACGCCCGGAAGGAATCTCATCAACCAATATACGTCCTTTCAAGGATAGATTCTCTCCGATGGCATTGCCGACAGCGAAAGAATCAAGCATCCACTTTTTGAGCTTGTCCTCGTCAATATCCTCTGGATTTGAGATATAATAAAGATAACCGCCTACTTTCTGACAGTCTATCATAATACCGAACTGCTCGTAGATTGCATCGCGCCAGCGGTTGAAGGTGGCACGGTGAAGCTCATGTCCGTCACTGAAATCTTTATTACGGGACCAGCGGTCAGAAAGATCCTTATGTGAAATCTTCCCGGCACGACGGATTGTATCAATCAGCCAAGTGTATTTTTGCAGTTGGTTCATAATTCACTAAACTTTATCGGACATTTTTCGTCATTTTCAGCGAGATCCTTTACATATTGAACGAAATTTGAAAACTCATTCAAAAGAGAAGTCTCACCGATATAGTTCCAGCATGTCCAGATGTCTTCTTCTCCATAATTTTCCTTACCGAACTTCTTAAAAATACGATTAAGGTAATTTATCTCTGTTTTGGTCAATGATGCCGTTTCAAACGCGAATCCTATATATTCCTTACCGCCATAGCCATAAGCAATATAACCACACTTGCCATTGATTGATATTCTCACGCCAAAGTTTTGTTGATCATATCCAAAGTCGGCCAAATCTATTAGTTCTAAATCTGATTTAGCTAACTCAGTTTGTATATGGGCGGCTTCTTTTCTGACAGAATAAGTTCCTTTGAGCTCGTTGACTGCATCAATGAGTTGTTGAAGGTTCTCAGAAGCCTCTGAAAGTGATTTTATACGCTGGGAAAAGTCCGCATCATTGTCATCGGATAAGCCTTTAAGTATATTTTCAGCTATCACGGTCTTTATACGTTGTCTCATATGTTGAAATTTGTCGGTTAGAAAAAAATATTCTTCTAAATAGTCCTGGTATTGATGTAATGCACTAATTAGATATTTCTCACTATTAGGAATTATTGGTGATAACTCCTTTATCCATTCATAAATGTCATGAGCATAATCTCTTACAATAATGTTGTCCTCAATTGTTTTAGAAATTCGATTTAAATTTTCACCATTTTCCGTCAGTGAAAAATCGGTAGGCTTTTCATGATGATTTGAATTTAGATATAAAACCCTAATCTGCTCTTCTTGATAGCCTGCTTCTAAAGCCAATTGCACATATCTAAAGATTTGTCCGGGTTGTTCTACGGCGTCATTGACTTTATTCTCAATGATAACGCAAATATCTCTGTCATAAATAGAAACGTCAATTCGGTCTTGTTCTGCTTTACGTACACTTTTAGAATGTACTCGTACTTTATCAATGCCCATAATTGATTTCATAAAAGAATCGAGAACAGTCTGATGTCGAATAAGATGTTGAAGTATTGAACTGTGAGCGGTTTCCTTCAATTTACCGACAGCAGAAATCGTAATGACATTGATATGCAATGGCATTTTTGACAATTCCTCTTCCCGAATATCTCCTATCTCCGTTGACATTTGCAACAAATTGATATTCGTGAGATCTTCTGATTGCGTGAGTCCCTTTAGAACTGGTAAGAATTTCTCGAACTTGTCCATAATCATCTGCAAAGATAATAAAAACCTGTATCATTTCGTGCTACACGTCGTATTTTTTTGAAAGTTCACAAAACTCTTTCCAGTTCCCACGTCGGTAGTTATCAGCTAAGGCAATTGCTAATTGGTAGGGATTATCATCTTCAATAGTTAATTTTGAACCTGCTATAGCTTCCAATGGATCAACGAAATATTCAACCCAGACTCCGATTGGAGATTCATTAGTATTGCAGCCATAAAATCCATAGCAAATACTTGACAAGTATGGGTTCGGATCATTTGGCTCTGGGAGTCTTGGCTGGATGACCCGAAATAGATTCATAATTCTTCTGAGTGTTACAATTTTCTTCTTATTAGAGGATTTATTATAGAATGATACAATGCCCATTTCGGCCCCTGCTTCCAAAGCCTTCTTATTACTTATTCGCTTGAAATATTCTTGAAAGGTTGGAAGTCTGTTGACATATTCGTCATACGCTATTCCAAGTTCGATGTCATCAGAAGAATGAAAAACATCGAGCCTATCATAAGCATCAATAACATCGGGAAATATCCTCTTCATCTGCGTCTTCTCCTGTCGATATATTCATCCAACTATTACAGCAATAATCATCTTGCCACATAATTATATCACTTACTGTTAGTATTCCTTCGTCAGATTTTATAATATAGTATTGCTCATATTCCGTAAAATCCAATTGAATATAAAGCGTTATATACTTGCTGTATTCTGTTAGTTCAACGCCCATAAGTGCCAGCCACATGTCCTGCGCTTTTATAAAATCAGCGAATGAGGCATACTCCTCAGCTATCGCCGAGAAGTATGCCTGACGTTTACGTATCATTTCGATGCGTCCCGCCTTAGTCATGTCCGTTAAATCCATGCGCCATAGAGTTCTTCAGGGTCATCATCCGGGCAGGCATTATCCTGTGTCTTTTGTCGAGCCTCTGCCAGATCTTCTTCTGTTGGTGGAGGTAACTCAACCATAAAGACATTACATGGCCGCTGCTTCATTCCGGCTTTGTGACGAAGCCATAGATTCTCCATCAAGAGTGCAACTCCATCGGGCGATTGTATAGTTTTCATATCATTCAAAGTTTTATTATTCATTCGCTTATAGAACTTTCAGGCTTTGACCAGTCCAACTTTGTCACTTGTCGGTCAATCCAAATCATGCCGAGATTTTTCTCCTTTCGGAGTTCTGTTGCTGCTAACAACAGCGGAATAATGTAAGGGATACGCTCCTTTATTTCACTCCAAGTTCCATCAATGTAACAACTTGCGACGTATGCCATACGGAGATAAAGCCTCACTTGAATCCTATCCTCATGATAATATAGGGCAAAATCACCTTGCCAACCATATTCTTCTAATATGGCGGCAGCATCAGCCATGAGACCGTCACATTTGCGACTTTCTGAATGTACGAAATTGCCTATACAGAATATTTCGCCCACTTCTTCTGGGGACTCATATTCGTTTAAGGTATCATTTATTATGTTCGCTATGGACTTTATGCTCATTTTGATGCCTTGAAATTAAAGATTGGACGGATGGTAGTATCTATGGTGACTGTGTCGCCGATGTTGGCAATTATTTCCTCGGCCGGTTTATAGACCATCGGCGACTCGTCACGAGTGAAGTCGTTGACCGACTCCGAATAGATACCCTTCATGGATGTCTCGAAGTCCTCCATTGTTATTTTTTCGTAAGCCTGAGTACGGCTCAATACTCGTCCGGCCCCGTGAGGAGCTGAACTGTTCCAGTCAAGATTGCCCTTGCCCGTACAGAGCAAAGAACCATCGCGCATATTCAGAGGAATAATGCAACGCTCACCTTCAGCAGCGGAGATAGAGCCTTTGCGGATGATATTCTCGTCACTAATATAATTGTGGACGGATTCAAATTCTTCTTTTACCTCCACACCGGGGGAAAACCGCATGAGCAATAGAGATATAAGTTTACGGTTGAGCACAGCCCATCGCTGGCAGAGACGCATATCGTGGAGATAGTGCTCTCGCCCTTCTCCTTCGACATAGCATAAATCGGCGGGGAGATTCGGCTCCGCGTCCTGATGTTCCTTGCGCATTTTCTTTATGACGCTCTGCAATTCAGACCGACGACCTGCCACCTTGTACTCCTCAATGGTGCGTTTGATTGTTTCTTCAAACTCGTCAGCTCCGTCGGTAAGATGCTTCACAGCTTTTGCCTGATAGATGTCGGCAACCTGCTTGCCGAGGTTACGCGAACCGGTATGTATCACAAGGTAAACATTCTCTTCGTCATCTTTGTCAAGTTCGATGAAATGGTTGCCGCCTCCGAGCGATCCGATAGCCTTATTGATACGTCCCGAGTCTTTAAGCTCACGATAGCAGTAAAGTTCGGTCACAAGTTGCTTTGCCTCTCGGTAGATTTCCATTTCCTCGCCGACAAGAGGCTTGAAACCGAAACGATCCTCACGCACAATCATACCCGAAGGCACATTGCCACGGATATGCTCGTGGAATGCGTGAAAGTCTATCTCGGAGAGTTTGCCGAGATTGAGGATGCGCATACCGCAACCGATGTCAACGCCAACTATATTAGGAATGACCTTGTCGCCGAGGTCACCGGTAAACCCTATAACGCAACCTGCCCCGGCGTGAACGTCAGGCATGATTCGTATCTTCTTGTCGGAAAACACGTCAATCGAAAGTAGTTCCTTGATCTGTTCCAAGGCATTCTCCTCGATGTTGTCCGTGAAAATCCTCACGTCATATCCTTCTATTGTCTTCATATTATGTTGTTTTACGATTTACACCGCAAAGTTAAATTGACGATGCGCAACCATTTTACGCAGCAAAAGTAATATCAAGGTGATGCAATTCGTGATACAGGTCTAAACAAACTAAGAATATTATCAATTATTCCCTCCGGTATACAGGAATGAGACATGATGTGCCTATCTTTGCACTCCGATAACACTTCTCTAAAAGGACTTATATGCAAGAACAAAGAAGTTTCAAAGAGATTAAATGGTGGTTTGCAGAGTTATGCCATGAGGATGATGTAGACCGTTATCTGAAAATCTTTCCTGAATTTGACTCCAATCTTTCAAAATTCGCAATAGGAGTCCTTCTTTGGGAAATAAAAGGGATGGTCAATCTCAAAGATATTACCGATGTGGAAAAGATTCAATTCATACTTAAAGTATTGAAAAATAGCCCGATGGCATACGCGATTTTTGACAATACATTTTGCGAAGCATCTTTCGATACTACTTTTCAGCTAATCACTAATATAAATGAATATGAAGATACTCCATCTCTCTGACACTCATAACAGTCATCATCGGCTTCGGGATTTACCTGAGGCCGATGTGGTAGTACATTCCGGTGACTTCTGCATGGTAGGAACCGAACAGGAGGCCCTTGATTTCCTCAACTGGCTTTGTGACTTGCCATACAAACATAAAATATTTATCTGTGGCAACCATGACGATTGCCTCTATGGAGCCAACATTGACGGACTACCTGACAACGTGCATCAACTTTCCAACTCCGGAATTGAGATTGATGGTGTAAAGTTTTATGGTGTACCGATGTTTTTGGAAGATTGCATAACCGAACGTCAGAGCCGCAACTACGAGAAAATTCCCGGCGATACCGATATATTGATTACTCATTCTCCAGCTTATGGCATACTTGATTATGATGATGGTATCAACTACGGATCAGAAGAGATACTCACGAAGCTATCCGACCTTCACCTAAAAGCACATCTATTCGGTCATATCCATGCTCAGCACGGAATCTTGGAAAAAAACGGTGTCATATATTCCAATGGAGCGATTATGAATGCCGATTACTCCGTTTTAAACAGTCCGAATTTGATCTTGCTTTGAGCGGAATTAATCAACAGATGGTTTCACGCCATTTATTCAGGCCATTCCAACCGGTCTTATTCATCTGATTTAGAATTGTAATGTCTGGCGGCTATGCGAACGCTTTCGGCTACGCGCTCCCGGAACTCTGGCGGAGCAATGACTTCAGCATGACCGCCGTAGCCGAGAATCAGGCGCTCCAGTTCGTTGTTTATAACCACCTTTAGCGACAACTGGATTGAGCCGTCGCGGAAACGTTGTTCCACTTTCTGCGATTTATGAAATGGCTTTGACTCAACGTAAGGCGCCTGTTGGCGGTCAATTTTAATTACTACACGTCGTGCTTTGTCATGTATTCCCTTGGTTACACCGATTGTGTCATCAAAGAAGTGTTCCGGATCAAAGTCAACGCATTTCTTGAATGGATGTTCCTTGTCAACAGATACTGACTGTATTCGGTCAAGTGCAAAGATATTGACCTGCGGTACGCGATTAGTGGCTTTCTCGCCGATAAGAAACCATCGGTTGCGATACTCTTTCAATAAATAGGGATACACCACCAATGCCTCCGGTTGTCGAGCCTTGAACGACTGATATTCTATGATGATAGTCTGTTGTTTACGCACCGCATCATATATGTCGCCTATAAATTTTGCTCCCTTATAACCTGCCACATGTTCCATATCCATAGCCGGAACCGATGTGCCCGTATGCCGCGAAATCTGCTCGTTGAGCTTGCTTATTGTGTCGATTGAAGAAGCCAATTGCGGAAACCCTTGCAACTGGCGCAAGATGTCCAAAGCCGAGTTGAGGGCGTCGAGTCCTTCATCATTCAGCGGAAGATGCGAGATACTGAAATCAGGGTCTTCGTACTCATAATATTTGTTTTCGCGCACTACTATCGGAGCATTATAACCCAAGCGGTCGCTACGCATCAGAGCAAGATCGTTCTGGAACGTGCGGCGGCTCACAGGATTGCTTCGCCCCTCAAACTCAGCCAACGCATCGGTGCAGGCGTCTATCAGGTCGTTGATAGTCCAGCGGCGATAATGGTTTTGGAGACATTTGTCTATGGTGGAAATTCGTATGAGAGTGGCGCGATTGATAGGCATAATCAGATATTTTTCACAAAAATAGCAAACATTTCAGTAGTGCGCAAATCCATTGCGCACACACATCTCAACTTTGCGGCATGAATATAAATGGACAAACAACATCGGCTGAGATTTTCACCGATAATATAGAGCAGTCAGCTCTTGATTGGATAACTGAACTCTGCAACCATCCGGCAATGGAGGGTGTGCCCATCGTGCAAATGCCCGACGTTCATGCCGGCAGTTCATGCAATGTAGGTACAGCCTATCCAATCGGAATGTATGTCAATCCCGACCATGTCGGTGTTGACATCGGGTGCTCTATCTCTATGCACAGGCTGTCCTGCAATGTCAATCCGGAGGACTATCCACTACTTGACCACCGTATTCGCGAGACAATACCGACAGGCACGGATATTTGCCCAAAGAACTCTCTCAACGAGAAAGAGTTGTTTCGCTTTCTAAACTCACAGTATCAGAAGGCCCGCTCAACTGCTCCTGACCTTGTCAATGAGGCACCCCGCATTGATGCACGTTTCATCACCGACTTCTGCCGTCGCATAAAACTTCAGGAAGGAATCTTCTACAAAAGTCTCGGCACACTCGGTGGTGGCAACCATTTCATTGAATATGGAGAAGATTCCGACTCCGGAGCAGGATGGCTTACTATTCATTGTGGATCGCGAAATGTCGGAGTGAAAGTTGCCAATCACTGGCGAAATATTGCGCAGAATCCCAAACGTTCCAAATACATCGGTTACCTTTTGGGCGATGCACTGCGCGGTTATCTCTCGGATATGATAATCGCTCAGGCATACGCTCTCTATAACCATCAGATAATTCGTGACCGAATATTCGCTATTCTCAAAAAGTTGTGCAAAGCTAAATGTGCCGAATCCATCTTTACCACCCACAATTATATATCGGTAACGGACGAGGTGCCAATGTTACGCAAAGGTGCTATAGATGCTTCCGAAGGAAGAAAAGTGGCCATCCCGTTCAATATGCGTGACGGAATAGCTATCTGCTTAGGCAAAGGTAACTGGCAGTGGATCAACACCGCGCCACATGGCGCCGGACGCATCATGAGTAGAGCTCAAGCCAAAAAACAAATATCAATGAGTGAATTTGAAGATTCAATGACCGGGATCTACTCATCATCAGTTTGCACTGGTACTATTGATGAATCTCCAATGACCTACAAACCCACCGAGGAGATACTCGAACTTATCTGTCCAACGGTTGATGTGATTGCAATGATAAAACCCAAACTTAACATCAAAGACAACGGAGAATGAAACACTATATACAAATCACAGCCGGACGTGGTCCGGTGGAATGTGCAAGAGCCGTTACTCTCGTGACACACGAACTGCTAAAGGAAATTCCATCCATACAACTTGCTGATTGTGAACCACACAATCAGGTGGAAGGCTGTTTCATGTCAATGACATTCACCACCGACGAAGCAATCCCAACGTCTATTGTTGAAGAGTGGAAAGGCACTGTGCTATGGCGTTCAACCAAGAATCCTTATCGTCCGGGACACAAACGCTCCAACTGGTTTGTCGGCATCAACTTTTTTGATGATGTGGAACTGCCGCATATTGATGAATCGGACATCGTTTATGAAACTTGTCGATCAGGTGGGAAAGGCGGTCAGAACGTCAATAAGGTAGAGACAGCAGTGCGTGCAACTCATATCCCAACCGGACTATCTGTAAAATGCTCTGATGAACGCTCCCAATCGCAAAACAAGTCTCTTGCAAGAGAGCGACTTCTATTAAAACTCCGTCAACAAAATGATAAAACTTTAGCCGATTCTCAGTCACGCCAATGGAATAACCATGACAATCTGGAGCGTGGTAATCCTGTCAAAAAATTTTCAGGACCACTGTAAATTTTATATGCTGTATCGCATTTTGATACACTCTGATTATAATTTTGCATCGTACAACAATACATATAAGCAATGAGAGAATTAGACCTTCACAAAGCAAAAAACGCCGACAAATCAAAACAAAAGAATGATGCAAAGAATGCTAAACCCAAAAGCGTTCTGGAGGCGTTTGAGTATATCGTTGAACTTGCCGAAGACTCTAATCTTGATGATGACTTTCTGGAGAAAGCCTCGTCTCATATAAAATATGCAGCCCGCAAATTGAAAGTATCTGCCATGCAGGTGGTTTTACTCGCCATGTTTGTTGACAGAAGCGAGGATAGCCGCATCATGATCTCAGAAATTGCCAAATATGCCGGTTGTCGCACTACCAAGATACTGCGACTTTCCGATGACATAGATATTCTTGAATCCAAGCATTATCTTCGTGCATCACGTAGTCGTAAATCGTTAAGCTACCGTGTCCCCGGAACTGTTCTGAAATCCTTGCGCAAGAACCAGCCATACATCCATGAAGAAGAACCTGTGGCTGATACTCAGACTTTCTTCGATAGATTCGACAAGCTTATGAACGAAAAAGATGATGATGAACTGACCCACGATTCCTTGATGGAGCAGACAATGGATATGCTTGAGGAAATCAAGGATACCAAGTTTGCCACGGAGTTGCGTCGCTGTGGTTTTGGCGATGAAGATACTCTGCTATTTGTCTTTATGGCTCATTTGTTTGTGGAAAATAACGATGACAATATCGGGTTCCATGACATTGACGACATATTCGACGACAATGAAATTCCGAGTTGGGTAAAACGGGAATTTCGTACCCGCGAATCAGAACTCTTTGAGAAAGAGCTTATCGAGAATGTCAATGAAGACGGCATGGCTCGTTCTGATGCCTTCAAACTGACTGACAAAGCTAAAGAGGAACTCCTTTGCGAGCTTAATATCAACGAAACAGGCAAATCAGTCAAAGGGCTTATAAAAGCGGAGACTCTTGTAGAAAAGAATCTTATATACAACACTTCTGAATGCGACCAGATAACCGAACTGTCATCCATCCTTTCAGAAAGCCGGTTTAACGAAGTGCAGAGCCGTCTTCGCTCCGCAGGCATGAGACCCGGATTCTGCTGCATCTTCTACGGTGCTCCCGGCACAGGTAAGACCGAGACTGTCTATCAGCTTGCACGGCAGACCGGTCGTGACATCATGCGCGTCGATGTTGATAAGATTAAGAGTTGCTGGGTAGGCGAAAGTGAGAAAAACATCAAGGCTCTTTTTGACCGTTACCGCAACATCTGCAAGAACTCAAAGCTTGCACCGATACTGCTTTTCAATGAGGCTGACGCTGTGTTGGGTGTCAGAATGGAGGGGGCAGCACGCGCCGTTGACAAGATGGAGAACTCCATTCAGAACATAATACTTCAGGAAATGGAAACCCTCGAAGGCATTATGATAGCCACTACCAATCTGACCACCAATCTTGACAAAGCATTCGAGCGTCGCTTCCTATACAAAATTCGTTTTGACAAACCATCTGTCGAATCACGGGCAAAGATTTGGCTGACAATGCTTCCAGACCTTTCGGAACACGATGCTCAGACTCTTGCATCACAATTTGACTTGTCCGGTGGGGAAATAGAAAATATTGCACGCAAACATTCGGTCAATGCCATTCTGAAAGGCAATGATTCTATTGATGTTCAGGAGATAATAAATTCGTGTCAGCATGAAAGACTATCTCATAACAATCGCCCCAAAATCGGTTTCTAATATTTTAACACACAAAAACTCCCGCATAATCAACATGAATTATACGGGAGTTATCTTTATGGGGCGAAAAGTGCAGCAAGCTCCGTCAATCTTCTATTATATAATCCTTTATGCCATTTGCCTTTGTAGCGGCAGTGGGAGGTGTAGGCTTTGAAGATATTGCGGTTGCCTGATTTCAGTTTTTTCAGGATGCTACTTTTGTTGACCACTCCGGGACCACAGTTGTAGGCGAGTGCGCCGAGAAGAACGGAGTCCTTACCGTACTGGGAGTAGAGAGCACAGCACTTGGCGAGGTCTTTGCGGAGCAATGCGTCAGCCTGTTCCTCGGTTAGCTGCACGCCTCGGCGGTATGGTTCGCCCGGCTGGACTTGATGACCGTAGCCGACATAGGGCCAGTGCTTCGGTTTATGGAGCGTTTCAAACTTTTTGATTATCAATACTGCCCGCTCAAAGAGCGGCAGCTCCATTATACTTCGTTTTGAGGCGAAGGCTGGCGAAGTGACCGCGATGGTCACTATCGCCATGAGGAATATCAGGATTCTTTTCATAAGCCGATGGGTGTTATGGTTCCGGGATTCATAGGCGTGATGATGCAGGGAATCTTGCCTCCGTTATCATCGCCGCTGTCCTTGCTGTTGAACTCAAAAGTCTGCTCCCACGGGGTTGAGCCGAAGTTGTCTTCTACCACCACGAGGAATTTATGAGCGTCGGAGGACTGGGCGGTGTAGTTCAGCCGGAAGGTCTTGCTTTCGAGAAGCACTCGGTCGTTGTTGACCAACACCGGCCCGTCAACAAGTTTGAGCGTTCCCTCACCGTCATACTGGAAGTAGCGGATTGTGTAGAGGGTATTGGCATAGTTGCCTTCGGGTTTGATTTCGAAGCGCAGCTCGACGGTCTCGCCCTTTGTGATTTTGTCGCCGTATGGCATGACTTCCACGGTGAAGGGATAGGACTGCTGCACGTCGAGGTCGTCGGAACAGGAGGTCAGAGCGAGGACGAGAGTGAAGAGTATTGCCCAGTAACCGCAACGCGCTTTCGTAGTGGAACGGAGAAAGAACCCGAAGAATCGGCCGGGAGTAAGGCGGATGTCACCGATTTTGTTGATGATTGTTTTCACGTTTTTCAGAGTTTGAGTTTTGTTGATTTTTTCGGATAGAGCGACATGAGGTAGTCGTTCAGATCCTTGTGGTTGGGATATAGTGCCGATTTATCCATGACCCGGTCGCCGAACTCTCGCCTGAGTCTGGCGAGAGCTGCACGACCGGCAGCGTCATTGTCAAGATAGCACTGGATGACGGTGTAGTCACCGAGAGGAGCAATCGCTTTCTGAATGTTGGTGACCGAATTGAGCACGATAGTGTCAAGACCGTCGTTATAGCCGAGGCGTTCCGCTGAAAGGAAGTCTATGAAGCCCTCAAACACATTACACCGGGCATTGCCGTTGACAATGTGGGTTATGTGCTTTGGCGGATATGACCCCTTGAAGAAAGAATTGCGCAGCTCAAAACCATGTGCATTGTTCTCAAAGCCTATGGCATAGTACCGCTTGCCATGAAGCTCATAATCCACCTGCACACAGTAGCGTTGAGCAATCTCTTTTGGTATGCCTCGGTCGGCAAGATAACGTAACAGCACAGGCGACTCCAGACGCGACACTTCGATATTTTCAAATGTCGGTTCCTCGACAAACGGCGTTGGCTTATAGGGGTTCTTTGCAGAGGCAAAGCGTCGTTCCGACGATGAAGCGACCGGGAGGCGCATCTTCTCCGCGATGTAATCGGCTTGCCTCAAAAAGTCCATTTCACCCGACATTTCTCCGGCAAGCGAGAAGATGTCGCCACCCGCGCCCGTTCCAAAGTCATACCACAGATTTCTCCGTGGATTGACATGGAACGACGGTTTTCTCTCACTGCGATACGGAGCGTAAAACCAGAGACCTTTGCTGTCGCGTCCGGTCGGCTGATACCCTAACTGATTTAGGAACTCGACAAGCGAGATTTTCTTAATGTCGTCGATGTTCATAGTCGCATCTTCCGTTTGGGTTTGTCAGGCTCCTGCTCCTGTTTGGGTGGTTCGACCTTATGCTCTTTCTCTTTATACTTCTCCAAAGCTGACATTTCAGAGGCGATATATCGGTTAAGTTCCGACATATTGCACGAACCTGTCAACTCATAGGCAAGGTCATAAATTCCACCATAAGCACCCGATTTGGTATCACGCCAAAGGTTTGTCTCAATGTTGATGACCATTGTCGGCCCGGTTTTGTCATCGTATGGTGCATTGTAGATGCGGAGATTGCCGTCGGCAGCCACGGGGTGTTCCTGACCGAGAGCCTTCATAAAATCAGTGAGTTTCACTTTCTTTATCGGAAGCTGAGGGCGACGAGCCATAGCCGATAGTTCTTTGCCCTGCACATACTCGTTCATGTATTTGAGTATGAAATCACGTGGATTCATGTAGAGATTGGAATTCATCTTCAGGGCGGCGAGGTCGATTATGTCACCGCTCTGGTCAGTGGCGTGGTCATACCATCGGTTTGTGTTGGTATCTACAACCAACATCGGCTCCGGGTCGTCGCGCTGTGGGGCATAGTAAAGTTTCATGTCCCCGAAAGCCTTTACGGGCTTCTCGCCGAGAGCCGCCATGAGCTCCGTCAGCGGGATATTCTTGATGTCAATCTTTGTGTATCTCATAGGTTATTCGATTACAAATTTGACATGGACACCGAACTGAGTAAGGAAGTGGTCGGTGTCGTTACCGAACACGAAACGCTCCTTGACATGGGCACCGAGAATGAAGTGGTCAGAGAGATAGAAGTCAGTCGCCACTGTCAACGCACCGCTGTAGATAAAGGCATTATTGGCTCCGATAGTGGCACCGTCTTTCAATACCTGCTTGCTCCAGTTTACCGTCTCATAACCGCCGAGAGCGGAAACACCGCCATAGAGGTGAAATGTCTGAGAGTAGTTGCTGATGATATGGAGATTATAACCGACTTCGCCGGTAAACTGAGCGACGGGGATTCTACCTTTCTCGCCGTAGGGCTTATAGGTCTGGAGATACTCTCCGCCGAAAGACCATGTGTTGGCGTTGTTGCCCTTGATTACCGAGTAGAACACTCCGACATTATAGCCGCAGTCGCGGGACTTTCCGATGCAGTAACTCAGTTTGTTTGCATAACTATTTGTTAATCAATTTATAAAACTTTGTTTATGAAATTTTAGCAACAGAATAGCAACAATTATTCGTCAATTCCTGCAAAAGTCGATTTTTGAGGCTTATTTGCCGATGCAGAAGTGGGAGAAGATTTCGCCGAGGATGTCGTCGGTGGAGATTTCGCCTGTGATTTCGCCGAGGTAGTGCATACATTCGCGGATGTCTTGGCTTACGAAGTCGCCGCTGAGGCCGCTGTAGAGGCCGTCGATGCTGCGTGTGATGGCTTCGCCTGCGCGCACGAGGGCTTCGTAATGGCGTGCGTTGGTGACGATTACGGCTTCGTCGTCGGCTACCGATGGCAGTGCCGCCATCTTGATGATGGCTTGGTTAAGGGCTTCCATGTTTTGGCCGTCGCGTGCCGAAACGTAGATGGTTTGGGCTTCCACGTTGCCGCTGATTTGCTGCTCTATCACGCGTGCCACTTCGGTTTGTGTGGCTTGGTCGGTGGTGTCGATTTTGTTGACCACCACGAGCAGTTTTTTGCCTTCGCAGCGTGGCAATATCTGCTGGCTGAAGGTGGCTATCTCGTCGGCTCCCTCGCTTGGATCAACCACCCACAGCACGAGTTGCGCCTCGTCGAGTTTTTTGAACGAGCGCTCGATACCCATGTTCTCAATCACGTCGCCCGATTCACGAATGCCAGCGGTGTCGATAAAACGGAAGAGCGTGCCACCGAGGGTGATGGTGTCTTCTATCACATCGCGTGTGGTGCCTTTGATGTCGCTCACTAAAGCACGGTCGTCGCCGAGCAGAGCGTTGAGCAAGGTGGATTTGCCAGCGTTGGTCTGTCCCACGATAGTCACAGGCAAGCCGTTTTTGATGGCGTTGCCAGCACTGTAGGAATCGGCAAGGCTGTAGATGACCGACTTGATGCCTGTAGCCAGGTCGATGAGTTTGCCACGGTCGGCAAAGTTCACCTCCTCCTCGCTGAAATCAAGTTCGAGTTCAATCAGCGACACGAATTGGAGCAACTGGGCGCGCAAACTGCTGAGGCGGCGGCTGAAAGCGCCACGCATCTGATTCATTGCCACACGGTGCGATGCGCGCGACGACGATGCAATCACATCGGCAATGGCTTCGGCTTGCGAAAGGTCGAGTTTGCCGTTTCCGAAGGCGCGTTGCGTAAATTCGCCGCCAGTGGCCGAGCGGCAGCCAGCGTCAATCAGCGTGTTCACCACTTGCTGCTGAATCCACATCGAGCCGTGGCAAGCGATTTCAATCACATCTTCGCCCGTGAAAGAGTGCGGCCCGCGAAACAGGGTGAGCACCACCTCGTCGAGCAGTTCGCCACAGGTGTCGAGCAGGCGGCCAAAGTGCGCCGTGTGGCTTTTCATTTCGCTGATTGGCGCGCCCTTCCATCGCTTCGCCACAATAGATATGGCATCGTCGCCGCTCACTCTCACCACTGCTATGCCACCCATTCCGTGGGGTGTGCTGATAGCCACAATTGTATCGTTGTTGATCGTCATCATTCGTTTATTTTTTGTTAGTGCTGGTCCACATTTCAATGTCGGCATTCGCCTCCATCTGTCGTTCTAATTTATCGTCAACTGCCGAGAAAAAGTCGAGCCCGGTCATTCGTTCGATATAGTCAACGCTCACCACATGCTTAGTGTAGGAACCACGGATTTTCTCATTATTGAAGATGAAGCCGATGGCGCGGCCCTGGTTGGGCGCATAAATCACCTTGAAGAACGCTCCCGGCACCGATATATTTTGGTCAGTGCCAATGCGCTTCATCTTATTTTTCAACACCGGTCCTGCCGCCACAATCAACCGCTTGTCGCGCTTCGCCCAACGGTGAACAGCCATTTCGAGTTGTCGCCAGCAGCCATCGTTCAGCGCATGGAGTTGCGGACACATATTCGTCATGTAGAAACATTCCTTCATGGCGGTTTTGTCCCACTTCATATCGTTGGCAGGCACCATGTGTCCACGGTCGTAGCCAGAGCCACGGTATTCATACCATTCGGGGCTGTCGGGGCATTTCGGGTCGGCAAGAAACTTATAGTTCTTGCGTCGCTCTGCGCCAGGGGCATCGCATTGAGCCACTTCGGTGGCCGACAGTTCGTAGATTACGCAGTTGGGGATGCGGTGCTCCTTGTTGAAATAGCACACATACGCCATGTGGTTGATGCGCTGGTTAGCCACCCCCTGCGGCACCTTCACCAGCAGGAGCGGATTCTTGTCGGTGCTGACAAGTTTGCCAACGGGGCTTTTCTTCTCCACATTCTCCACCTTCGGCACTTCGGCATCGGCAGTTTGCCCTGCGGTAAACTTAACAGCAAAGCACACAATCCCTGCGCTCAGCAGCAGGGCGATAATGGAGTATGATAATTTCTTCATATAGCGTTGAAAATTACATTTTTAAAACTGAAACCAACTGTCGGCATCAACTCGCGATTCAAGTCGGCGCTGCTCGGCATCGGGGAGTGTGCTGAAAAAGTCGAAGCCCGTGAGGCGTTCCACCTCGTCCACGCTCACGGCATATTCCGAGCAGAGTTTGTCGGCATCGGCGTTGGGCATCACAAATGCGATGGCACGCGACGGACGGGCATAAGGGGCAAACACCACCTTGAAAAACTGCCCAGGCACGGCAATTTTGCTCGTTTTGCCAATGGTGGGCATCTGCTTGGCGAGAATCGGTCCGGTGATGACCACGAGCACACTGTCGCGCATTGCCCATTCCCTCACCTTTTCCTCCAGCATCTGCCATGCGCTGGTGTTCAGGCTCTTGCGCTGTGGGCAAATGTTGAGCATCGTGTAGGATTGCTCCAATGCTTGCTCGCTCCACTTCATGTCGGCAGCCGGAGCCATGTGACCACGCTGGTAGCCACTTTTGGCATACTCCGACGGCTTGGCGCACCCATTCACCGAATCGGCACAGGTGAAAGTGCCGCTATACGATGCATTGCCTCCGATGTGGCTTCGCAAAAGGCGGTAAACCACATAATTGGGAATGTGGTGGGTGGCATTGAAGTGCACCGTGAAACCGTCAAGCGTCACCACCTCGTCGGGCGTGGCGTCGGGCAACTGCACCTCGCAGATTTGCGCCAGCAGCGGCTCATCAATGGTGATGCCCACCGATGCCGAACGCTGGCACCTGACCACCAGCACAACCACCGCCGCCGTCACCGCCACACCCCAAATGCCCGAAAGCAGATGAAGCCGCCAGCGGTGCGAAGCATAGGTTTTGCGCTTTTTACGAATTGCCATCATGCAAATGCCATGTTTAACATTACAAAATTACAAAAATTATTATTACCTTTGCTCACATAATACGCAAATAAACTGCCCACGCCTATTTAGGTGTGGCTTAAACATATAACCACAACATGAAATTAGTAGATAGATTTCTCCAGTATGTGAAGTTCGATACTCAAAGTGACGAACTTACCAACCTCACCCCCTCTACACCTGGTCAGATGGTGTTTGCACAAGAACTCAAAAAAGAGCTTGAAGGCATGGGCCTCAGCGACATCTCGCTCGACGAAAACGGCTACTTGATGGCAACTCTCCCTTCAAACACCGACAAGAAGGTGCCTACCATCGGCTTTATCGCACACCTCGACACCGCACCCGACATGAGCGGACACGGCGTGAACCCTCGCGTGGTGAAATATGAAGGCGGCACGGTGGTGCTCAACGAGGAAAAAGGCATCGTGCTCGACCCTGAGCAATTCCCCGAAATGGCCGACTTCGTGGGTCAAGACCTCGTGGTGACCGACGGCAACACGCTGCTCGGTGCCGACGACAAGGCTGGCATCGCTGAAATTATCAGCGCCATTGAATACTTCCAAGCCCACCCCGAAATCAAGCACGGCGACATTCGCATCGCGTTCAACCCCGACGAGGAAATCGGTATGGGCGCACACCACTTCGATGTGGAAAAATTCGGTGCCGAATGGGCTTACACCATGGACGGTGGCTATCCTGGCGAACTTGAGTTTGAAAACTTCAACGCCGCATCGGCAAAAATCACTTTCACCGGATTGAACGTGCACCCTGGCATGGCGAAGCACAAGATGCTCAACTCTATCCGAGTGGCTAACCAGTTTGCGGTGATGATTCCACGTTGGGAAACCCCAGAGCATACCGAAGGCTACGAAGGCTTCTATCACCTTATTGGCTTTGAGGGCACAGTGGAAAAAACCGTGCTCACCTACATCGTTCGCGACCACGACCGCGCACGCTTCGAAAGCCGCAAGCGCGAACTCGAGCACCTTTGCCACAAAGTGAACACCGAGTTCCCCAACTGCGCGTCAATCGAAATCAAAGACCAATACTACAACATGCGCGAAAAGATTGAACCAGTGATGCACATCATCGAGGTGGCAGAAAAGGCAATGAAAAACGCCGATGTCACCCCTATCGTTCAACCTATCCGCGGCGGAACCGACGGCGCACAACTCTCGTTCAAAGGTCTGCCATGCCCCAACATCTTCGCAGGTGGCATGAACATGCACGGTCGCTACGAATACGTTTCCGTTCAGGCAATGGAAAAGGCCATGCGCACCATCGTAGAAATCTGCAAAATCGTAGAAGCCGAAGCCTAACCCTCACCGCTTCGACCAAAACAATACCCCAGAGGCTGAGCCGCACCCACCCCAAGCGGCCCAGCCCCTGCTTTTTTTACCCATGACTTCTTAGAATCCTAATACACACTAATTTAATCCAACCAACAGGTTGTAAATATACCGCAATACCAATAGGAACTGTAAATATAATCAAAAAGGGCAAACATCTTTATCAATCCATTGGCTTAAACGACTACTTGAGTAAATACTAAATCACTTTCAGTGGATCTGCAAAAAGAGAAAAGTTGTCTTGGTACAATGATCCATCTTGAAGATGGGTGTACAGATGAAAGTATAATAATTCGTAAAAAGTTAATTTGGATTTTGTGTTATAATCAATATATATTAATTTTGCATTTGGTGAAATAGCATTTGAAATGACGAACTTCGATAAACAGAAACTGACAGAGATTGTACTTTACATCTTGAATAAGACAAAAGGGTTAGATTATTACCACATGTTCAAGGTGATATATTTTGCTAATATTGCACATTTGGCAAAATATGGATTTCCTATGGTATCTGATGAATTCTGTGCTTTGCCTGATGGACCTGTGCCTTCTGTTCTTTATAACTGCATAAAAGGTGACCCTCAATGTGACAAAGCTTTACAAGCTATGATTGACAGTTGCATTTCAAAAGGAACAGACGATGCGTATTATATGCTTGAGGCAAAACGAGATGCAAACAAAGACTATCTCTCAAAAGCAGATATTGAAGCCTTAGACAAATCTATCCGCGAGAATGTCAACCTTCCATACGGAGAATTACGAGCAAAATCACATGGCGAAGAATGGAAACGTGCATATGCTCAACAAGGGCGTAAAGTTATGGACATTATAGGAATGGCTAAAGATGGTATGGCTTCCGATGACATGATAGAATATATCAAGGATAATCTATTAGTTGAGGCAGCTTTATCATGACAAATTTTGGGGATTTATTAGGGGATATGGCTGATGAGCTAACCCAAAACAGTATCAATATAGGTGATGTTCACTTGCTCAATCTTGACCAGAACAATGGTATCACGCCAAAGAGTGGAGACACAACACGAAACAAGTTCTTCATTGTTCTTGGTTTTGACAATGATGGAAATGTTATAGGCGGTTTAGTGATAAACTCTAAAATCAATTATAAATTGCCCCCATCGGTCACGGACTATCAATTACCTGTATCTGTAGAACAATTCCCTTTTTTAGAGCACAACTCTTTCATCAATTGCTCAAAAATTATTGTAGCAAAGAGAAGTAAATTCAACAAGACAACCTATCGCGGCGAAATCTCTGATACAGAAATGATGGAGCTTATTATCAACACAGTAAAAGAGAGCCCTACAGTAAACAAAATGCAATTAAAGGAGTTTGGAATTGTCTAAATGGTCTTTTCATACCATCATTGTATGCCTATAATGACAGCATGCATATTCCTGCGACAATTCCCATGGCAGCCACCTACTATAATGAAATTAAAGGCATTTCTTTGTCATCATATAATTGCATATTGTCAGGGAGCTCATCCCCAAGCGGCCCAGCCCCTGCTTTTTTACCCATGAATTCTTAGAATCCTAATACAATCAACCAGATAAATGAAAAATGAAATTATTAAACGCAATATAACTCAAGATAAAGAGTTTTATTGGACTGAATGCAGCGGAAGTATTGAACGATTATACGAAAAACACAACGGAATAAAAATCCCAAATGAATATGCTTTCGATATTCTTCAAACCCCTATGACATTGTTAGATGATGGTTATCACTACGAACGAGTGATTAAGGGCGAAACACAAAAGAAGGTGATTTATGGTTTTAATAATGAAGAAACATTCAATATTGTAAAAAAGGAATTTACAGAACACATCAACGACTGTATTCAGCATATACTTAATTGTCAGATAAATGAGGATATTGAAACGCCGTCTTTTGGGCGTTTGAGTAAGGTGCAGTGCTCTGTTGCCGTTGTCAACTTTTTCGTTGATTTGAGATGGGAGGATGAATGCTACGAACTGTCATCAGAGAGTATAAAACTGCTTTCTGACCATGTTAATTATTTGAAAAGCATTGTTGATGATGGGCAGCAAGACGAAATAACAGCACTGGCGATTGACAATGGGGAGAATCTATTAAACACAATGTCAGTTATGACATTTAAGAAACTATAAACATGGCATCGGAGATGCCATATCATGCGAAACACCATGCAAGCGTCCTTGTGTGCAAGGACGCGCAGCTTGGTGATAGCAATGTGTACACTATATGAGCCTCGGAGAGGGTCGGTCGTGGTATCAATCTCTCCTTATTCATAATCATAACCGACCCTCTCCGAGGCTCGACATCATACCTTACACTCGTCACCAAGCTGCGCTCAATCGCTCTGCGATTTTCACTTGCATGGTGTTTCGCATCATTTGGCATCTCCGATGCCTGCTCCTGCTTCTGTATCAGTATGTATTTACTTTTTCCGTTTAGAACCGGGGGTATTTTGTGAACCAGCCTAAGGCATCGATACGGTATTTCAATAGGAATTTCAGACAGCATAGGTGAAATGGTATGCCGTGGTCAAAAATCCATTCTTTCTTGTTGACGACCAAATGTAGATGTATCATCTCATGGATTAATGTGTCACGAATCAGTTTATCGTTCCAGTTATATACGGTGCTGAAGGATATTGACAGGTTTCCATTGTTCGGAGTATTCAGGCGAGCGCAAGGATTACCTGTACGGTGTCGGCGAAAATCAACCATCGGTAGTTTATCATCAAAGTAACGCTTGTTGTATTCAATAAACCGTTCTTTTAAAATCTTTGTTGTAATTTCCATGTTTTATATGTTTTTAGTGTGTGTTTCTAAGTGATTAACGTGGGGAGGTGCCTTTGGCATGTTTCTAAAATGCTGACATATTTTATTTTGACAACAAAACATACCGAAGGCAATCCCTACGTTATGACGAAATCGCATTCCCAACCGAGCCTCTTATTCGGTGACTTGGATGGTGCTGGATGAACTGTCGGAGGATTTAACCACTTGGATTTGCACGGGTATGTTGTCGCGCACTTCCTGTATGTGGCTGATGATGCCCACGTGGCGGCCATTCTTTCCGCGGAGCGAACGCAGGGTGTTGATGGCGTTGGTGAGCGGTTGGCCACTCAACGATCCAAAACCTTCGTCGATAAATAGGGTATCGACCGACAGCCCTTGCCCAATATCGCTCAACGCCAACGCCAAAGCGAGCGACACGAGGAAACTTTCGCCACCGCTAAGCGAACTGGTGTCGCGCGAAGCATATCCTTGATAAGCGTCCTCCAGCGATGAGTAGAGGGTGCGTGGCACGCTCTTCAGACTATAGCGTGGCTCCAACTTCTCCAAGTAGGTGTTGGCAGAGTTGAGCAAACCGCCAAAAATGTAACTTTGCGCTATTGTGCGGAACACCTTGCCATCTTTATCGCCAATCAACTTGCTTAGGCGAAGCCATTTATCGTATTCCTTGCGAGCCTCAGCCTCCTTTTCCACCAGTGCGGTGAGTGCCTTTTTCTTCTCTGCGTCGGCGCTCAACTCCTTGTTGATGGCACCAATCTGCTGGTTGAGTTCACCGATGGCGTTTTCTGCCATTTGGCAGGCATTGGCGGTGCTGTCGATGGTGTCATCTTCAGCCAATTCGGGCTTGGCGGCTTGGTGCGCTTTGTGGCTTTCAATAGCCTCTTTCCACAAAGTTTCCTTTTGCGTAGGGGCTTTACGCTGATTCTCTATTTTTTCAGCCAACTTGCTCACCGATGTAGCAGCGTTAAGATATTCGAGGCGAGCAATCGTGAAATCGGGGTGCTGCCCTAAAAACTGGTTCAGACTGTTGCGATTTTCGGTTGCGGCGCTCTGGGCAGAAGCGATGGCAGAAGCCACCACGCCCACGCGTTGCAACACACTGTTGGCGCTCTCAAACAAATTCGCAATTTGGCACGCAGCCACAGGCTCGGTTTTGCTCCAATCGGCTTGCTTTTCCTGGATTTGCTTGATGATGTTGGCGGTGCGCTCGTTGTCGCGCTGTGCCTGTTCGATTTGCGCTTCAAGGCTGGTTTGTTGGTTTTTCTTGCTTGCAAAATCGGTGGCGGCTTGCTCCAGTTCCTTCTTAAACAGCAGCGGCTCGTTCTTCCAGTCGTGCTTCCACTCGCTGTCGGCAAGCAGCGGTTCCACCTCACCGATAGCAGCGGCGATGTCGGCATTATGTTCGGCGATGGCGCGGTTGTTGTTTTCAATTTTCGCCTTGCTGCCGTCCACGGCTTGCTTCGCCTTTTCGCTTGCCACACGCATCTGCTCAAGGGTTTTCGTAGCAGTTTCGTGCTCGGTGCGCAGCCCCTTCAGTTCTTCCTCAAGTTTCTCGCCATTAGTGATTTTGGGGCCAATGTCGGTGGTGAGGTGCTTCTGCTGCTCATCGCAGAGCGATTGCAACGCTTGCTTGGTGTCGGCGTTAAGCGCGTCGATACCGCATTTCTTGCACGATTCGGCAGCCTTTTTTTGAGCGTCGGCCACAGAGTGGTCGGCATCGTATTTCTTCTTGTCGGTGTCGTATCTTTTGGTTTCCGATTTCAGTTCCGACTCGGCTTTGTGCATTTGCTTTTCGGCAAGTTCGCATTTGCTTTTCGCCTCATTGTAACTCTGGTCGGCATCGAGATACATCTTGTTCACCGCATCTTCCAACGGCAGTTGCTGCACTTTCTGGCGGCACACAGGGCACTCGCAACCCACCGTCAGGCGACTTCTCATCTGCTTTGCGAAACTATCGACCGAGTCACGCAAAAGGTCTCTCGCCTGTTCGCAGGCAGCGGTGGCTGCCTTAGCCTCGGTGTAGCAGGGCACAAGTTCTTTGTCGAGGCGCAATTTTCTTGCCTCAATGTCGTTTTTCAGTGCGTCGAGGCGCTGTTTTTCTTTATTTCTCGCTTCCTCAGCCTTGGCGATAGCGTCGATATTTTCGATGGCGATGCCAATGTTGTTGAGCAGTTCTTTCACGGTGTCGCGCTCGTTTCGCAAGTCTTTGAGTTTCAATGCGTCGAGTTCGCCATCTTTCGCCTTAATGGTGTCGGCAAGCGCTTTAGCATCCTTTTCTTGTTCGGTAAACTCCCCGTTGGCTTTCTCGCACTGGGGCACAAGAGTGCCAGTGAGCAACTGCTGCTCTTTTTCGACAGCGGCAACCAGCTCTTCCACCTTTTTGCTTTTAACGGAAATGGTGGAGAGGCTTGCGCCGATGGTTTGGGCGTTGTCGAACACGGCAGCCTTGCCACTATTGGCGGCAATAGCCTCGCCAAGGGCTTTCAACTTGGCACCGGACTCCTCACATTCGTTTTGGGCATACTGATAGCCGCTCTGCACCTTCACATACTCCGCTTTCAGTTTAGAGAGTTCGCCCTCTTGCTGCTTGATTTGCTTCTCGGCGGCAACGGCTTGCTCAAGGTGCTTTCGGGCGCCAATGGAGGCGTTCCAATCGTTCACAAAACAGCAATCGCTCTTGTACTGATTGCTTTCAAGCACTTCGCTGGCGGCGTCAAATTCCTGTTTGGTTTGCGCCTCTTTCTGTGCCAACTTGCTTTCAATGTCCAGCCAATTCCTTTTCTTGCGGGCGTTGTCGCGCTCGGCGCTCTGCTGCTTCCTGCTTTCTTCCAGCGCAGCCACTTGCTCTTTCTTTTCCGCTATTTCGTCGTCGGAGAGGCCTGTGTCGTTTGTGGCTTTCTGGGCGGCTTCCCACGCTTCTTTTTTTGCGCTTTGGATTTCAAACACCTTGCGGCCCACAGCCGAGAACTCTGCGGTTTGGGTGATTTTCTCCAAAATGTTGGCTCTTTCCGTCTCGCCACTCGACAGGAATTTGGTGAACTCGTTTTGGGCAAGCATCGTGGTGCGGCAGAACTGGTCGAAATCCAGCCCTATCACTTCTGCTATCTTTGCCTGCAATTCAGCATCTTTGACACCTGCCGACTGTATGCTTTCGCCTGTGGCAAGGTTGGTGATGCTGCGATTAATGCTGGTGAGTTTGTTATCAACTTTCTTTGTCTTGCCGCGCTGCACTTGCCATTCTGCCTTGTAGTCGGTGCCGTCGTTGCCCTCGAAGATCAGTTCAACCAACGCTTCGCCGGTATTGCGACGCATCAATCGGCGAGGGTCTCTCAGCGTAAGCTCGTCGTCACCATTCTTTACAATCACCTTGAGGCTTTTAGCCAGACGTGGGGTGTTGTTGAACAGTGCCAGGCAAATGGCATCAAGTATGGTGGTTTTGCCAGCACCAGTGTCGCCGGTGATGAGATACACGTCGCTGTCGCAAAGTGGTTGCGCAGTGAAGTCGATGGTGGCTTCAATGATTGAAGCGATGTTGCTGATATGCAGTTGTTTGATTTTCATGGTTATTCCTGATTTGAGTTCAACATTTCCTTTACTTCCTGAAGCATTTCGAGCATTTCGTCGTCGAATGTCACGCCCTCCGACTCGATATACATTTTTGCCACTTCTATGAAGTCGATTTGCTTCAGTTCGGTGGCTGTGAGGGTGGACTGGTCGCTGGTGGTGTGGTCGCGCTGCACCTTTCGCTTTGAGTTGATGAGGCACAGGCGGCATTTCTTGTCAGCCACTATCTGCTGCGCCTCGTCGTTGGCTCCTGCGGGCAGATAGCCATCCACCTCCACATTCAGGCGCACAAACGAAGGGATTTCGCTGTCGTAGTCAGCGAGCATTTTCTTCACATCTTCCCATTCGGCGGCTCCCTCAAATGGCAAATTCACCAATGGGTTGATGTTTTTCACAGGAATCGACTCCACGCTCACCGCTGCGCCACGATGCTCGCACTCCACCATCAGCACGCCGTGCTCATTGCCTGAGTACGACTCGTCGAAACTCACCGCTATCGGTGTGCCGGCATACCAAACGCGCTTTTCCTTGTCCAAACTCTGCTGCTTGTGTATGTGCCCCAGTGCCACATAGTCGTAGCCGTCGGCAAACACACTCAATTCCTGGCAGTTCAGTCCGCCGATATTGGTGTCGGTCGAGAAATCGTGTCCTCGCCAGTCGGAGTTTGCCACTGCCAAGTGTGCGGCAAGCACCACAGGCAACCCCTTCTCGTTGTGTTCAGCCACCTTCTCCGCCATCACCTTAAACACATCTTCGGGCATATAGCGATCGGCGGCGAAAGGCACAGCCACCACATATCCCTTGTCGGCAATGGGGATAATGTAGTCGTCGAGGTTGCAGTCTTTGGATATGGTGCCCACCATGTGCACATTCAGCGCACGCCATGGGGTGTGGAAAATCATGTGCTTGCTGCCGCTGTCGTGGTTGCCGGCAATGCACACAATGGTCATATCTTCGCACGCCTTGTGTATGTTCACAATGGCATTGGCAAACATCTGCTGCACGCTGGCAGAGGGCTGGGTGGTGTCGTAAATGTCGCCCGAAATCACCAGTGCGTCGGGCTGTTGCACGGCCACAATTTCCGCAATCTGGTTCAGCATATCCAACTGCGCCGCTTCCTGCGATTCGTTATACAGGAAATGCCCTAAATGCCAGTCACTCGTATGTAAAATTTTCATCACAAATATTGATTTACAAGTTAATCACACAATAAACTATCAAATATACAAAACAATTCATAAATTTCGCCTATACAGTTCCGCTTTTTTGCCCAAACCGATCAATGGTCAATGTCAGGAAACTCTGCACCTGTGCGTTTTTGGGCAGATTGGGTGTCGGAAGTGAGGATGAGAGTGCGCAGAGCACAGTGCCTCGCGTCGTTATAGAGAGGGTGGGAAATATGGGTGTGCAGACTCATGTGAAAACGCACGGCCAAAAATTCGTCATGCGACAAATGCAATCCCAATTCCTTCAACATTCCAGCCGAGCGGCGGCCATGCCCTACTTGGTCAGTCATTCCGCCACAGTTGCAAAAGTCGTGCAGCAAAGCGCAAATGGCGATGCTCTGCTCGTCAATGCCATTGGGGTTGTTTTGCAGGGCAATCTGATAGGTTTGCCACGCATGGTCTGCCAGTCCACCTCTGTAATGATGGTGACGGTGGCAACTCTTCGTAAAAAAGCCGTTGTTTTCCATGTACTTGATCACCTGTTCAATGTTCTCACGGCCAGTGGCACGCAGTGTGCCAATAATCTTATCCTTTACGGTCATAATCTTTTTAAGTAGTTAAATTTATAATCCAATATTTCAAAACCGACATCGCCATATCGTAGGGACATGCCTTTGGCATGTTTCCAATGCGTTGACACATCCTCAACTGGGTTTAAACTTCGCCGCAAAGGTAATCACCACATGTGCAACCTATCTGCACACATAACAAAAAAAATCAAATAAAATTGCATTTTTTTGTTTCGGCGGTAGTGAAAGCTCGCATATCATCATTTTTTAGTACCTTTGTCACCATATATATTATAGAGCCGTCGCAAAAATGTTGAGAATAACAGGACGAGGCTCGGACCGGAATGTGGAATGGCATTTTGGAGGGAAATGATTTTTGAAGAAATATATTTGATATGAAGAGAAATGAAGTGTGCTACATTGCTGTTGTGGCAGTGATTGGTGTGTCGCTACTTTTGGGATTCGCCGAGGAAGTGTTTGGATTGGAATTGGGCGAGCTGGCGTGGATGGCACACTGGGTGTCGTCGCCTGTGGCGTTGGCTTTGGGCTTCGCATTCGCATTGATAATTGGCGAGGCTTTCCCTGCGTTCAACAAAACGATGTCGAAGAAACTGCTCCAATATTCGGTAATCGGCTTGGGATTCGGTATGAACGTGAACAAGGCGCTTGCTTCGGGCAGCGAAGGTATGCTGTTCACGGTGGTGAGCGTGTTTGGAACGCTTGCATTGGGCTGGTTTTTCGGCAGAAAACTGCTGAAAGTGGATTCGCAAACGAGTTATCTGCTGAGTTCGGGCACGGCAATATGCGGTGGATCGGCAATAGCCGCTGTGGGGCCAGTTATCAAGGCGAAACCTGAGAGCATGTCGGTGGCGCTGGGCGTGGTGTTTGTGCTCAACGGCATAGCGCTGTTCCTGTTCCCTTCGATTGGCGACGCTTTGGGCATGACCATGAAGCAGTTTGGCATGTGGGCGGCGATTGCCATTCACGACACCTCGTCGGTGGTGGGCGCAGGTGCTGCCTACGACCAGATGCACCCACAACTCGTTGCCACACAAGGTGTAAGCGCGCTGGAGGTGGCGACAACCATCAAACTGACTCGCGCGCTGTGGATTGTGGTGTTGGCACTGGTCACTCCGTTCTTCTTCCGTAGTTCGCTTGCGTCGGCTGGTGGTGAGGCAAAGCCTTGGTACAGCTGTGTGCCACGATTCATCATTTGGTTTATCGTTGCCATCATCTTCAACACCTACGTTTTGAGCAATGCCGCCCTCATCGGCGACGGTACTGCGGCTATGGGCTCGGCGTTCAGCAGTGCCGTCAACAAGCTCGCCAAGCACCTCATCACCCTTTCGCTCTTCTTTATCGGTGCATCGCTCACACGCGCCACACTGCGCTCCGTGGGCATTCGTCCACTCATTCAGGGCGTGCTGCTGTGGATAAGCATCAACCTTATCAGCCTCACCTACATCTTCTGGGTAGAATAAAGGCTTTGCAGGGCAAAGATGTAATAATTGTGTGATTTGAAAACTCGACCAAATGTTTAGCGTCATTCTATTCATATTTTTAGGCATCAGCAGCGGATACTTGCTGCGGAAAAAACGATCGCGATCTTGCGCCAAGGTACAGACCGTGAAAGACAAAGTGATTACGGTTTTGATATGGCTGTTGCTTTTTCTGCTTGGCGTGGAAGTGGGCGGCAACAAGCAAATCATCAAGGCGTTGCCCACGCTTGGCGTTGAGGCACTGCTGCTGTCGGTGGCTGGCACACTGGGCTGCTGCGTGCTGGCTTGGGCATTGTGGAAAATAGCGGGAGGAAAGCGATGAAAGGAAGTTTTATTATCGTAGGATTCTTTATCCTTGGCATCGCGGTGGGCCATGCCGACTTGGCACCAGTGCTGCTGCGAGATAGCGATGTGAGTTTTGTGGCACTCTGCGGCCTGCTTTTCTGCGTGGGCTTGGGCATAGGCATGAACCCCGACACAAAGCGCAACCTGCGTTCCATCAACCCACGCTACGCCCTGCTCCCCCTGGTCACCATTTTAGGCTCGTGGATGGGTGCCGTGGTGTCATGGTTGATGCTGCACCGAGACTTTGCCGACACTATGGCGATTAACAGCGGATTCGCCTACTACTCGCTGTCGAGCATCTTCATCACCGAATTTCGCGGAGTGGAACTCGGCACCATCGCCCTGCTCGCCAACATCATACGCGAGATGATCACGCTACTTCTTGCCCCACTGCTGGCGAAAGTGTTCGGACCGCTCGCCCCCATCACCGCAGGCGGAGCCACCTCGATGGACACCACCCTCCCCATCATCACCCACACCATAGGCGACCGCTACACCGCCCTCAGCATCTACCACGGCTTCGTAGTAGATTTCACCGTCCCCTTCCTCGTCACCATGTGGTGCCTGATATAACCCCCACCACACACGCAAATCCCCAATGAATTATTCGTGAAAATATGTGCTATCCGTGTTCGCTCTTTTCCGGCCACACATTAGTCCATTTTTTTTTGGAAATGATATACATGTTGTCCCGAAAACGATGCGATGAAATTCCGTTAGGAATTTGATGTGTGTAGGCAGGTATGCTGAAAAGGTGTAATGGAGCGAAGCGAAATGGAATCTTTTCAGCATGCCTGCAATAGATATATCAGGATGTTGCATTCCGCTGGAATGCAACAACATCAAATTGCCGTATAATGGCGAAATCGCATCCCGCTGGGATGCAAATTTGTTATGCGACATTTGCAGGCATTTCGCTTCGGTTATGCTCCATTTCGCTTCGCTCATTTCGCATAACCTTCGCTGCATACCTGCCTACGCACATCAAATCCCTATGGGATTTTTTCAATCATTACTAAATTATCACATGGACAACTTGTATATCATTTCCTTTTTTTTGGGGGGAGGTACGCAATAACGAAATCTGGTGAGCTTGCACGCTTAATTGAACAGTCTCTATAAAAACAAACATTTTAGTATTTTCGGAGATTTTTTATCAAAAACATTTGCGTATTTTCGGAGTTTTTCAGTAAAAACATTTGCGTAGCCTGAATAAAAAGATTATCTTTACAACCAAAATCAGGCAATACATATAGATAATGGAACGAATTTTCAAAAGAAAGCTTTATGACCGTCTTCTTGAATGGAAACGAGTTCAAAACGGCAAGTCAGCCATCTTGATAGAAGGAGCACGACGTGTTGGTAAATCAACACTTGTCGAGCAGTTCGCCAAAAATGAATATGAATCCTACATACTCATTGACTTCAATGAGGCATCTGCCGAGGTTAAATCCTTGTTCAATGATCTAATGAACAAAGATTATATCTTTCTTCAGCTGCAAGCCCTGTATAACGTAGTATTGAAAGAGCGAAAGTCTGTCATTATTTTTGATGAGGTGCAGAAATGCCCCCTTGCCAGACAAGCAATAAAATACCTTGTTAAGGACGGACGTTACGATTACATTGAAACTGGTTCTCTCATCAGCATAAAAAAGAACACGAAAAACATCACAATTCCAAGTGAGGAGGAGCGTGTCACTCTTTACCCGATGGATTATGAGGAATTCAGATGGGCATTGGGAGACGAGGCAACAGTACCTTTGCTTCGAACGTTCTATGAAAAGCGACTCTCGCTTGACAGAGCCCATCGCGACAAGATGCGTGATTTCAGATTATACATGCTGGTTGGAGGTATGCCCCAAGCCGTTAATGCATATATTGAAACCAACAATTTCAGTATGGTGGATCGCGCTAAGCGTGGCATTATTAAAGTCTATCAAGACGATTTTCAGAAACTTGACGAGACTGGCCGCTTGGAAACACTATTTATGGAAATCCCGTCTCAACTCAGCCAAACAAACAATCGCTATAAACCATACGCCGTGCTGGGCGATGTAGACGACGCTAAGCTTCAGGAATTGCTGAAAGACCTTGAAGACAGCAAGACCACACTCTTCTCCTATCACTCCAATGACCCAAACGTAGGCATGTCGCTGACCAAAGACAGATCTAAGTTTAAGATATTCTGTGCAGATACAGGTTTGTTCGTCACCCTCGCGTTTTGGGACAAAGATCATACCGAGAATATCATCTACCAGAAACTGCTGAATGACAAGCTTAGCACTAATCTGGGATATGTATATGAAAATATTATTGCACAGATGCTGGCAGCAACAGGCAACAAGCTCTTTTATTATACTTGGCCTAAGGACAAGACCCACAACTATGAGATTGACTTTATGCTCTCACGAGGTGCCAAGCTTCACCCGATTGAGGTTAAATCTTCGGGGTACAAGACTCACAAATCGCTTGATGTCTTCTGCCAGAGGTATTCTCATGTAATAGAACAACGTTATCTGATTTACACCAAGGATTTGAAAAAAGATAAAGAAACGCTTCTACTTCCAGTTTACATGACACCTTTCTTGTAAAATCACCTACAAGCATTGATATTCACCGTCGCCTTCCTCGTCACCATGTGGTGCATGATGTAATCCCCACACACAAATCCCCAATGAATTATTCGTGAAAATATGTGCTATCCGTGTTCGTTCTTTTCCTGCCACACATTAGCCCAAATTTTCACGAATTCATTTTTTGTGGGGATTGTATAAAAATAAGGCTGTGCCGCAATCATCATGCGGCACAGCCTGTTTTGTTTTTTTGAATTTTGGTTGGATATTGGATAGAGGTGTGGTTAGCGGATATCCAAATCATATAAAAATAAATTTCCCCTATTGCTTCAATATGAAATCAGAAAGTATTACTTGCTCTGCTGCAAAGCGTTGAGGGCTTGGGCGAGGTCGGCGATGATGTCGGAGGCGTCCTCAATGCCGATGGAGAGGCGCACAAGGTCGGGGGCGATGCCAGCTTCGCGCAACTGCTCGTCGGAGAGTTGGCGGTGGGTGTGGCTGGCAGGGTGAAGCACACAGGTTTTCACATCAGCCACGTGGGTGACGATGTTGATCATCTTCAGCGAATCCATGAATTTCACAGCTTCTTCACGCGTACCTTTCAGTCCGAACGCAATCACGCCACAGCCTCCTTTTGGCAAATATTTCTGATACAGCGGATAGTATTTGTCGGTAGGCAGCCCGGCAAAGTGAATCCACCCCACTTCGGGGCGCGTCTGGAGCCATTCAGCCACCTTCTGCGCATTCTCGCAGTGCTGACGCATTCTCACATGCAGGCTCTCCAAACCAATGTTGAGCACATAGGCATCTTGTGGACTTTGGCAGCTGCCGAGGTCGCGCATAAGTTGGGCTGTGGCCTTGGTGATGTAGGCAAATTTGCCGAAATCCTTGGCGTAGGTTAAGCCGTGGTAGCTCTCGTCGGGCAGACAAAGTCCAGGGAACTTGTCGGCGTGCGCCAACCAGTCGAAATTGCCGCTGTCCACTATCACACCACCCACACACGAAGCGTGGCCGTCCATATATTTGGTGGTGGAGTGCACCACTATGTCGGCACCCCACTCTATCGGGCGGCAGTTGACCGGCGTGGCAAAAGTGTTGTCGATTATCAGCGGAACCCCTGCCTCGTGGGCAATCTTCGCATATCGCTCAATGTCGAACACCGCCCCGCCGGGGTTGGAGATGGTTTCGCCAAAAATGAATTTGGTGTTGGGTTGAATCAGCGCCTTCACCTCATCGTCGGTGAGTTTGTCGGGGTCGAAAAACGTGCAGTCCACGCCCATTTTCTTCATCGTCACGCCAAACAGATTGTAGGCACCGCCATAGATATTGCAAGCCGAGAGAAAGTGTCCGCCAGCCTCGCAGATGTTGAACGCCGCGAAAAACACCGCCGCCATGCCGCTCGATGTGAGCATAGCCGCCACACCGCCTTCAAGCGCAGCGATTTTCGCCGCCACGGCATCGTTGGTGGGATTTTGCAACCTGCTGTAGAAATAGCCCGACTCCTCCAAGTCGAACAAACGAGCCATCTGATCCGAGTTTTCATACTTAAAAGTGGTTGACTGATATATTGGCAATGCGCGAGGCTCACCTTTCGCTGGAGTCCATCCCGCCTGAACACATTCTGTAGCTTTCTTCATAATTTTCCTTGATTTTTAAATTTCACACCGCAAATTTACGACAATTTTCCATTTCTACAAATTATTATTCTACTAAAACAATATTTACAAAGAATTTTCAATCACACAAACCATTAATCACAGAAAAAAACACAAGATTCAGCGTTTTCATTCATCTATCATAATTCGGTTTGGTGGTTTGGGCGGAATGGTGTAATTTTGTGGGTGGAAAAGTTAAAATAATTGCAAAATGAAACTTAAATCAACTCTTGCGGTTGTATTATGTGCGTTTGTGGCGTATTTCTGCCAGGCGCAAAAGGCAACTGTCAGCACCTTGGAAAGCGGGAAACTCCGCGTGGAGGTGACATCAAACGCAGCCAATGGGCTGAAGGCTCTCGTCGATACCGCTCTTGTGAAATACAATGCCGCCAATGGCTCCACATTCACCTCTGCCGACATTGAGGAACTGAAGGTGGGTGGCAACATCGTGGCGTTTAATGCCGATTTCACGAAAGGGACAGTTAAAAATATCGTCGACTTGATTGTGGGCGACACTGGCGACGATGCTTCATACATTTGGAGCAATATGCGCAAAACACTGAAACGGCTCGACCTGTCGGCTGCCAATTTCAATGCGCACTTTGCCGTCAAGAATGCCGATGGCGACACCATTAGCCTCAACATTCCCATCAATGTGATTCCACCAAAGGCATTTTGGCGAGGCGTGGACATCGACACCGACTTGCTGCCCACCGCCAGCGAGAAGTTGAAAAATGGTATGACTGCCCTCGAAGAGGTGAAGCTCCCCTCTTCGCTGATGGGCTTCGACAAAAACACCATCAAAATGCTGGGCACAATGCTGAAAGGTTTCATCACCGACAGCAACATCGCCGACACGGTGATTAAATACATCACCGAAGACAATGCCGATGCGTTTTTGGGCATTGGCGACTATGCTTTCGCCCACGCCACATCGCTGAAGAGCATATCAATTCCCTACAGTGCCTTCTCACCAGTGAGGGGCATAGGCGCAAAGGCGTTCTACAACGACAAGTCTCTTGCAAGCGTCACCTTTGAGAAGGGCAATTCCTTCTTCTCGAAAGGAGGCACTGGCATCAACTACATTTGCTCCAAGGCTTTCGCTTTTACCGCACTCTCCGAGGTGAATCTGCCACAGGAAACCGACAGCATTGCGCAAGGTGCGTTCCTCAACTGCTCCAACCTCGCCACCGTGAATTTTGAAGGCACAAACGCCGTTCGCTATATTGGCGACTACGCATTCATGGGCACGGCCATCAGCAGCATCAAGTTGCCATCAAAAGTGGCATACATTGGCGACGAGGCACTCCGCGATTGCAAAAGCCTCAACAGCGTGGAAATTCTCGGCACCGACTCGCTGACAATGGGTGAAAAGGTGTTCTACAACACTCCCAATATGAAAAACGGCACTATCACCTGCTCACGAACAGTGGTGCCTACCGCTAACGAACTGAAAAAGAAATCTATCTTCAATGCCTACGACGGCACTTTCGCAGGACTTGGCAGCAGCAAAACGGCTACCGCTGTGCAGCACGGCACACTCATCATCAACGCCGAAAAACCTGTGTCGGAAATAGATGGCACACTCAATATCACCATTCCAGAGAATCTGCGCAAGGCATACTGCAAGGCTCCAGGCTGGTGCGACCTGCTCATTTCGCCTACAAGCACACTGGGCGATGTGAATGAGGACGGCAATGTGGACGCAAGCGACGCTACAGCCCTTATCAACAAGATTTTGGGCCTCCTGAACCTCGATGACACCGCGTGCGACATCAACGCCGACGGCACTGTGGACGTGAGCGACGTCACTTCACTCATCACCCTTATCCTCAACCAATAACCACCCATCCACAAAGATAATTCGTGGAAATTTGTGCAAATCCGTATCAGAATCATGCGAACACGGACAACACAGATTTCCACGAATTATTTTTTTGATATACCAGTTGTACCGAAGAAGATGCTACGAAATTCCGTTAGGAATTTGATGTGTGTAGGCAGGTATGCAGAAAAGATGTAA
>SAMEA104315424__coassemble_306_pt1 | contig 236225 bp, 214 predicted proteins | sample SAMEA104315424__metabat2_low_PE_030 | metagenome-assembled genome bin SAMEA104315424 (sample SAMEA104315424) | gut metagenome | biome: Monkey gut; feature: monkey-associated habitat; material: faeces | place: China | collected 2013 | reverse complement strand
AAGATTAAAGAGGCATGTATATATACATGGGTAAACTAAACCTTAAACTTGGTTGTTTAGTTTACCCATGCTTCAGTTGTTCAACTTTTCTTTTTACTGAATGATAGTCTGTCCAAATCGAGTCGAATAAAGCTTTATCAGAGTATTAGCAAAGTGCACCATAATTGAGATATATAAAACAAGCAGTGACAAGTTATAATAATTCGGGTTGGCACTGCTTGTTTTTATTTTAATCTATGCACTTTGTTATTTCATATACTCGTAGATGAAAATAGGAAAAGAATTTAATACTGCAACATTTCTACTAGGTTTGACATGGAGCAAAAGTTGTCTTTCGCATATTGATAGTTGATTGACAACAGACTTCTCCTTTGGCATCGTTTTTACTCCTGTTATAAGCAAGTTAGCTTTACAGACATTCATCTGCTTAAGAAATTCCCAGTTGTCTTTCACCTTCATATACTTTTCCTTGGTCGGCGTTTCGCCATCCTTGAACAATATGTGGTCGAGACTATTATAAGCCGAAAAATCACGAGCCAGACGTTTGAAGTCCTTGCACTCTTCTCTGCTTACTACATAGTTGGCATAATCGTTGTCGGGAAGTTCCTTGGTATAGCGGATGGACTCTATCATCGGGTAGTTGATGTAGAGCTTTCCGTTCTCGGTTTCGTCTGCAAACAATGCCAGCATCTCTTCTACTCTTTGATTGATCTCTTCAAGCGAAAGGTGAGAGTTTTGGAAGTCATAGTCGAAGAATAGGAATATTTCCGAAATGTCTGAACTTCTAATGCCGTTCAAGATAGAGTCTCCTCTTGCAGCCAAACGTTCTCGCATGACAGAAACAATGTCTCCGCCGTCTTCATATTCCTTCAGCTCATTGTAAAGGTCATATATGTTGTTCCCGAAAGAACAAATGATATTGTCATTTACCTTTGGGAAATAGAGTTTCTCCAATGTTCTATATAGGCGAGGCTCACGCTCGTCGCCTTCAAATACAAACAGAATCATAAGCCAAAAGTTCCGCCTCTATATAGTTTCTCCAAGTTATGAGCAAAACGAAGTTCCTTGTCCGTCAAATCGCAAATAGCCTTTATTTCGTTGTTTCTAAGAATAAAGAAGCAGTCAGGACGAAGCAAGTCATTGGAAAGAAGGAATGTGTCATGGGTGGTTACGAACACCTGGTTGTTGCCTTCAAACAATCGCTTGCAAATCTTATAGGAGAGTTCGTGGTGGTAGAATGCATCAAACTCGTCGATGAAGACGAACGAAGCGTTGTCCATCTCTTTCAGCCAATAATACTGCAACTCCAAATTCCTTGTGCCAGTGGATGCAACCCATTGGAACGGTATTCTCACACCATTCATTATGCAGAAGAGAATGTTGTCGCCCTGCGTGTTAGGCGCAAACTCATACTCCTGGCCACTTACTTCTTTCAAATAAGCTGCAAAGTCGTCAGCAAGGTTGTTCTTTATGATATACTCTTCCACGTTGCTGCCACCTTCCTTCAACCCAATGAATTCACGATAATCGAGACTTCTGAAGAACAGCATATTCTCTACGAAATCGCGAAGTTGCAGCAAGGCATGGTCTTTGGGAAGTGGCACAGAACCCAACAGATAGTTTACTATAGAAATATTGTTGGCGCTGTCTTTAAGATTCTGAATGGCAACGGCGGTCAAGCCAAATTCTTCGGAAATAGCAAGTTCTTCTTTGTCTTTAACAAGAACTTCTTTGTTGTCAATAGTCAGCTTTTCGCTAATAATATCGCCTTTAAGTTCCGAAGCTATTTTACTGTAATTGTATGCTACCACATGACCATCGAAAGCAAATGTGTAATCGAATTCAACTGGCTCGTTATGGCATGATGCACAAGCATAGTTCAGATAGTAATCAGGCTTCTTCCACTTGTGAGAAAGATGGTTGGCGATGTCGAATATTGCCAATCCGAAGTTCGACTTACCAGCTCCATTCGGTCCGTAGATAATACCGTTCTTTACAATGCCATTACGTATAGCATCGTTATTGAACGTATAATTGCTCGGATGAGACAAGTCCCATTCGATACGATTCTTAAATCCTCTATAGTTCTTAACTGCAAATTTCGTTAACATGACAATATTTATTGGTGAATATTTCGACTGCAAAGGTACAAAAAAAATAATGCATCCGTAAATAAATTACGGCACATATTGCCATATACTGCAATTATTTAACAATTCGCATCGGTTTATAACTGCTCAACGTCTAAAAAACACGCCAAAGTCAACTTTAAAGTTTTCGAAAAATACATCAATAAAAAGAGATAAAAAGCAGAAAGATTCTCTATTAGCATACTGATTGGGTACACACATGGCATTGTCTGTATTCACTTTATAGTGTATTTCTCTAATCCTTCCAGTGTCTTTCTGACGAAGGAACTATCGCTCGGCAAAATTGATGTAAATATCATTCTGCTCTCGCTGAACCGTTCCATTCTGTTTCATTAATTAAACGTTCAACTTCGCCTTCCACTCGTGGGTCTTCGTCATCACGCAGAGAAATGGCCAAAGATAATCTGTCTACCCATTCGGCTTTTGTACCAATAGCGGTGACAGGTGGGTATTTCCATGCTTCAATGATGATGTTGCCGTCAAATTCGTTGGGGCGTACTAAGACTCCCGATGATTTGAATTCCCGTAGTTGTTTGACTGGCACCATGATTATTCTTTCCGGATCTGGATTCAGCCATGTGTAATGTGCAAGGGCATTGATGCTACATACGGGGAAATTATCGTCAGAGAGCAAGTCATCACAGTAAATGCGTTCTTCAACAGGATTAACGAGGAACGACTGGGCTTGCTTCCACAATTCTATTCCTTTCTTGTCAAAGTGGATGACCTTCCGCTTAGAGCCTTCAGATACTTTCTCGCACAGCCCCAGGTCTTCAAGGCAAGTAATACCAAGTGTAATGCTTGCATATGAATACGGGATTTTGTCCTCAATATCACGTGCTGCCAATCCTTCGATACTCTCTATCTGTAGATGATAGAGCAATAGGTATTGTGCGACAGGCGTTAAAACCTTAGCATGTTTGGTTTTACGAATGCGCTCATTAGCCAGTAGCATTGGCAAATGGACGTATTTGTCAGAAACAACGAAATACACGTCTTTGTCAATTAGTCTCTGCCGTTCATAGGCAGGACAAGTTGGCAACAAGAATACGGTTGGAAGCTGGAATAACGAAGTAAGGTTGTTTGCAGTAACAGATAAATTACGTGGGGTAGCTACTTTATCTTTAGGTTCTGCGAATAGCAATGGCATACCATGAAACTCCCCATCGTAGAACTTGTACGACAACATTTCTCCGATGGTAACACCTTTCATCTGCGCCTTGCTTCGTTCTTGCAGCTGTATAGGTCTTCCTAATATAGCAATCTCTTTCATTTTAGCCATTATGCTTTATTTTAATACACCATTAAAATAAAGCAGATGTGTTTGCAATAATTTGAGGAAACTAATGCTTTGGGGACAAAGAAAATTTTGCTGACAATCAAGTTTGCACATTCCCATACGTTTCTACTCCACCAAATAGACTTGCAGTCTATTTATCTTTTTTTGACTGAAAAATTAAGGAGTAAGCTCAATCAACTCCATTATATCTAACATTTTAAATAGAACACCATTGATGGTAGAATGCCAGCTTTGATGAAAATGCCCATAAAACCAATGAGTAATCGTATTGCAATCTGTTTTTATGGCTTCGTATATTGCATCCATTGTTTCGCGTTCATTCTGCACATCAGCCAATAAACAATCATCCCTTAATGCCCATAGCTGCAGTTCTTTTTTATCTTGCAGTTCGCAGAACGTTGGTGCTGTATGAGTGACGACCGTGTCAATTTTGTACAGAGAGGTAATTTTAGATAAAACCTTCTCATTAAAGACAGGAGCTTCATCCTGCCAATAGTTATTGGTTGTAAAAGAGTTGTCCGCTATAGTTCTGTCATTATACCTATGCATCTTACTTTTACCATACTCCCAGGACTCTTTCCTTGATTGACGGTCGATAGATATTGCTCCACCAACACAGAGTATGGTGTGTCCATTGGCCTTGACTACAGAATAGTCAGGAATAGCGATAAATCGTTTGTGGCAGAAAGCCTTGCCATCAAAATACGCTGGGTTGTCATGATTGCCTCTAATGAATACAATCCAATTATTGGCATCATTCATACGTTTGGAGTTCCTTTTCACCATGTTGTCATAATAGCCTCTCTTGTCAAAACCAAATCCACAATCTCCAGCTACAATGATCAGAGTGTCTTTCATCTGATATTGTATGCACACTTTGTTCACGAGGAGATTAAAGTCCCCGTGAATATCTCCACATATGGCAACATTGCGGCACTTTAGGAAATCATAAATATTGGGATATGCATCAGTATTCATCTCAGAAAAGCCGTATTGATAAGTTCAAGGAGTCGTTCGGCATCCAAGCCTCTAAGCCCTGCGTTTTTGAGGAAATCGGAATTTGGAAGTTCTCCTACTCTTTGATAAAAGTCATTCATATCGTTTTTCAATTTTTCAGGGAGTGTAAAGTGAGAATCCTGCGGCAGCATAGCAATGAGTCTGAAAACATCTTTCTTATGCTTCTCAATGTCTCGACTATCTACCTGTTCGCCTTCTGCTTTTCTATCCAGCATCTCTGTATATGCTTTAGCTTTCAAACAAATTAGAGCTTCAGGACTAGCTACATGGATGTCGTCAATATTTCTGCTATGCTCAATCGTGAATGCATAGTAGTCGTCATCCATTAGAATTGCAGACAGACTGGAGAGGTCTTCTCCAACACTTATCGGTTCTATATGTGCATCTGCTGGAAGGTTTAGAATGCCTGTATTTCTTGCAAAAAGCTCTATTTGCTTCGGGTAGGTCTTGTCTTGAGGGTTGGTAAAACGATAATATTCGTGTTTGAATTCATTTTCACCTTTGCTTCGGTGACCATAATTGGCTGTTTTGATAAAATCCCACAAACGTAATCCGAAATCAGGTGTAAGAGCTTCAACAACAAGTACGAAGTCAAGGTCCTTTGTTGCACGAGGATTCATATCAAGTTCTTCTTCAAGCAGATTGCACGCAGCCCCACCTATTAGCACATATTTGTCTTTATATTCATTGAAGTATTCCTTCCAACGTTCAATTCCTGTTACCATTTTATTTCTTCAATTAAAGTGTCACATTCTAATTGTATTCTTTCATCATCGCTATCTTTCATGCACAGATAAAGCGAAAGTTTATCTACTATTCCGTTTTCTGACAACAACGTTGGAGAATATTTCCATACTTCTACCTTTATATCCCCGTATTGTTTGCTCATTATTGCGGCATTCTCTTTGGCTATCACTTTGTCGATTGCAACAACTGGTGTTGTTGGCTCAGCAAGCATGGTATAATGTCCCATTGCTGTTTCACCAGACATCAAACTTCCTGTAGGTTTTATATCAGTGAAAAGAATACGCTCTATAGGAGACGACATCAGTGGAAGGGATTTATTCCATAATTCCATCTTGTTAAATATTATTTGGACAGATTTCTGTTTGCCTCCAACAAGTGTAATTATATTATTGGTATCAAGCCACCTTAGAGCAACATTGATAGTTGGGTACGCTAAACCTACAAGCTTTGCTATTTCTGAAGTATTCAAACCATCAATCGTACTCTTTTCTAGATGATAGAGTACAATCATCTGAGCAACAGGGGGCATTTTATTGGGCATCACCTTAGACTTGTTCCTCATTTTGCGCAGCACAATGAGAAGACTTGGAACGAAAACAAGTTTATTTGGCACAATAAAATTAACTTTGGCATGAGTTAGCCTAGATAGATTGTATGATGCAACTGACTCAAGAGCAAACACAACAGGATGATGGAATACCTCCATCATCTTTGTCTGATGTTTGGATAGCTGCATCGGAGAAATGTTATCAAACTCGGTGGGCACCGCTAAGGTAACTATCGTCTCCATAAACTCAATATCATAAAGAGTATAGCAGCAAGCAATTGCCAAAGGTAGTTTACTATCATTCTTTTTTTCATGAGTTAACATCCTTATTTCACAACCTGTCAGTTCGGCAAGAAAATCTATTACCTTGTCAATATTATATTTCATATTGCATATTATATGAGTAGAGATATTTTATGCAAAAGTATATATAATATATTGATTTACCAAACCTTTTCAATGAAAAGCACTCGGCAGTTGTGTGATTTTATGGATTTCTATGTACTTTGCAAACTAAATTCAACAACTTTTTCATGAAAGAACAAATGAATGTTACCATTCTCCTTTGAGGATAACATTATTGCATTATGACTTTTCACACCTTCATGTTTCTCCGTAGAATAACCCAAAAGAAGACAGAGTAAACATGCTTCATAATGTCAGGTTGACATTAACCTTATTACCACCATTCCGGAACTTTATAGTATGATTATTGAAATATTATCATACTTCTTTTATAATCTGTGTTAAGACTGAACTGGTTTTTCGTGTGTTTTTTCGTCAATCATATAAAAGTCTGTTCCTTTGCAATGCTTTAGGGAGTTCTCCTGCCTTTTTGAGAGTATTTCCGAGTATGATAATAAACAAAGGATAACAATTAAATATCAGATTGAAAAATGTCAGGATTCGTAATTTTTGCGCTCGTCCTCACCTTTGTCTATGTGGTCTACTTTGCCGTAATGATCACACTAGACCTCCATGGCAAGAAGGATGAAAAGAAATCAGAAGAAGAGACCTATGATGTAGGGGATATGACCAACGAGGAACAGCCTGTTGCAATAGAAGAACGCAACGACAATCCTGACGAAGGTGATATGACCTTTACCGAACAAATCACAGACGATGGTCTAAGGGTTGTTAACCCAACTGGAAATGTAACTCCCCACTCTTCTTTTACCGAAGAACCACCAACAACAGAACAGCTACCATCGACGACCAGTGAAGAACTCAATGAGAGGAATGATGAAGTGATGGAGCATATAGACCCTGCCCATCAATACAGTTTCTATTCAGATGAGTTCATGCAAAGTCTCAACGATAAGCACAACAACCGAAAAATAGAAAAGAAGAATGCCAGAGATAAACTGTAAAAAGAATCATTTGTTTGCCATATTGTCGATATGTGTCATGCTCTTCCAGCCAATGTTGGCATCAGCCAAATGCGGAGGTGTCGATTACAGCTGGGGAGCAGACGCACTGAGCAATGCTCATGATTTTACGGTAACAATGATGCTCTATGTTGTCTATCTGGTGTATGCAATAGCAGCCATCGTAGCCATCATAGGAGCTTTACAAATCTATATAAAGATGAATACAGGCGAAGGCGATGTAACCAAATCCATCATGATGCTTATTGGTGCTTGCCTTTTCATGATTGGTGCAACAATCTTGTTCCCTGCATTCTTCGGTTACAATATAGTATAAGGTAAAAAGATTAGGATAACAAACATCTCAACCTGCAGGAGAGATAACGTATGTAAAATTTCAAGTAAACATCAAAAAAGCAAATGAAGAAAATCAAGTATTTAGCAAAGAACTTTTTCAAAGCCAAGCGCATGAAGACGCTCGCAATGCTCCTATTCTGTGGAACCTTGGCTACCTATGCCCAGAACGCAGCAGGTGACTATACCGCCGGTACAGATGCCCTTGCAACCGTGACGGAGGAAATCGCCAAGTACATTCCATTCGTAGTTAAGCTCTGTTACGCCATTGCTGGTGTTGTTGCCGTAGTGGGCGCAATCAGCGTTTACATCGCTATGAACAATGAGGAGCAGGATGTCAAGAATATCTTAGTCCTCCAAAATTGGTTGGAAAGGATAAGAAAGGAAGTGACAAATAAAGTGCTTAGTATCAAGCGAATAAGCGATTTTTTGATTTTTCCGATTCTTGCTCAACCGACTCTTAAAAAGATATAATAAAATGATTTTTGTTTCTGATTTGTTTCTCATATATGGCTTGATTTTCATATCTTTGCACATGCTTTCAAAGGCATAATCACGATGCAGAAACGATATATCAGCATCCGAAAAGCCCAACCCTCGCAGACCCTCTGCAAAATTCATTTTCCCTTCTTTCGGGAGTAAATTACCAAAATAAAATATAAACAAGCATGGCAAGACCAAAGAAACAAGTCAAACTGAAGGAGCCGATTAAGATTCGTCTCAAACCTCTCGCAGATGGCAACAAGAGTATCTATCTTGACATCTACTGGAAGGGAGTCAGAAAGTATGAGTATCTGAAACTCTATATCATTCCTGAGGTCAATCCACTCTGCAAGGAGCAGAACAAGGAAACGATGGCACTCGCAGAACGTATCAAGGCAGAGCGCATCAAGGCTCTCCATGGTCACGGAGTGCAAGACTGGGAAACCGTCAAGCAGGGTTCACAACTCTTGACAGGATGGATCAAGAAGTATTGTGAAGGTGGAGTCAGCACCAAGAAGTCAACCCTCCATTGTCGTGTTGAAATGCTTCACACCGTGGAGAAATATCTTGAAGAGTCCAATCAGACCTTCATCACCCTTGAAGAGGTCAATGCTGATTTCTGCCGTGGGTATGTGAAGTTCCTTCGCACCTTCCCAAACTCACACTGCAAGTACATTGAGCCAAGACCTATCAGCCAGAACACGGCAAGCCGTTACCTCGGCATGTTCTCGACTACTCTCAACAATGCTGTCCGTCAAGGTATTATCCGAAACAATCCAATGAAGGAACTGGATGCCAAGGAGCGCATTCAGCCAAAGGATGGCAAGAAGGAATACCTTACCATTGAGGAACTTAAAGCCCTCATGGCAACCGACAGTTACCGCCCAGAGGTCAAGCAAGCCTTCATCTTTGCTTGTTTCACTGGATTGCGACTCAGTGATATGTACAAACTTGCACCGATTCACATTTTCAAGACTCCTGACGGCAAGGGCGAGTATATTGACATGGAAATGCAGAAGACGGAGAAGCCTGTCATCATCCCACTCTCTGAAGAGGCAAAGCGTTGGTTACCAAAACCAAAGGGAATAACAACTCCCTTCTTTGATATACCAACTACTCAGACCGTCATAGGCAGAGCCCTTCGCAAATGGGCAGAGGCAGCAGGTGTAGAGAAGCACATCAGTTTCCACTGTTCACGTCACACCTTCGGCACAATGATGCTGACACTTGGCGCAGACCTGTTCACCACAAGCAAGTTGATGGGTCACACCAACATTCAGACCACTGAAATCTATGCGAAAATCGTAGATAAGAAGAAGGAGGAAGCCATCAACCTCATTGATGGAATGTTCAAGTAAAGGATGTACTTTGAAAGTACCCCCCCTTCAAAGAGTTAAGGGAGGTGACTTGAAATCACCCCCTTTGATAAACCAGGGTGGTGTTTCACCCCAGTGGTATAACCAATTATAACAATCATTGATATGACCATCACACTTCGACAAAAAGACCTTGAAAACGACAACAAGAGCCTGTATCTTGACATCTATGAGAATGGCAAGCGCAAGTTTGAGTTCCTTTCCCTCTACCTAATCCCTGAGATTAACCAAGAGACAAAGGAACGCAACGAGGCTACCTTGAAACGTGCGCAGGAGATTCGTGCCGAGCGCGTCCTTCATCCCGAGACCATTCCCGAGAAAGGTCACTTGATGGTTGTACCCGACATTCCCAACGATGACTCACCCGAAGTCATTGACTGGATCCAGACTTACATGGAGTGGATGGACGGCAATCCCGAATATTCCAAGAGGACTGTCGAGCAGACTCAATACCTTCAAGAACGCATGAAGGAGTTTCTGAAAGCCAAACGCAGACCGCACATCACTCTGATGAAGTTCGATAAGACATGGTTCAAGGCATTCTTTCTTTGGCTGAAGAATGACTATGTACCTCAGAAGTATGTGAGAGTCAAGGCAAAGCCGTTGAGTAATGCCAGTTTGCGGAACATGCAGCAACGCATTGTCGCAGTATTCAACAAGGCAGTCAAGACTGGCAAGTTGAAGGCAAACCCCTTCTATCAGTTGGAGAAGGAAGACACAATCTCCAAGCCAAAGTCTGGTCACAAGCTGTACCTTACACCCGATGAACTCAAACTCTTCATGGCATCCGAAGAGACTAACGGAGTCAGGGAAACCCAGTTGGCATTTGGCTTCGCTTGCCTTACAGGACTACGCATCAGCGACATAAGGGCTTTGCGATGGTCAAACATCATGAGGAACGAGGTAACGAACACACTTGTAATCGTCCAGAAGAAGACCAAGGAACTCAATGCCGTCCCAATCTGCTCAACCGCAGAAGCATGGATGCCACCCAAGAAGGATGACAAGGTTTTCCACCTTCCTGCCCATGCCAATGTGGATGCAGCTCTCAAACGAATAGCCAAGAAGGTAGGTATCACGAAGACAATCTCCTTCCATACCTCCCGACATACCTTTGGCACATTGATCCAAGCGGCTACTGGTGACATCGAGACCACCAAGAAACTCATGGGTCACAAGTCGCTCAAATCAACCGCAGTCTATGCAGACGTGCTGACTGAGGAAAAGGTCAAGGCTATCTCCAATACCAAGACGGTATTCAGGAGTCGCAAGCCACACACCGAGAACAAGAAGATTCCACGAACCAAGCGAACGGCAGCGACCAACACGCACCCTCGCAAGGTCATAGATATACAGGATAACGAATAACGGCTAACGAGCCGATTCAGGATAACAACCAGTTTCATTTCATCAAAAGCAGTGCCCTGATTCAAGGTAGTGGTTTCCGCTACCCTTAGGGGCTTGCTATCTCAAAACCAAGCATTCAGGATAACGTAAACAACTAAATATCAAGATTATGAATAAGACTATTGACAACGAGACTCTTCTTTTGAAGGTAGAGTCATTTGAGCATCGCATCGAGGTTCTGGAGAACACTCTCAGCGCAGCCAAGGAGGTATTGACACTTGAAGAAGCAGCCCTTTTCATGGGTATATCAAAGAGCAGTCTCTACAAGATGACCCATCGTCATGAGCTTCCTTTCTTCCGTCCAAACGGCAAACTCATCTACTTTGAGAAGGCTGAACTTCTGAAGTGGATGCGTCAGAACCGCAGCATGTCTGAGGCTGAGACCAAGGAGGCAGCAGCCCAGAAGCTGAATGAACTTGCCAACCACTAATCAATGAGTATTATGAATCAGGATTTCAATCAACAGCAGTACAACGACAAACTGGCTCAGGTAGCCAGCCTTGCCGTTACCTATGCCAAGGATGGCACAGGCTATCACAGTATGAAGGATGCCTTCAATGAACTGTGCGAGATTTCACATGCCAACAAGGGCATTGACCAAGAAAACACTATCGGCAGACGAACCCTGCTTGTGCAGAGTGTCTGCATCAAGGCTATCCATGCGCTCACTCCATACCAGAACGAGCGACTTGAACAGCAGCTGAAGGACATTGCTTCGGACTATCCCGAGCATCGTCACCTGCATTTCCGCAGATAGTTTCTTCTTTCCCTTTTGTCATATCATAGACATATCAATGAGAGTTACCGCTTACATACGTCAGAAAGATACATCGAAGAACGACCTTGACAGCCGTGCTTCGGTGTACTTCCGTGTCCGTGACAAAGGGCTTGATGTCAAGTGCGCAAGCGAACTTCAGATCAATCCCAATCACTGGAGCCAAGAACGACAGGGCTACAAGAGCCGTGTCAATCTTGTGGATGACGATACCAGAAACCTCTTTGACTCACAGGTCAAGGAGATTACAGGTATCATAACCAGGGAATACTATATCGGAGCAAACTCCGACTGGCTAAGACGACTGATATTTGCCTATCACCACCCCAATGCCTATTGCATGGGCAGTGGCATGGCGGTAAGCAAATCCTTTGTCATCTGGGCAGAGAGGTACCTTCAGAACAAGCATTTCGGCAAGCATCAGGAGTGCAACACCCGATGCCTGATTGACAAGGTTACTCGTTTTGAGGATGAACACAAACACCCGATGAACATTGACAGCATGACTGCCGATGATCTTCGTGTGTTTGCGGATTTCCTGTCTTCTGACTATGACATATCTATGAATACCATCGTCACTAACATGACCTTGATGCGTACCGTCTGCAACTGGGTACGAAAGCAGGGAGTCACAAACAATGACCCCTTCTTTGGCTATGACATGCCCAAGGCACTCTATGGCACTCCATATTTCCTGACCATTCAGGAGCGTGACCAAGTTCTGGATGCAGACCTAACGGATGATGCAGAACTTGCTGAGTATCGTGATATGTTCGTGTTTCAGTGTATGGTCGGATGCCGTCATAGTGATCTTGTGACCTTCACCCCCAAGAACATTATTGACGGTGTTCTGGAATATATCCCCATCAAGACCAAGGGCAAGTTAGGTGACGTTGTAAGGGTTCCTCTTATCCCCAAGGCTATGGCTATCCTTGATGGCCATGACCATGGTGATGATGAACCAATCTTCCCCAAGCATTATAACTTCAAGTTCAACGATGCTATCCGTAGAATCTTGAAGCGTGCCAAGGTAAATCGTGTTGTCACTGTGATTAACCCTAAGACACGGCTTGAAGAGAAGAAGCCAATCTCAGATGTGGCTACCTCTCATCTTGCACGAAGGACTTTTATCGGTAATCTTTACCGCATGGTCAAAGACCCTGATTTGGTTGCTTCTATGTCTGGTCATGCCAAAGGCAGCGTTGCTTTTGCCCGATACCGAGTCATTGATGATGACATGAAGAAATCCCTGGTTGAACTTATCCAGTGATTCTCTTCTTTTTGATGGCATATTCCTTTTCCCTTTATTCGGTTACATTTCAATAATATCATAGACTATGGACGATAAAAAATTACATCGTTGCTTCACTTTCTCTGAAGAGCAGTTGAAGCATCTTCGAAGCAAGAAGTACAAGATTGACCGTATGGAATGCTTCATGTCGCTTGTGGATCTTGCCGAGCCAGTTCCAAAACTTGTGCAAATCAGCAAGACCAAGCAAGTAGAAATCTTGGCAGGTCAAGTTATGGTTGACAATACCCAACTTGCCAAACTCTGGGACAAAGACCGCAAGACGGTTCCAAAGCTGTTGGATGCTATGGAGGCTGTGGGCATTTTCTCTTCTCAGGAAGTGGAAGATAACCGCATCTACACCCTTCATTGTCTCTCAGGCTGGTATGTTGATGCCAAGTTCGTGTCGAATGCCTTTGCCTTAAAGCGCAATAACGACAGTACGGCAATCATCCATGCGGAAGTTCCTGCCTCCAAGGTCATCATCACTGAGGATCCTGATGACAAGAAGAAGGACAAGGAAGGTTCTGCTTCTGCCGATGACAAATCCAATGACTCTGCCGAGGGCAACAATCCTCAGACAACTGGCAATGTGTCGCACCAATCACCACAATCTAATGATAGTGGCAATGTGGGTAAGTCTGGAGCAGATGGCAACAAGTCACCATCACCTCCTGAAAACAATTCCCCGCAGTCTGCTGACAGCCCTTCTCCCCAAGGTGAAGCCGATGGCAAGCAGAATGAAGGGAAGCAGCATGAGCAGATACCTTCTCAGCAAGGAGGACAGCAGCCACAACAGCCTAACGGCAATCAAAGACCGCCTTTCAACGGCTATCAGAAGCCTAACGGCTACTACAACCAGAACGGCAACAAATAGCCGTCTGAGGACTCAGGAATGCGACCTGCACCGCCAAACCATCCCAAAGGACGTTTACCGATACAGGACAACACGGCAAGCCGAAACGACTTTCTAAGCCCTGACGGGAACTTAGCAGGTAAAAGGACCGATTTTTAAGAGGTACTTTTCGAGAAATCCTTTTGTACTACATTATTTGTGACCAAATTTATGCAGTCCTAAAAGTTTCTCGGGCTACTCGCAGGCTCGCAGACCTATGTCCTTCTTTTTTACTGATTTATATTCATCCCTTTAATCATATTCAAAGATATGGCTAAGAAAAAGAAGATTATCAAGAAGACACCCACAAGGGTGCATTCCTTCCGCTGTACCGATAAGGACTGGAAGGAACTGAAAAAACTCGCTAAGGAATGTGGTATGAGCATAGGCAAGTATCTCGTTGAGACTGGCAAGAAGCATCACCCACGTCAGCGACTCACTCCAGAGGAAAGCAAAGCCCTGAACTCTCTGACTGAGGCACGTACCGACTTGATAAAAGTCCGCAGTAAGTTGCACGATGCTTCACCCGAGGAAAAGCAGAAGATGTTCAGATCTCCAAAGTTCATGAAGTGGTGGATTGAAGCCGTTGAACGACTCATCAAACACTGGTATAGCATTGAAGACAACCTTACTTCTCCTGTACTGACCAAAGTTCAAGAAGACGAATGATTATACTCGCAAGACCAGTAGCCTATGGCGGCAATGCCGCAAGGTACGCAATGGAGAAGGAGGATGCAACCGTGGTCAAGGTGAACCACATGCCTGACTATCTCGATGCCACCGAAATCTGGTATCGGATGAAGCATCACTGCCAGTTGCATCAACAGGACAGGACTGTTGGGCGAAAGTTGGAACGCTTCATGACCACGTTTGTACTCTCCCCATCCAAGGAAGAGTCAGAGAACTATACCTTGGATGACTGGGCAAACCTCGCTGATGAAGGATTGGAAGCTTTGGATTCAGTCGGACTTTTACCCAAAGGCTTTAAGGAGAAGGTCAAGACCAATTTCCGCAATTCTATGAGTGTTGCTGCCTTGCATCGGGATTCCAAGTCTGGAACCCTTCACCTGCATCTTGACTGTTGCCGTGTGGATAATGACGGCAAGACCAACGATGTTCACGATGTTCACATCAGAGCAATAAGGGCTGCGGAAATTATCAACGCAAGGCATGGTTGGGAGCAACCTCAGGAGGTTCGTGAAATGCGCCAACAAGATATAGCGGAGTTTTGCGAATATACCCTTCAGAAGATGGATAGTTTCGACATTGACCGTTACTTTGATATGCTTCGCATGAGAGGCTATGAGGTCAATCCAAGGTATGACACTACTAACTGCAAACTTGTGGGCTACACCATCGGCAAGAATGCCTCAGTGTTCAAGGCTTCTGCCATCGGTCGAAAGTTCATGGTATCACAGCTTGAAGCCACATGGAAGAAGATGCATCCTAAGCCTACTCAGGTCAAGATGCGACCTGCTTCACCTTCCGTTTCACCGGCTCGCCCTGCTCGCCATGTTGCTCAGACAACGAAACCTACCCAGTCCAATTCTAAGCCATTGCCAGTTGCTACCAAGACTGCCTTCAATGTCAATGTTAGCGGTGAAATGAAGAGAATCTATATTCCGAACACGGTCAAGGACATCTTCCTCAATGAGGTTCAGGTTCCTGATTCTGATATGACTGCATCAAGAGAGGACATTTCTCATGTAGGTATGCTTCTCTTCCTTGATATGATTGATGCAGCAACAACCGTGTCCGAATCTTGTGGCGGTGGTGGTTCTGCTCCTTCCTCTGGTTGGGGTAAGGATGATGACGAAGACGAGCGTGAGCGGGCTCGCCGTTGCCTCCAGATGGCTCATGCCATGTGCAAGCCACCGCAGAAAAGACGTTCATTCCACCGTTAGACAAATCCTACATATCAATGAGAAGAACAAAACATGTAGAAGAACTCATCGAAGATGACGAGCAGAAGCCTGACTTCGATGACATGATGAACGAAGTCCAGGAAGAGATTGAAGAGCATGATGCCGAGGATGCTGTTGTCAGTCGTGCGCCTGAACTCAGGCAGTTGAGTGAGAACATTGACAAAGCGACCAACACTTGGATCAATGCAACTCTTCAACTGGAGTCTGCCATCCGTAAGTACAATTCAGCTCAGACTGCTCTTGGCAATGCCGTTGACACTATCAGTGGTAAGGTTGACACCATCAATACCCACATTGACAATGTTCTGAAGGATGCCCCAACCAAGTTGAAGGTTTCAGTCAGAGTCGATGATGTTGACTGGAAGAAGATTCAGGACATGTTCGACAAACAACATGAATGGATGACCACTCAGATGCAGAAGCATATCCGTGAGGTCAATCAAATGTTTTATGAAGAACGTAGAAGGGTTCAGGAAAGGTACAAGGAGTACGACGGAACCTACCTCGGACACTATGTGCAGTATTTCTTCTGGTTCTTCTTTGTCCTTGGACTCGTTATTTTCGGCTTGGCTATCTTCCTGATGCTCGACAGTCACTACCACTGGACGAAGTAATCTAATGTTTATACCCTCCAAAATCCCTACGAAACTTGGCATAGTCTAAGTTTGTAGGGATATTTTTTTTCTTGAAAACGTCATTTTCTTGAAAATGTGCACTATTGCCCGTTGTGGGAGCCAGATAGCATGAGTAACTTTGCACCGTCAAAATAAACGAGTGTAAACCTAATTGTTATAAAGTAAGCATTCCGTAAACCACGTATAGATGGTTATGGAATACTTTTTATATAGTCCGCTAAATGGGAATTTACAATTCTGATATACTTCAGATGTAGGTTGCCGTTTCTAAAGCAATATAAAGTTTGTTTAAACTATGGTTGGCATTGTTCAAGCCTTTGGCTTCATATCCATTTGTATCCAAAATGTCACCTGTTTCAAAAAAAGCATACAACTTCAAATTGTAGAAGTCGCACACAGATTGAACTCCAGCCAATTCCATTTCTACAGCGATGCACCCTTCTTCCATACGTTTGCGTACAAGTCCTTTTGTTTCTCTGATCATCGAATCTGTCGTCCATATTTTACCTGTAATATATGGTACAGATAATTTGTCGAAAATTATGGAAAGTTCCTTGCTTGCGGCTATATCAATATAGTCGGATGGTGCTGCAAAATAATATGAACACCCGTCCCCTCTGTAACTTTGTGTCGGTATGATAAATCTACCTTGTGTGGTTGTACGGTCAAGACTGCCACAGGAACCGAACATAATGAACTTTGATGCTCCAGTTAGCCAGCTTGCAAGATGACATTGAGAGGATGCTACTGCTGAACCTATTCCTGACAGGTAGAAAGTTATCGTAACTCCTTTATAAGTTGTTTTATAGATATGCGTATCGCCATTGCAAGCCGGCATAGTTGCAATAATTTCAGATTCGTAGGAATCAAGTAAATGCCGATGAATCTCCTTCGAGAATATTATCAGGCATATATCTGCAAAATCTCCACGTCTGCCGTAGAAATCAAACAGATTGATCATTGGTTCAGTTTCAATATCATAACTATCAGTAATCATAGCATATTGAATCAGATGTGAGTTTTATATTGCTCCGGTATCTCAAGATTGAAAGTTCTGCATAATAACAGGACGTCGTGGACATCATTTTCATCGTATTCATATCCAAGATGGAACTGTACCTGTGCCTCCGGGTTTATGCATGTTACCTCAATATTCCCGATATTTCCTTTACCTGAGAAAGTTTCGCTTGGGAAAGTGTATCCGTCATATAGAATTCCATCTTCGACATATTCGAAACAATGCAGATCGATTATTCTTCCGTTGTCATCTTTCCAGACAGTATGGCTATCGGTCGTATAGTCCATTACAACTTCTCTGTATCCCTTCCAGGTAATCACGGATATGGCCTTACCATAGTCTTTCTTCTCTACGAACAGATCGATGTCGTTATGTATTCTTGTTTCTCTGCCTATAAGTGCATCGACACCCCAACCGCCGTCCAGAAACACCTTTACAGATGCTTCAGACAGCATTTCAAGAATCTCACATGCATCAAAATAAGTGACCATAAAATTGCAATTAAAATAAACTTTGGTGCAAAGTTAATAAAATTCCGTGAGACTAAAGAGACTTATACGTAGAAAGTTAAACATACAACTGTATTTTCGCAGAAAATACTATAAAATGCCACCTGAAAAGCCCACTTTTCGTGCACATTTTTCCAACTAAAGCCATTTTTTCAACCTGATTGCTGAAACGACAATAAGGTTCACAATACCTGATTTTGCACCTTCAGGAACGCAGCACAAAATGATAGAAAATGAAAATTTCCGTTCATTTCCGTGTTAAGATATGTTAAGCAGATGTTTTCATTTTGGGGTTTTTGAAATTTTTGTTTCCAGTTTGTTTCTTTTGGTACTTTTTGCTTTTTGGGAGTGTTGATATTCAGCACTTTACAATTCGGAAGCAGATTCTCAAGAAGAAGATCATGATGGTCGTAGGCGCATGTATCTTCCTCGTTGCTGCAGCTCAGGCTCTGCCTTTGTTCTTCGGTCTCTAATCTATCGTTCAAGCATTAGGAATACATCATGTCAGTAGAAGTAAACGAAAATCAATACGTAAGCTATCCCATGTTCAAGGGACTCCAAAAGCCACTTGAATTTATGGGATTCCAGGGACGCTACATCACTTGGGCTGCATGTGCCGTTGGTGGAGCCATCCTCGGTTTCATCATAGCATATTGCATCCTTGGTTTTGTAGTAGGTCTCGTGGTTCTTGCTGTTTCACTCAGCTCTGGAGCAGCCCTTATCTTCTTCAAGCAGAAGAAGGGTTTGCACACAAAGAAGGAGGAGCATGGTGTATTCATCTATGCTTGTTCGCATAGAATGTAATCAAACAAAATTCAAATGTAAACAAATGAGCAAGTGTGTTGAAATCTGAATAGTGTTAATCGGTAGGCTCACCCTCTCGCAAGGATGGGCCTACCTTTATTTATACTTATCAAAATGAAAGATTTGACAATCGTTATAAATACAGAAATCGGTGCTCGATATGTGATGATGCCATCAGAGTTCTTGGTTTCCATCGCCCAAGCCAATGAGGTCATCTTTGTATGCTTCCATGAAATAGGCACCGGCAAACTTCTTCATACAATCTTTCTCTTCGTAGAAGAAGATGAAGAAAATCATATTCGTGGATTCAGTAACTACTCGAAGAAAGGTCAAAAACAGATACTCGATGATATGAGAGATTTCATAATCGAGGACATTAACAATTTACTTTCAGAAAACCATGACGGCAAGAATGATCCATACCCAATCGTACATCGCTCTTATTTCGACCATCAGGAGTTTGAGAAGCGTTGGTATACGTTCTATGATATGATTACAGATGCCTTGGAAGGTTCTGAAGAAAATTTCGTAGCCCAAAACAAGAAACCCAAGAAACATAACAAGAAGAATAAGAAGAAATGATCTCATACGTAATCATAGCATTTGTGGCAATACTCATTGGTATGGCTATCTCAGTTTCAGCCTTTGGCACTGGAGGCAAACGTAAGAAAATCTTTCAAGACATCTACTTCTCTATCGAGGATGTGGATGGCATTGGTGTGCTCTATACCAAGACAGGCGAGTACTCAGCCATTTTGAAGATGGAGAACCCAGTACAGAAGTATTCTGCAAACATTGATAGCTACTATGAGTTCAACCATCTTATTACCGCACTTGCCCAGACTCTTGGTGAAGGCTATGCCATTCACAAGCAGGATGTTTTTGTTCGCAAGCAGTTCAAGGATGAGAGCAACGACAACCATGAGTTTTTGTCGGAGTCTTACTTCAAGTATTTCAATGGACGTTCCTATACGGATAGTCAGACATACCTGATTATCACCCAGGAGAACAAGAAAAACCGTATCTTCTCTTTTGACAGCAAGAAATGGCGTGACTTTGTGGTGAAGATCCGAAAAGTCAAAGACCAGTTGAAGGACTCTGGCGTGGAAGCCTCCTATCTGGACGGAAATACAGCTCGTGAATATGTTGACCGCTATTTCTCCATGAATTTCAACGACAAGATTGTGTCTATGACCAACTTCAAGGTCGATGAAGAGTCAATCAGCATGGGCAACAAACGATGCAAGGTCTATAGCCTTGTTGATGTTGACTGTGTCAGCACACCATCTATAGTCCGTCCATTCACCAACATTGAGGTGAACAATGTTTCGATGCCAGTGGATATGGTATCATTGGTTGACAGCATTCCGTCTGCCGATGTAGTTGTGTATAACCAGATGTTCTTCATTCCTAACCAGAAAAGAGAACTCTCCCTACTCGACAAGAAGAAAAATCGTCATGCCAGTATGCCAAATCCAAGCAATCTGATTGCCGTAGAAGACATCAAGAAGGTGCAGGATGTGATTGCAAGAGAAAACAAGCAGTTGGTATATGCCCACTTCAACCTTGTCGTTGGAACTTCTATAGATGCTGATATTCAGAAATGCACCAACCATCTGGAAAACTCCTTTGGCAGATTGGGCATCCATATCAGCAAAAGAGCCTACAACCAGTTGGAACTATTTGTCAACTCATTCCCTGGTAATTGTTATTCCACCAACCCAGAGTACGACCGCTTTCTGACTCTAAGTGATGCAGCAGCCTGCCTTATGTACAAAGAGCGCATTCAGCATAGCGAGGAAACCCCGTTGAAGATTTACTATACTGACCGCCAAGGTGTGCCAGTGGCTATTGACATCAGCGGAAAGGAAGGAAAGAACAAGATTACGGACAACTCCAATTTCTTCTGTCTCGGACCATCTGGAAGTGGTAAGTCCTTCCACATGAACAGCGTTGTTCGCCAGATGTGGGAGCAGAACACCGACGTGGTGATGGTTGATACAGGTAATTCATACGAAGGACTCTGCGAGTATGTTGGAGGCAAGTACATCAGCTATACCGACGAGCATCCTATTACGATGAACCCTTTCGCCATCAAGCGTGAGGAATTGAACATCGAGAAGATTGGCTTCCTGAAGAACCTGATAATGCTCATCTGGAAGGGAACCCAAGGCGAAGTCACCAAGACGGAAGACCGACTCATAGAACAAGTTATCACAGAATACTTCGAAGAATATTTTGTAAAGAAACAGATTGAGACCCTTTCGTTCAACACATTCTATGAGTACAGTACAATCCGCATTCCAAAGATTATAAAAGAGAACAATCTGGCAGGAATTGATTTGGCAGCATACAACTATCTGCTGAAGGACTTCTACAAGGGAGGTAGCCATGAGCTTACTCTTAATGAGAACCTCGACACGAAGCTGTTTGACGAGACCTTCATAGTCTTCGAGATTGACTCAATCAAGGACGACCCTCTTCTCTTCCCTCTCGTAACGCTCATCATCATGGACGTTTTCATCCAGAAAATGCGTATCAAGAAGAACCGCAAGGTACTTGTCATTGAAGAGGCATGGAAAGCCATTGCATCGCCAATGATGGCTGAGTACATCAAGTACCTCTACAAGACTGCCCGTAAGTTCTGGGCATCAGTGGGTGTGGTAACTCAGGAGATTCAGGACATCGTGGGAAGTCCGATTGTAAAGGAAGCCATCATCAACAACTCAGACATTGTGATGCTGCTTGACCAAAGCAAGTTCCGTGAACGCTTTGACGAAATCAAGGCTATCCTTGGTCTTACTGATGTGGATTGCAAGAAGATCTTCACCATCAACCGCCTAGAAAACAAGGAAGGTCGAAGTTTCTTCCGAGAAGTGTTCATCCGTCGAGGAAGTGTCGGAGGAGTGTTTGGAGTGGAAGAACCCCATGAGTGTTACATGACCTACACCACGGAGAGAGCAGAGAAGGAAGCCTTAAAACTCTACAAAAAAGAGTTGCAATGTGACCATCAGCACGCCATCGAAGCCTATTGCCGAGATTGGGAGCTGTCAGGGATAAGCAAGTCACTGCCTTTTGCCCAAAAGGTAAACCAAGCTGGTCATGTACTGAGGCTAAAACCCAAGATAAGAGAGTAATCTCAATAGATTATAACAACAAGTCATAAACGATAATATTCAGGAAAATGAAACGCTATCTGATAATACTTACCCTCTACCTCTGTGCCGTTGTACCTACAATGGCGCAGTACTACAGTGTGAACTATGACAAACGCACCGTAGCAGAAATGACAGCCGCTTTTGCTACAGAGGCAGCTACCGAGGCGTATTATGCCCAGCAGGTAGCCAAGATACGTGAATACTATCAGGCGGCTGAGGTTGCAGCAGCAGGAATTTTCACGTCAAAGTTTCTTGACCGCAAAGCCCTCACCAACTTGGGACTGTGGACAAGTGCCACAGAGAACTACTATTACCGCCGTATCTACAACATGGTATCTGCCAAAATCATGCCCAAGATATGGACTGTTGCAGGTATGATGCTCAAAAGTCCACAGAATGCACTCTACTGGGGAAGCTATTTATATAAGGTATGCGAAGAGACCAAGACACTCTGCTATCAGTTCGAGTCAATTGTCACAAACAGCACCCTCTCATTCAAGGATATAGCATTTCTAGAAATAAACCAGGAACTTGCAGCTATTCTGAAACTCTCGGAGTTGGGCAACGTAGATTGGGAAAAGGTGTTTGATAACTTCTCCGACATCGGATCTAACTTCACCAAGGAAAACCTGAATGAAGACATTAACAACCTCTATGCCATGGGAGTAAATCTTGCAGCAGCAGGAGCAGGCAATGCCGTAGGTTCCATCCTTGGCAACAGCAACTTCGATGATTCGATGATGAACAAGGCAAGCAGTGTCATTGAAATAGCAGAGAATGTCTATGGACTCTACAATAACCTGTCAACCAATGCCGGTAACACCATCTTGCAGTTTGTTGGAGGAAGGGACAGCATTGCAAACCTCTTCTCTTTATCGAACTACAATCTGACTTCATGGATAACAGACTATGCTCGTGAAGGAATGGGACAATACTATACCCAGCGATGGTATATCTACAGAGTTGATGCCGGAAATGTCACTCTATGCGATTACTATCCACCTACAGACAATGACGCTGTAATCAAAGGTGATCACTGGTATCGTATCAGCACAAAGGACAAAAACTATTCTCCAACATCGGCAGAGAGAGAAGCGGCATTGAGAAACTCTGAAAACCATGCAGGTTGGAGCCGAAGTCAGGTTCAGCAACTGAACAGCTCAAACGACGGCTTCAAATATAGTATGACATACTACATATCGGGCTACATACTCAGTAAAAAGAAAAAGCAGTATGCCAAAGCCTACGCTTACGAGATACGTGTGTCAAAGAGTTGGAACAACAAAGAAGTTGCCTATGAGGATGTCTTTGATTCCTACACGATGGACTTGAAGAGCTTCAAGGCTGGGCTGAATGCACGTCTGGCGGAACTCAATGACAACGAGGAAGGTTACACCTATTACCTTTCAAGTGACCCAAAGAGATACTACCAAACCACCGATGCAAAGAAAATTGCAGGATGTGAAACTGCAACCATCAGCGTTACTTGCCATGACGGAGCCAAACTAGGTGAAGGATCCACGCAATACAAATGTTCAAGTTGCGGAGGCAGCGTGAGCGGTCATACCAAACAGTGTGCGATGGCCACAAGTGTTACACATGAGAACGTTGGCACCTCTGAGATAGACACCAAGATTGCGGAAACCGAAAGAAAAATTGCCTCCCTTCAGTCCGAGATTACAAGATTGGAAGCTGAAAATACAGAACTTCTCAGGAATATAAAGAGTTCAAGTGTGGAAGATGCTGCAAGGTATCGCCAACAGTACAACGCCAATAAAGACCGTATTACAGTTTTGAAGTCAGACAAGAATGCCGCAGATGCAGAACTTGCCGAATACCAAAAGGCAAAGCAAGAGGCTATTGATGGTGAGAATGCCGTGACAGATGACTATTACCGCATACCTGCCATCATGCAGGATTGCAAGACTGCATACAATCTCAACTGGAATGGTTCAGGGGCGTGGGAAGGCAACACCTTTGTCCGTACAGCATCCATGCCAAACATCAATGGTGTCATTACCTTCAAGGCAACACTCTCGATAGCCAGAAAGCCAAAGTATTTCCTTGGCATCAAGATACACCGAGCCATTGTGCAGATTTCCTGGACATTGACCACGCAGTACAGCGACACGCAAGTTGTAGCAGTCATAAATCTCGATCCTGCAAAGACCGATGAAGAGAAAGCAGCCGAAGTGAATGCTAAACTTGCAGAGATTGCCCGTGATTATCCAGACTGCGACCCAACAGTAGAATATGCAAAGAGCAACCCAGTGGAATCAGATGAAACCGATGACACATACCATTTGCTTTGGTCAAGTGATCGTCTGGAGATAGCACGTCAGATAGACAGCCGTCTTACCAAGATATTTGCAGACCTGGTGTCATTGGAGAAGATGATGCACTACAAGCATTCCATCATAGACATATTGAAAAGTGTCGCACCACCATTGAACGATGAACAAGGTAGAAGACAGACTCTCATTGAGAAGTGTCGGAAGCGATGGTTGAGACACGCAGCAAACAGTAGTCATTCGGATAGCTACAACGGAAAATATGATGAAGATGATGAAGATGAAGAAGATAACAATGAATAGCAAGATAGTGGCAATCCTCATTTGCCTGTTGATTCTCTTGCCGTCAGGAGCCAAGGCGCAGATGGGATTTGACGTCACTTCTGTTGAAGCCTATATCAATGACCACAAGCAACAGCGCAGTCTGCTGCTTGTGCGCTCCACCTTGGAGGCAAGTAACAAACTGCTGCATGATTATAGTGGCGATGCCAACATCGGCTTCAAGGACATCAACAAGGAACTGGATAAGTACACCAGGGCATTTGATGTGATTGATGTTCTGTATCAGACACTTCGCACCAGTCTCAATGTGTACAACACCTATGAGAACGTCAGTGACAGAGTTGGTGACTATAGAAAGATGCTCAATAATTTCAGGAAAAAGTGTCTAGAACGAGGTAACATCATGAGTACCGACACGCTGATAATCACTATCAACGCCAAGGCATTGGCAAAAATTGCTGATGAAGGAGATAACCTCTATAGGTCGGTCAGTGATTTGGTGCTATATGCAACAGGAGCTGCTGCATGTTCCACATCCGACTTGCTTCTCATCCTTACGAGCATCAACAACTCGCTTGACAACATAAAGAAGCATCTCAACAAAGCCTACTTCGATACATGGAGATACATTCAGGTTAGAATCGGCTACTGGAAAAAGCAGGTATATCGGGCCAAGAGTAAGGAAGAAATCATTAGTGATGCCTTTGGCAGGTGGAAAGGCGCAGGATATTTAGGCTATTAGGATAACAATTAAAAACTCAATGAATATGAAACATTTAATATCTACACGGACAGCACTTTGCTTATGTGGCATGTCGTTGTGTTTCTGCGCATCAGCCCAGAGCTATGTGACATATAATCATGATGCAGCCAAGATGAATCAGATAACGGTTCAGGAGATTGGCGCAGGTGGACTCACTCCAGCATTCTATTATGATGTCTTTCACAACAGATACCAGAAAACAGCAGCTCAAAAGAACAAGCAAGGGTTCAGAACCTTAGCAGGAGTATCTGCATATCAGCAGGTGGATATTGCTGACAGTATCAAGTCATCACTTACCAAACGAGCAGAAATAGAGGCTCTCAACATTGCAGACCGACAGATAGACCTTGCCTGGTTAGCAGAGGGAAGCAAGATTAACGCAAAACTCTCTTACTTCCAAGCAAATATAAACAGAATAGTCAGTGCTGGCGGTTCTGTATCTGACAAAACACGATGGAACGAATACTACAATATATTCTTGACAGCCATCAAAGAGACGCAGGAAGCCTATATGCCTAACGCTCAACGCAAACAGCAGTATCTCGCCATCTATGATGACATTAACAGGCAGAACGAAACGCTTCTCTCGTTTCTGATTCAATTAAGCAACAAGCGGAAAACGTCCTCCTTGCTTGCTGCCAGACTTGAAAGGAGAAACAATGTGGCAAGCCTCGCTTCATCAGCTATCAGTCGTTGGCGTGAGGCAAGTAAAAAGAATTCAGGAAATAACTCAGGAGGCAATGATGACTCCGATGACAATAACATAGTAAAACAATAGCCCATGGCAGATTCAAGCATCCTTTCCGATTTCGGTATCAATATCCTCGAACAGGAAATTGACGACGTGATTTTCCAGACCAACGAGTTCCTTTGTGATGCTACATTCACAGGCTCACAAGGCCCATTTTGGTGGATATTGCAGATGTGTATGGCTTTGGCTGCGCTGTTCTCGATAGTCGTGGCTGGCAGTATGGCCTACAAAATGATGGTAAAGCATGAGCCGATAGACATCATGAAGCTGTTCAAGCCCCTTGTGGTCAGTGTCATTCTCTGTTGGTGGTACCCACCTGCAGATACTGGCATATCTAACAATGGTAGCAGTTGGTGTGTACTCGACTTCCTCTCGTATATCCCAAACTGTATAGGCTCATATACACACGATTTGTATGAAGCAGAGTCTGCACAGATTGAAGACAAGTTTGCAGAAGTTCAGGAACTCATATACACGAGAGACACCTTATACACCTCCTTGCAAGCACAGGCAGATGTAGCCCATTCAGGAACTTCGGATCCAAACTTGATAGAATCCACTATGGAACAAGCAGGTGTGGATGAAGTGACAAACATGGAGACAGACGCTTCAAAGCTCTGGTTCACTTCTCTCACAGCAGGAGCAGTGGTCGGAATAGATAAGGTTATCATGCTCATTGCCTTGATAGTCTTCCGTATAGGCTGGTGGGCGACCATCTATTGCCAACAGATACTCCTTGGTATGCTGACGATATTCGGACCGATACAATGGGCGTTCTCACTATTACCGAAATGGGAAGGGGCCTGGGCAAAATGGCTGATACGCTATCTCACGGTGCATTTCTATGGAGCAATGCTATACTTCGTGGGCTTTTATGTCCTATTGCTCTTTGATATAGTGCTCTGCATTCAGGTAGAAAACCTTACTGCCATTACCGAAAGTGAACAGACGATGGCAGCATATCTGCAGAACTCGTTCTTCTCTGCCGGTTATCTGATGGCAGCAAGCATTGTAGCGTTGAAATGTCTGAACCTCGTTCCAGACCTTGCCGCATGGATGATACCAGAGGGCGATACTGCGTTCTCTACCCGTAACTTCGGTGAAGGTGTGGCACAGCAAGCAAAGGTTTCAACTCAAGGCATGTTAAGCAAAGTGATGTAAAACAGTAAACAATACAAAATATGGTAATAAGGAATCTCGAAAACAAAATCAAGTTGGTGATGATCATCTGCTCACTATTCCTTGTGGGTTGTATCATCATCTGCATCTCAAGCATTTGGACTGCCAAGGTAATGGTATCGGATGCGCATCAGAAAGTGTACGTATTGGATGGCAATGTTCCTATTCTCGTTCAGCGTAGCACCATGGAAGAAACACTCGATGTGGAAGCCAAAAGTCATGTGGAAATGTTCCATCATTACTTCTTCACGCTTGCGCCAGATGACAAATACATCAAATATACAATGGACAAAGCCATGTATCTAGTTGACGAAACTGGTCTTGCACAGTATAACACGTTGAAAGAGAAAGGCTTCTACTCAAACATCATGGGTACGAGTGCGGTGTTCAGCATCTTCTGTGACAGTATCAAGTTCGATAAGGAGAAGATGGAGTTCACCTACTATGGCAGACAGCGCATCGAGCGACGTACAAGCATAATGACCAGAGAACTTGTGACGGCAGGTCATTTGAAGCGTGTTCCCCGTACTGACAACAACCCTCATGGATTGCTCATCACCAACTGGAGAACCCTTCTTAACAAGGATGTGGAACAAAAGACCAAACTGACATATTGATATGGGGTGGAAGAAAATGCTCGTCGGTGAAAAGATGCCAGACAAGGACGATCCGAAATATCGCCAGAGATATGAGAAGGAGGTGAAGGCAGGTCGCAAGTTTGCAAAGACTATGAAGCTTGACTTACTTGCCGGCAAGGTACAACTGTTTGCAAATGACCACAAACGGTTGTTCCTGTCCCTCGTCTTTGGATTCATCATTCTCAGTTTTGGTCTAAACATCTATAGGATGGCAGTGGTGTACAGTCACCAGCAGTCAAGACAAAGTGCCACCGAAAGGCAAGAACAGATGTTGCGTCAGAGGCATAACAAGGTCAGAAAAGCAGTTGGGAATGCCTACGCCACACTTCCTGCCATGAATAGAGATAATCAAAAGAATAATAACGAAAAGATAGAAAACGATGGACGCACTGAAAAAGATTAACTGGAAACAGCCAAAGTATATGATACCCATTATCATCTACTTTCCTCTGTTGTTTGTCGGTTATTTCGTCATTGACCTCTTTCATACGGAGAAAGCTGAGATTCCAGACGGTCTCACAACGACAGAATATCTTAATCCAGACCTGCCTGATGCCAAGATGAAGGGAGACGGCATTGGAAACAAGTATGAGAGTATGCTAAAATCATACGGCAAGATAGACGATTATTCAGCTTTAGGAAACATTGAACGCAATGAAGAAGACACCAAAGAAGAGTACGATTCAAAATACTCAGATGATGAACGTAAACAACTTGAAGCCCAGGAAGCCGAGAAACTCTCTGAGATGCAAAGACAGCTACAGGAAAGCGCACAAAAGGGCCAAGAAATCGCAAAAGGCGAGGGCAGTTCTGAAAATGACCGCATAGCTCGTGGCAAACAACGTGAGCAGGAAGCGATGGAAGAACTCAATCGGGCCATTGCTCAGGCAAGAATGCAAGCTCAGCAAGTCACTACTCCATCTTTGCAAGCTGAGGTCACGGCCAAAACTGGTGATTCACAGGAAGAAAAGACGGAAGTTCCGGAAAAGAAAAAGAACAATGACGATGAACCGCAAGAGGTTGTCAAGAAGGTTAAGGTAACTTCCGACTACTTCAATACGCTGTGTGATAATGACAAGGAACCAAGGCTTATCAAAGCAATCATAGACGAAAACATCAAAGCGGTGGATGGATCAAGAGTACGTCTTCGTCTTCTCGATGACATTGTCATCAATGAGGTAGTTGTTCATAAAGGCTCCTATATCTATGCCACTATGAGCGGTTTCGGTTCACAGCGTGTCAAAGGTAATGTCAAGAGCATAATGGTAGATGATGACATCATCAAGGTAAATCTATCACTCTATGATACTGATGGACTTGAAGGACTGTATGTGCCAAGTAGCCAGTTCAGAGAAACGACCAAGGATGTAAGTAGTGGCGCATTAAGCAACACCTCCACTCTCACCAATACCACATCCACTGCAGGTTCAAATTTGGCTACATGGGGAGCGCAAGCCGTCAGCAATGCCGTCCAGAAGACAAGCAACGCTATCAGCAAGGCAATCAAGAAGAACTCAGCCAAGCTGAAATACGGAACATTCGTGTATCTCATCAATTCACGTTCAAACCAGAAAGATAAATAATAACGAGCAAAACATATATAAATATGAAGACTATCAAGAAATTCTGCGCATTGGTAGTATGCGCATTAGCCTCCCTCCCATCCATGGCACAGCAGACGTATCAGGAAATGGAGCAGCTTACCATCAATGAGAATGTCACAACTGTCATTACCGCCTCCGAGCCAGTACGTTTCGTTGACATATCTACAGATGCAGTCGTTGGCGACCAGCCAATCAACAATACCATCCGTCTGAAGCCCAAGGAAGGTGCTGATGTACATGCTGATGGTGACATATTGGCTATCGTCACTATTGTTACAGAGCGTTACAGAACCCAGTATGCTTTGATATACACCACACGATTGCAGGAGGCAGTTACAGACAAGCAGATACTTGCCTCTGAGAAGATTCCATATTATAATCCTTCTGTATCAATGAGTACTGAGGATATGACCAGATATGCCAGAAAGATATGGAACTCACCGGCAAGAATACGGAATGTGAGCACCAAGCAGCACCGAATGATCATGCGACTGAACAACATCTATTCTGTTGGCGAATACTTCTTCATAGATTTCAGCATCGAGAACCGAACCAATATCCGCTTTGACATCGATGAGATGCGTATCAAGCTTAATGACAAGAAGGTTTCTAAAGCTACAAATGCCCAGATGATTGAGCTTACTCCTGCTTTAGTACTTGACCAGTCCAAGACCTTCAAGTATGGTTATAGAAACGTCATCGTCCTGAAAAAGATGACATTCCCTAACGACAAGGTCCTGTCTATCGAGATTTCAGAGAAGCAGATTAGCGGAAGAACCATTAGCTTGGATATAGACTACGAAGATGTTCTGTATGCCGATTCATTCAACTCATACTTAATGATGGAGGAATAAGACGATGAAGAAATACATTTTGTCATTGATGATGGGACTGTGCCTTTCAGTCTCATCATTCGCCCAGAGCCATAGTGACCGAATTTCAATAGGTGTAGGTGCTTTGTATCAGAGAGGTTTGGATGCCACAATCTCATGGGAACATGAAACACGCTACCACAATGCCTGGGAGTACTTTGTCAACGGCTACATCAAATGGGATGAATGTGCATCATGCGGACACGTCTGCCCAGAGTCGTTTTGGAACAACTACCGTACATGGGGAGTTGGTGCTGCCTACAAACCCTGTGTGGCAAGAGGCAGGAACAACTACGGAAACCTCCGAATTGGCGCAAGTGCTGGCAGTGACACAGACAAGTTTGTCGGTGGCTTGCATGTCGGTTACGAGCATAATTTTGCCCTACGTCATGGGTGGGAATTGTTTGTTCAAGCCAAATGTGACCTCACTCTTCCCAAACGGAAAGACTTGTTTCGCACTGGCATCGTGATAGGATTCAAGATACCCACATTAAAGAAATAGCAACAATGAAGATACTAAATATCATTTGTACTACTCTCATGGCAGTAGCATTTGCCTCATGTGATGAGCATCGAGACTTCCCAGATACGGCAATGAAGACCTGCGACATCCTCTGTACGGACGGAAAGCTTGTAAGGTTCGAGGAAGTTAAGTCCCAAAACAAGACTCCTATAGCCGTGGTGTTCTATGTGAATCAGAACGAGGACATACAAGGCACAGGCTATGCTGTCTATCTAAAGGACATTGAGCCGTTTGCATACTCAGACTCTCTCGGATTGAAGCATAACACATCAGCTGACATTGTAGCATTTGATGGCAATGGCAATACCCATGCTATGTATTCCACAGGCTCTTCACCTGCAGCTTCAGCAGTCTTTGACATGTGGCAATATGGTCAGAGTGCCTATATCCCTTCCGTTGCTCAGATTAAACTTCTGTATCAAGCACGTAGTGCAGTTAATACGTATATTCGCAAGTGCGGAGGCGATGTGATTCCAGACAATCCGGATGAGTGTTGGTATTGGACTTCAACAGAGGTTAAAGACCAGGAAACTACCAAAGCCTGGCTATACTCGTTAGCTTCAGGGGCACTTCAAGAAACGCCAAAGATGCAAGCACATAAAGTCCGTCCAATCATCACTTTATATAATTAGCATTAAATATTCACTATAATACAAGAATAAGGTTTCATGGAGGAAACAAAAGAATTACAGACCATGTATAAGATATTCCGCTGTCTGATATACTTATCATTGATAGTGGAGTTCTTTGAGTATGCTATAGATCCTGCGTTGCTTGACTATTGGGGTGGCATTGTTTGTGACATTCATAGCCGTGTAAAGAGGTGGTTTATCTATATTGATGGCAACCTCGTATGGAGCAAGATTGCTACCATCGTGCTTATTTGTATCACCTGCATTGGTACCCGAAACAAGAAGTATTTGGAGTTTGATGCTCGTCGTCAAGTGTTATATCCGTTGGTGGGTGGACTGTTCGTTACCATACTGTCTATATGGCTTTTCGGTCATCGTATGGATATGAGATTCTATACCATCAGTCTTAACATCTGGCTCTACATGGCTGCCTCTATTCTTGGTACCATCTGCATCCATGTTGCCCTTGACAATATCTCCAAGTTCCTGAAGGAAGGATTGCTCAAAGACCGTTTCAACTTCGAGAACGAGTCTTTTGAGCAATGCCAGGAACTACAGGAAAACAAGTATAGCGTAAACATCCCGATGCGCTATTACTACAAGGGCAAGTTCCGCAAAGGTTGGGTGAATATCGTGAACCCTTTCCGAGGAACATGGGTCGTCGGTACTCCTGGTTCCGGTAAGACGTTCTCCATCATCGAGCCGTTCATTCGTCAGCACAGTGCCAAGGGCTTTGCTATGGTTGTCTATGACTACAAGTTCCCTACGCTTGCGCAGAAGCTGTATTATCACTATAAGATAAACCAGAAAGCCGGAAAGGTACCACCAGGATGCAAGTTCAACATCATCAACTTTGTGGATGTAGAATACTCCAGACGTGTGAATCCTATTCAGCAGAAATACATTGGTAACCTTGCTGCAGCCAGTGAAACGGCAGAAACCCTTTTGGAGTCTTTGCAGAAAGGCAAGAAAGAAGGTGGTGGCGGTAGCGACCAGTTCTTCCAGACATCAGCGGTCAACTTCCTGGCAGCTTGTATCTATTTCTTTGTCAACTACAAGAAGGTGCCATACGACAAGAACGGCAATCCTCTTATTGCAGAAATGACAACAGAGCCAAAGACTCATCGACCGAAACCTACTGGCAGAGTCTTTGACCATACCGGCAGAGAAGTGGAGCCAGAATATTGGCTTGGCAAGTATAGTGACATGCCACATATCCTATCGTTCCTCAATCTCGATTACCAGACTATCTTTGAGGTTTTGGAAACAGATCCAGAGGTTGCTCCTCTCCTCGGTCCTTTCCAGACAGCCATGAAGAATAAGGCTATGGAACAGTTGGAAGGTATGATAGGTACACTCCGTGTCTATACCTCCCGATTGGCTACCAAGGAGTCTTATTGGATATTCCATAAGGATGGTGATGATTTTGACCTGAAGGTGTCAGATCCGAAGAATCCTTCATATCTGCTCATTGCCAATGACCCAGAGATGGAAAGTATCATTGGTGCATTGAATGCTTTGATTCTGAACCGCCTCGTCACCCGTGTCAATACTGGCCAAGGCAAGAATATCCCTGTCAGTATCATCGTGGACGAGTTGCCTACGCTCTACTTCCACAAGATTGACCGACTTATCGGTACTGCCCGAAGCAACAAGGTTAGCGTGGCTCTGGGTTTTCAGGAGTTGCCACAGCTTGAATCTGACTACGGAAAGGTGGGTATGCAGAAGGTTATCACAACTGTAGGTAATGTGGTGAGTGGTTCAGCAAGAGCAAAAGAGACTTTGGAATGGCTCTCCAACGACATCTTTGGCAAGGTAGTTCAGTTAAAGAAAGGTGTGACTATCGACCGTGACAAGACTTCCATCAATCTCAATGAGAACATGGACAGCCTTGTTCCTGCCAGTAAAATCTCAGACATGCCAACTGGTTGGATATGTGGACAGTCAGCTCGTGACTTCATTAAGACTAAGACCGGACGAGGTGACAGCATGAACATCCAAGAGTCGGCAGAGTTCCAGACCTCTAAGTTCTACTGTAAGACGGACTTCGACATGAAGAAAATTGCTGAGGAAGAAGCTGACTATGCGAACTATAAGATACCGAAGTTCTACACCTTTCCTTCCAAGGATGCCAAGGAACGCATCCTGTATCAGAATTTCGTGAGTGTAAACCTCGATGTCAAAAATATGATTGACGAGATAAACAAATTCAAGATAAAATGACTTTCAGAAAAATATTATTATCCCTCTTCGTAACATTAAGCATGGCAGCCCATGCACAGGCACGTTTACCGACAGAAAAGCAGCCATCAGCATCGGCTTCCATATTCGAGTTGCCACCATTTGAGCGAGCCATCTGTTGCATCAGATTCTATGAAGGATTGCATCGTGCCAAGGACTATCCGTATGTAGGTTATGGTCACAAACTTAAACCAGGCGAACGTTATTCATCCAATATGTCTGCAAATGAAGCTGAGCAACTTCTTCGTAAAGACCTCAGAGAGTTGTGTGCTATGTTTCGTTCCTATGGTCAAGACTCCCTACTCCTTGCTGCATTATCATATAATATCGGACCATACAAGGTGACCGGATATAAAGGCAAATACCCGAAAAGTTCTGTCTTAAAGAAACTTGAAGTTGGCAACCGGAACATCAGAGACGATTATGTGAAGCATTGCCATTGGCGAGGGAAACGCATCCCATCTATCGAGCGAAGGCGTTACGCAGAACTTATGTTATTATTTACTCCATGACAGAAAACGAACCAATCAAAACTGTTTCAGACGGTATCACATTCCTATCCACTGGCAGATACTACGATGGTATCAACCAGTGGGTAGCTCATGAAAATAGGTGTAATAGACGAATTATCATACGCAAAAATATGTATGTTAATTAATCAATAAGCAGTTCCGCTGGTATTATACATCTGCGTTCCTCATTTTCCGTTGTTGATTCTTTTTTCTTCATTAATGCTTCTTTTGCCATACTTACGGCTTTATCGGAAGTGTATGGCGAGCCACAGCTATACAAATCATCTTCTCTTGACTCCAAATCATTTCTTCTTGAGATTATTTCATCATCATCCAACTTTCCTGCCACTATGTCATACATCAAAGCCTCATATTTATTTCTTAAATTATGAGCTTGAGCTGCATATCTTCTATTTTCTGAGGCTTTATTGTCAAGCATACCATCACCGTAACGTAAGCTGAAATAAGATAGAAATAGGACTAACATAGATGATATATAATTCGCGACATCAATTTCAACGCTTCCAAACATTAGTGGTGGCAACGGAAGAATCGATGATAAAACACCTCCTGTGGTTAATACGGTAAACCAACATATATGCTTCTTCATCAGTTTCGACTTTTTGCAATATATGTCAGCTTGCTTCTCTTGGATTTTGTGAGTCCATGTTACCTTTATATATCTGGATTCAATTCCTTTATATATTATTTTTATTTCCTCTGTCATTTGCCAAAAAAGCGTTTTCTTAACAATAATATATTGGTTTTACTTGATAGGAAGTTGCGCATTTTTTGTTTTGCTATTCCTATTCCTTTTTTTTGCTTATGAAGCTTGCGTAGATTTTCGACATCTCGCTTTTCAATATAGTAATCTATAAGAGCATCGTCACCATGAAGTTCTGCACTCCAAGGAGCTTTATCATATCGTTCATAATAGGCAACCCAATAAAGATGTTCCGCTAAATGTTTGAAAAATGTTGATAATTTGAAACCCTGAGGGTAGTATTCTTGAAAACGCTCTGGTAAGCCAAGACATAACATATTGTCTTTGTATATATGTAAGTCTTGTGGCAGCATTTTTTTCATTTTTGCTATCCTAATGATTTTTCCATCAGTGTTATACACGTATGGATATTCGTTTCTATCATGCATTCTCCAAAGTTGCACTTCTATGTCAAAAATAGATTTAATCGTAACATCATTGAATGTATGATTTATGGAGAAAAGACCTGTGATAACAGATCTTTTCTCATCATAAGACATCTGTGGAAAGTTGTTATTTAACCACTTTATTTCATCTTCTTGAAGTCGAACCATGGACGTACTGGGGTATCTGATATACTTTGTGAGCGATTTTCATTATTAGCTATTACCTTTGGGAACTCTTTTCCAAAGATCTTTCTCCATTCGCAAGAAGCCTCTATCTGCTTTCCATTATCATCATATTGTAGTGCCTTCTGGGCACGACTGTAAGCTGTATTTATATAACTGAAAATACTATCATCGCAATTATTGCGCATATAATCGAAAAAGTCAAATACAATCTTGGAAAAACATTCGTTTCCTTTTCCCTTAGGATAGTAATCATTCAGGAAGTCAATAATATCATCTAAACGTTTACACGACTTATAGTTCATTGATGTGTTTTCATGTGCCCAAGTTTTCAGCATTTTGGCAAGATCTCTTGTTAAACCAGAAGTACTATTGTTTGATTCGTTGAACTTATTTACTTCTGCTCTAGGATCAAAAGATTCCCATTTGCCACCATTTTCGCTATTAGGAATAAGAAAAGACTTATCGTCTTGTTCTAAAGCAGGGAGTAATTCTATATTGTGATGGTTTTCCGAAAACTCGACTAGTACAACTTTGCCCCAAGCTTTTATTTTGTCTGTAGTGGTGTACTTTTCCTTTAGCACATCCTTCACTTCCTGTAATAGTGCAGCTTGACCATTACTATTATATTTGTCGTACTTATCATACACTTCTTGTGGTATTTTGAACAGAACATCCACATCTTGGTCAGATGTTAAGGGACGAACATTGGTTTTCGTCTTATATGAACCAAAGAGGAACTTCTTTTTGTCGTCATACTCTCCTGAATAGAAATGACTAAAAAGTTTTTCACAAACTCCTGTATACTTAGTTTGTGCATCACTACTCAGAGTGGACGTCAACGTAATGTTGCTTATAAACTCCTGAAATTCTTTTTCCATAAAAAATTACTGGCTCCTTAACCAGGGTCTTAAATTAATCATAAGAATGTAATGCAAATTCTGTGCCATTACATTACACAAAAATAGCAAAATCTAAGAAAAAAAGAGTCTAATACAACAAAAAAGCATTTTATAACTAAATAAAATGCCACAAAACACTTGTTTTTCTGGTTACAATCATTATCTTTGCATAATACGCAATATAAATGGTCGTATCTTCCACAATAAAACGAAGATTAATCCGTTATATGTATTAAAGGTATAAAGCATGTAAAACCTAAGCAATATGGCAAAGGAAAAAGATTTTAACAGACTCAAAGTTGTACTGGCAGAAAAGAAGCGGACCAATAAATGGTTAGCAGAACAACTTGGCAAAGATCCTGCTACGGTGAGTAAGTGGTGCACCAACTCCGCCCAACCAGGATTAGAAACATTGTATCAAATAGCGTCATGTCTTGAAGTTGACGTGAAGGATCTTCTTGTTCCCAACAAGGAGGAAAACATAATTATTTATAGAAAATAAAACTCCAATTTGACCAAAACCAATAAAATTAGTTTCAATGTTTTGACTATCCAAGGATGAACACAAGATGGACTAACATGGATATGGTTGTATGGATTTAAAAGAATAATTTTGCATGATATGGCAAACTCGGACAATAACATAGCTTCTCAGAACGAAATAGTTCTTGGAGAAAACGAAATGGTATGCTCACTCACCAATCGTGTGGTGAAGGCAACTGATAAGGAAATGACATTGCAGTCGATGATTGCGATGATGACAGAAGAGTATGGCTTCGCCCCAGAAGATATGGAGCGTGACTATAAGGTGAAGTATGATGATACGGAAAGCGGAAAGACAAAGACACAGAAGGTGGATTTGGCTATCTTCAATGCTGGACACGCTCACGATGCTGACGAACTCATCCGTTTCATCATTGTTGCTAAGGATGCCAAGGTAAAGCCCAACGACAAGAAGAATGGCGTAGAAGCTACTACTGAAAACATCTTATGTACCACGGACTGCGAGTTTGCCTGTTGGACCAATGGTGAAGACTTACAATATGTACATGCTTTCGAAGACGCTTTTGGTCAGGTAACTTGTGAGGCTATTTCTGATTTCCCTGCCGAGGGTCAAACCCTTGAAGACCTTGAAGCACAAGGCGAGCGAGCCATACCGCGCAAACCAGCCAATGAGTCGCTTGTTAAGACCTTCAAGCGTTGTCATGACTATATCTATGGCAATGAGGGTATGAAGAAGACTGCCTTTTGGGAACTTCTCAACCTTATCTTCTGCAAGCTCTATGATGAGAAACGTCGCTTCTCTGATGCAAGAGAAGGTATCAGCTACCGTCGTCGTTTTTGGGTGGGAGTAAAAGAACAAAACACGCCAGAAGGACAGCATGAAGTAGCTGAGCGCATCAAAGGTATTTTCGAGGATTTGAAGGATAGCAATATCTTCAAGGATGTGTTCGACGGTAATGAACAGATTATGCTTTCTGACCGTGGCTTAGCTTTTGTAGCAAGCGAACTGGCAAAGTATTCATTCCTTGATGCTACGGTTGACGTGAAAGGAACTGCCTACGAAACCATTGTGAGCAACACGCTGAAGCAGGAGGCTGGACAGTTCTTTACACCACGTAATATTATCAAATGTATGGTTGAGATGCTCGATCCCGACCAAAATTGCCGTGTGCTCGACCCGGCTTGTGGTTCGGGCGGTTTCCTTGTGATGGTGCTCGACCATGTACGTCATAAGATTGCCAAGAATTTCTATCCAGAACTTGACGACATTCATCTTGAAGCCAAGCTCAACTCCGCAGAAGTGGATGATGCTGTGCGTGAGTATGCTGAGAAGATGATTTTCGGTTTCGACTTTGACCCAGACTTGAAGAAGGCTGCACGTATGAATATGGTGATGGCTGGTGATGGACATTCAAATATCTATAACATCAACTCGTTAGATTATCCTTATGGTAGCAAACCAGACGTTCCTCACATTGCCGAAGCTGTGAACGAAAGCATCAAACATAGTGCTGACCATGACTTCCATTTTGGCACATCGGACAATAATGCGCATGGTAAGTTCGATATGGTATTTACAAACCCACCATTTGGTACAAAAGTAGAAGTAGATCAAGAGATTGCTGCACGTTATGAACTGAACAGCAAAGCTCCAGAAGTGCTTTTCATAGAAGCTTGCTACAACTTCTTGAAACCCGGTGGCAAGATGGCTATCGTGTTGCCTGATGGTATTTTGGGTAATCCGAATACAGAGAGTGTGCGTCTGTGGATTCTGCAACATTTCAAACTGCTTGCCAGCGTGGACTTGCCAGTAGAGACATTCTTGCCGCAGGTAGGCGTACAGGCATCTCTTCTCTTCCTACAAAAGAAGACTGACGCAGAAATGCTCGTGCCTATTGAGGACGAAGACTACGATGTGTTTATGGCAATCGTAGAACAAGTAGGCAAAGACCGTCGTGGTGTTCCTGTTTACGAAAAGGACGATGACGGAGCAGAAATTCTGTTTGAGCATTATAAGAAATGGCTCACTTACGCTGACAACGGACGTGAGATAGTAAGACAACGTAGAGAACGTATCAAGCACTTGGCAGATGATCTGCCGAAGGTGGCGAAGGCGTATAAGGAGTTTAAGGAGGGACATGAATGAAAACGGCAACAATATATACTAGTGAAATTTGTTCTCAGAAAAAATTTAAACCATCATTTTTCTTGAATGATGGCAAACGTAATATGGTTGAACTTAAAAGAAACAACCATATTGTTGGTGTATTAGGTGATATTGTTGAAAAAGTATTCAGACCTGGAATTTTTAAACGAATATTTGTAGAGGACAATAAATATGGTAAGGAATATTTTACAGCCTCTAATATGATGACTACTAATCCTTTGATGTTTGCAAAGTATCTATCCTATAAAAGGACTGCGAACTTGGATTACATGTCAGTACACACTCATTATATATTAGTCAGTTGCGCAGGTACAGTTGGTAACATTCGTCTTATTGACACCAGATTGGACTCTTCAATAGCCTCTCAAGATATTATTAGAGTTGTGCCAAAAGACGATAATTGGGGATTTGTTTACGCTTTTTTATGTACATCAACTATCTTTAGTTATATTCAATCTTTAATTTATGGTTCTGTAGTTCCAAGAATTGAGCCCAATACGATTTCAAATATACCATTGCCTCGCTTTACAAAAGAAATTCAAGTTCAAACAAACGAATTAATGGAGGATTCTGCAAGACTGAGGGAAGAGGCTGCTAACATTCTCTCTGAAGCAGAAAGGTTGTTGAAGAAAGGAAGTGGTCTCCATGAATTAGTCCTAGAAGACTACGATTATTATGGTCCAAGAAATGCGGAACGTAAAGTGTCTTGCTTTATTGTAAAACGTAAAGACATAAACACGACAACTATCAATGCATTCAATCTTTCTGAAAGAATACGCAAAACAAAGGATTCCATTGTCTGCAAGACGAAACCTCTTAGAGAGGTGTTACTTGGGGGAGACACATTCTCAACGGGTTCTTTTCCACGTGTTGAAGTGAAAGAGGGATTTGGAGTTATGCTTATAAACCAAAAAGACATCTTTGATAATATAGTAAAAGGCAAATATATATCTAAGCGTGGAGTAAAGACCGACAATTTAGTTGAATATGGAGAAATCCTTATTGCCGGTGTGGGAACATTAGGCGAAAGTGAGACATTTTGCCGTGCAATATTTGCAAATGAAGATTTGGTCGGCCAACTTGTTTCTGGAGAATTTATCCGTATGAAGACAAATGATGAAATACCTTCTGGCTACCTTTACGCTTGGTTGGCATCTGATTATGGATTTAGATTCCTAAGAAACATTCAGGCTGGGACAAAACTTTGCCGTCCTATTCCAAAATTGGTTTTAGAATTGCCTGTCCCTATATTGAACAAGGAGACAATGCTAAAAATAGACTCAATAGTTAAAGAAGCTCATACCAAACGATATGAGGCCAATAATTGTGAGCGCAAAGCCATCCGCATGGTCGAACAAGAAATCGAGAAGTGGAATAAACATTAAAGGATTGCATTATGACAGAAGATACTTTTAAAGACCTGTGTCTTTGTGGCGAGACCACTAAAGTACAGTTTAAGGAAGCGTTTACTTCGCAGAAGGAAATAGCAAAGGAAATGATAGCCTTTGCTAACTCTAAGGGCGGATTAATCCTCTTTGGTGTGGAAGATAAAAGTGGTAAACTTGTAGGTCTGTCATACGACGAGATACAAGTTATCAGTCGTGAACTTGGTAATGCTGCCAATGAGCAAGTGCGCCCAACAATCTATATAGATACAGAAGTTGTGCGTATTGGTGAAAAGCATTTCCTTATATGTTCTATCGAGGAAGGCAAAAACAAGCCCTACAAAAACCTCAACGGAGAAATATGGGTGAAGCAAGGAGCCGACAAACGTCGTATCACAGAGAATGCTGAGATTCTATCGCTGTTCCAAGACTCTGGTAGCTATCAGCCAGATGCAGCAGGTGTGAACGGAACAACATTTGACGACCTTGATCGATATGCCATTGATGACTACCTTCAAAAAGTTTACGCCACAACATTGGACGGATTTGGAAGTAAAGCAGAACAGGTGTTGAAGAATATTCATATTCTTAACCATAATGGCGTACCGACACTTGCTGGCTACTTGTTCTTCGGCAAACATCCAGAGTACAATTGTCCAACTTGTATGGTAAAAGCTGTATCATTCTTCGGAAACGACCTTGCAGGTACACAATATCGTGATACTAAAGAAATATTGGGTAATATGCCACAACTTTACGACAAGAGCATGGCATTTCTCAAAGCCAATCTGCACAATGTTCAGGAAGAAGGTGCATCGTTCAATACTGTGGGAAAATTAGAAATTGCTGAGGAAGTATTAGAAGAAGTTGTTCAAAATGCACTTGTGCATAGAGATTTGCTTCGCTCCGCTCCCATCCGCATCTTAATATTCGACAATAGAGTTGAAATCATCAGCCCTGGGGCTTTAGCTGGCGGGCTTACCGAAGAGGACATTCGCAATGGCAAAACCTATCAACGCAATCCTTACATGGCCACCTTTGCCACAAACGCCTTGCATTATAAAGGTATAGGTTCAGGTATCGTTCGTATTCTTGCCGAATATCCCGACATACAGTTGGATAATGATGATAGTGCAAAAGAATTTAAAGTAACTGTTTGGAGAGCTAAATCCAAAGACGAAAGTACTACCCCAAAGAGCGAAATCGCTACCCAAAAGGAATCTTTGAAGGATATAAGCACTACCCAAGAGGACGAATGTGCTACCCAAAAGAGCGAAATCGCTACCCAAAAGGAATCTTTGAAGGATATAAGCACTACCCTAAAGGACGAATGTGCTACCCAAAAGAGTGAAAGCACTACCCAAAAGGAATTGGATGCTACCCAAAAGAAAGTGCTGGAGTTCTTCAAGAACAACCCAAAAGGAACTAGAGTGGAAGCTGCTAATGCTCTTGGCGACATAACAGAGGATGGCGTGAAATTCGTTATCGGCAAACTACAGCAGAAAGGCTTACTCAAACGTGTCGGTGGAAGAAAGCACGGAGAGTGGCAGGTACTCATATAAAATGGAACAATATGTCACAGTTAAGGAAAGAAACAATAGAGTGTCCACATTGCCACAAGGAAGGTGAGTTTGACCTTTGGACATCGGTGAATGTGGATTTAGATCCAGAGCTCAGGGAAAAGATTTTCTCTGATGAGCTATTCTTGTACCATTGTCCTCACTGTGGCGAGGTTACTGGTATTCCTGCCGGTACGCTCTATCATGACATGGAACACAAGTTTATGCTCTTCTTCGAGTTCTTTAAGCCAGATGAATATGACTATATGCCAATGGAGTTGCCAGATACTCTTGGCATGGATAAGAACTACACGTTCCGTACGGTCTTTGACTTGCAACGCTTCAAAGAGAAGATTGTAATTTTGGAACATGGTCTTGACGATGTTGCCATAGAACACCAAAAGTATATGATAAGCCATATCATCATGCCTGAAATTGCAGAGAAAGGCTACGAGCTTTACTTTGCAAAACTGGAAGAGCCTGATGAGGAGTTTCCTTTGGGTAAGATTTTCTTCTTCTATAACGACGAGGAGAAACAACAAACCATGGAAGTTAGATTTGCTATGGACAACTATTATGAGCACAAGCTAGCCTGTGAACTTGACCCACGTATGACAATCAAAGGCTGCATGTGTGTGGACGAGGAATGGTTGGCAAAACAACTAAAGGAGAAATAACTATGGCAGATAACCTATATGACTTCGACAACAATGGTCTTGCCCGTGCATATAAAGATTGCAAATGGGCACTTTTTGACAGAAGCGGAAACCAAATTGGTGAATGGTATTCCTACATTGAAGAATGGGGTGAAGGTTTTTACAAAATAGAACAAGGCGCAAAGAAAAACATCATGCGCCCAGATGGTTCTGTGGTTCTGAAGGCATGGCACAATGATGTCTTCAAGGTGAAGCATGGTTTCTTCCTATTCAGCAATACGATTCGCAAATCGAAGAATAATCCAAAGACTCGCTACACCTACGGATTGGCACATGTAACTGGTGATGTTATATTCCCCATGATTTTCGATAGTGCAGAGTGGCTTGAAAAAGGCGATGGTATCTATGCGGAAATAGACAGCAAGCCATATATACTCACGCTTGACGGTAGTGTGTATGACCCGGCACGCGACCATCTTCCACAAAAGATCAATGTTGACTATAAAGAACTGTTTGAGAAATTTGCGAACTGGACATTACCCGGATTGCAGTTTTTTTACAGAGACACAGATGCTCCTGTCGTAATAGATACAACATACCATGTAGGTGATGTTCTTCGAGCTGGTTTCTTTGTGGATGTCACCACCAAGTTGTACAGACCTGCCCACAAGACTCGTTTCCTTATCGCCAGCGCCCATGCCGCCATGTTGTGCGAGGTTGGCGAACAGTGTCAAGAAAATCCGGACGTAAAGAAATGGAACCTGTGTACGTTCCACTTTAACAGCTATTTCAAAGTTATGGACGTGTATGAGAAGGACGGTGTAATTCAAGTGTTTCTACTCCACATCCCTGCAGCTGCCGCATTCTTCATCGGGCATGACGAGACAGCCATGAATTTTGTAAATGAGGCAACTGGTCAGGAAACTTCACTTATTGACATGGCACGAAAGAGCCTTGACGAGAAGATGCAAATGGAAGTTCACCCACGTTCTCTTGATAAGGAATTCTGTGCTCGCATGGAGCATCCTATCGGATTAGACGACGACTTCTATCCTGTACCTCTAAATTCTGCTGATGAGCCAGAAGAAGGAGCTATAGCCAATTTAAGCAATATGATTCACAAGTTGGCTGATGATGCAGATATTAAGGACTTCATCAATGTAGAAGACAACTATCCTTATCATGGCGTTGAAGGCTCTGTTTGCGAGGGCTGTATATATGCAAATGGCATACAAGGTCACGGAGAAGGGTGTGGAAGACTCTTTATAAAGAGCTTCCGTGAACGTTATCTTAAAGGCAGATGCGAATATCGCAAGACAGACATTATGAGTCCATCTCTTTTCGAAGAAATGGACAAATATCATAAAAAGAAAGAGAAAGACAAGACAGAAAAAACGACCGACACCTTTGCCCTAAGAGTTGTAAGGCGATTTATTGACGAGCATCTTGATGGTGACATCAACAAACTTATGCACGCTGATCTTTACGCTTTTCAAGAAGACAATAATGGTGATACGGAGTTGACAAGAACAAATATTATTCGCTCGATTATGGCTCTTGTTTTTTCAGACTCTTGGCCAGACCTTACTGTTCAAAATATCGAGCAGTACAACTACTGTTGTTCAATGATGAATGAGGATGTCCGGCTGTCTGGTTCAAATATCGCAGACCAATATATGATGGGGTTGCAAAAATTCAGTCCCTCAAAGGAATTAAATGAGCGTGCTATACGCACAAATCATTTGCTGCACACTATAGGAAACTTCTGGGTGTTGCCCAATAAACGGAACGACAAGGACACACTTAGCAACTATAAAGACACGACCCCTCATTATCGAGGATATATGGACAAGTATCTCAAAGCTATGTATGTAGCCATTAGCGGACATGGAAAAATGGACATGCGTATGAAAGGTCTTCTTTACAAAAACCGTAAACTCATGAATGATTATCAAGGATTAGATGGATTCAAGCGACTTGTTCATAACCTAATGCTTGAGGAATACATAGATGAGCAGAGTATGCCTAAGGATATTTTCCCTATGGTATGGAGCTACATGAAAGGATTGGATAGAGATACGTATCTGTCTGCAGTTGCAACATTCTGCGATTTTTGCGAATACGCAATACCCAGACGATCGCAACGCATTATCGAAAAACTTAGCATAATACTTAAATCAAATAGATAAAAACAACATAAATATGGCACAACTGAGAAAACCATTACATGACGATGGTCCAGTAAATGTTGGTGAACAACGTTTGCTTGACTTTCTGAGTGTGAAGTTGCCAAACAGCTATATAGTCATTCCAAATCTCAATATATCTATAACCGGCCCTAACCGAGTGATGAAGTATTGGGAGTATGACTGTATTGTGGTAGCTCCACATGCTGTTTATCACATTGAGAATAAGGATTGGGCTGGTAATCTCGAAGGAGATGACTGGGCTTGGTTCCGTAGTGGACAAGAGGTAGCAAATCCTCATAAGACTGCGGGGTTGAAGAGCCGTATTCTCGCAAGCAAAATAAAGAATCGGCACCCAGACTGGCGTTTCGGGCAGATACTGACAGCTGTAACCCTAAGTCATCCTCAGCAGTCTAAGTTTGGTTTGGATCCTCAATGTGATTGCTACAAGCAGACATTCACATTGGGTGGCGAACTGATAGACTTCCTTACCAAGCCTGAACTTGTAGGTCGTACTCCAGGAATGATTATGGATATTCAGTCACAGCTTGTTGACTTGCTCTCTGGTCAGTCCGTAGAACGCAGACGAACAGAGCGTAAAGAGATCTTCAACTACCTGATTAAAGAAGTTCTTCAAGAGACAGAGGAGTTCACAGAATATCTCTGTGTACCGAAGCTTATAGAAACAGCTCAATATAAAGTGCGTGAATATCCTCTTGACGTTGCCGGAAAGAGTCCCGTAGAACTGCAGAAACTGAGCTTGACTGTTCAGAATGCAAGTTTTGCACAGGAAAAGATCGGCGTATCTCCTTATATTGTCAAGACAGACTGCCGAATGAATGAGGAGCAGACTTATTACTATGAGATAAGTCGCTACCAAGACGAGAGCTCACTCAGAAGTAAGCTTCGTCAGAAGACATTCAAACAGACTGATAAGATCAGCATTATCCTTGATGTAGCCAATGCGTTGAAAGCAGCGCATAAGGAACAAGTATATCATCGTGATGTTTGCCCAGAGAATATTTTCGTTTATGAAGGTGGCAAGGCTGCTTTGGCAAACTTTGGTATGGCATGGTTTATCGAGCACTCTGACCTCAGCTTCACAGTAAAGCATGACTTCAATCTTAAATCGCCATATACAGCACCTGAGTTCTTGGAGGGTGACGTATGTTCAGGAAGTGATATTTTCTCCCTTGGCGTTATCTTCTACGAACTGATGACAGGCAAGCTGCCTTTTGACAGCTGTCTTACATTTACTTCCGCACTTGGAGGTGTGCTTACAGAAGATCTCATGCCAAGCAAGGTATCTAAAGACCTTCCTGAATGGATGGACGAGGTTGTAAAGCACACGATCATTGCAGATCCATTCCAGCGTTGGCAGAAGGCAGATGAATTTATTGAGTTCATCAACAAATCAATGGATGAAGAACAGAAGAAAACCATTAAGGCACAGAACACCCAGTCTAACAACAATACTCCAGGTCAGACAAAGGTTGCATACCTGAAAGACATGAAGCCAGGTGTCAAGGTTACTCCTTCTATGACTCTTCATGAGATTCTTGGTAGAGGTGGTTTCGGACGTGTGTTCAAGGTGTGGCACGATATGCAGAAGCAGTATCTTGCCATCAAGATTTTTGAGCGTGATGCCTCCGTTGACAATGCCATCAACGAGTTTGAAGCATTAAAATCGCTCCACCATCCTAACATTGTTGAGTTCAAGTTTAACGACCGCACTCAACAGGGACTGTTCTATACCTTGATGGAACTTCTTGAAGGGGAAAACCTGCAAGACTACACAAGAGGTGATCTCCGTCTTCCAGTTGATGAAGTCTATAAGATGGCGACGCAGATTCTGAAAGCACTCCGCTATATGCAAGAGGAGCAGAATCCTCCTGTATATCATAGAGATATTAAGCCAAGCAACATCATGTGGCATAAGCGTCAGATCTATAAGCTTATTGACTTCAATATCTCTACAACCACCGACGATAAGTCATTCGGTGGAACATTTCCTTATATGGCTCCTGACCTTGTCGTGTCCGGAAACAAGATTGACTGGGATAAGTCGGCCGATACATTTGCATTGGGTATCACTATATATGAACTCCTTGCACATGCCTATCCATGGCCAGGAAGCAATATGCGCCCTAATATCCACATGCAGCCAACCGATATTCGCAGCTACAATGATAAGTTGACCGATGAGATTGCTGACTTTGTAATGAAGGCCATCATCACTGATAGACATAAGCGATTCACATCTGCCAAGGAAATGTTGGAGGCATTAGAGAAGATTGGTGTAAATGGTATTTTGAAGGACACTTCAACCATCATAAACACCTCTACGGTCAATGCAAATCCTGTGGATTATATCAATTCCCTATATAGCCAGAGTCGTCATGGTAATAGCGGTACACGCGCAGGAGCGAAATCACATGTTTTTGATGACTTGACCTATTCAAAGACTAAGTTGGATAAACAGCTTATTCAGGACATCAAGGATTTAAAATATAAGTTGATTATCATTACAGGTAATGCCGGTGATGGTAAGACAGCCTTTATCCATAGAATTGAAGATCAGGGAATCAACAAGGAATCATTCGATACCAATAATGGTTCACAGTTCTTTATTAACGGTGTACGTTTCGAGTCAAACTATGATGGCTCACAGGACGAGGATGACAAGGCCAACGATGATGTATTGGCACAGTTCCTTGCTCCCTTCAACAGTCTGAATGACTATACTCAGGCAAATGAAGGTCGTGTGATTGCTATCAACGAAGGTCGTCTTGTGGACTTCCTCTCTACTCGTCCAGAGCTCAGAGACCTTCAGGATAATATTGAGGAATATTTCTATCAAGAAGGTCATGCAGAACTTCTTCCAGGACTTATGGTTATCAACCTTAACCTCCGTTCAGTAACAGCAAGAGATGGTAATTCTCCAAGCCTATTAGCTCAGCAGGTTAAGAAACTGACTCGTCCAGAGTTATGGTCTAAATGTGAGGGCTGTCCTATAGCTGACCGTTGCTATATTAAATATAATGTAGACACATTCCAGGACAGCAGTGCTGGTGACGAGGTTATCAATCGCTTGGAATGGCTTGTAAGAACCATCGTTTATAAGCGTGAGCTCCATATCACCATGCGTGACTTGCGTTCTATGATTGCTTGGATGCTTACACGTGACTACTCATGTGATGAGGTCAAGCAATTAGTTGAGTATGTTCAGAGTGAGCAGCTGCCTGAATACTATTGGCAGTACTACTACTTCAATGTAACAGCTCCAGTAGCATGGCCAGCAAAAGACTTCATGCTTCCTTCTCTCGATTCAAATGACAGATTGGTCAAGCTGCTTCGTGAAACGGATGTGGCAGGTGTTGCTCTTCCTGCATACGACCGAGACCTTTATTATACCTCAAAGCGTGCTAATGATTATCTGATCTTTAGTGATCGTAAGCGTAGTCTTTTGAATGACTTCAACGAGAATAACATTATCATTCCGGCTTATGAGGTAAAGTCAGATGTCATCAGGATGCAAGCAACTGGTCGCCACAAGAGCTATGTCCGTCATCAATATTTCGAGGGCAAGTTTGATTTCCGCAGACGTCTCCCATATCGTTATGTAAGTATGTTCGAGGAACAACTTCGTGTTGAGGACGAGAATGCTCTTAAACAAACGATGCAGGATCTGGCTTGTGCCATTTCCGCGAGTGAAGGTTGCGACAATGCAAACCTGACTGAAGGGTATCTGCTGTTAGCAAGTTCAAATGTCGGCGATCCTATCTCTAAGAGCTATCGTCGTTTCCCATTGGATGAATTTGAGTTGTTCGTGAATAAAACCGATCATCTGACTAAGTATATTGAGTATGAAAGCGACAGTCTCACTTTCCGTCATAAGACAGATAAGTTCATCCAGTTGACAGTCAGTCTTGATCTCTACGAAATGCTTCAATATATTCGTGCAGGTTTCAGCCCTTCTGTCAATGACCTTCGAGGCCGATTCATTGAACTACAGATTTTTAAGAATCTATTAGAGGCAAAGACCTATACAGAAATTCTTGTAACCAAGAACAACAGAAAGTTTACTATAGTTCGCCTCGATGACAAGAAACATATTGTTATTGAACCTCTTAACGCATAAAGAATACGATTATGATACTGAAATTAAAGAAAGGTACCGTTGCATTCTTGAACAAAGAATTGCTTTACGTTGACTTCAAGTCGGTAAGACTGGATCGTGTTCTTACTAACTTGTTCATCAAAATGTATGCCGATGGACAACCTGTCCAGCTAGCATTCAGAAAAGAATATACCATTGACACCTTGAAATCCAATCTCAACACGCTTGAGGAGCAAGGTATAATCAAAGGGGTGAAGGATAATCCTGATGGTGTTGAAGACTGGCTTCGTAGTTCACTTCTTGAATTGGTAAACCGAGGTAATGTTATCAAGGAGCACGTATCAACACTGAAACCACTCCACCTATTGAGTTTCCGAGTGCAGAACAGCAAGTACTGTCGTGATTATCGTGCTTCAGATCAGTTGTATCTGATGTTAAAGAGTAATCCTGAAGTCATGAAGGGATTGGTAAAGTATCTCAGCAAAGGTTGGGATAAGGCATCTGGCGAAATCAACACCCAGGAGGATCTTGATGTTGACACAACTGGTATTCTCCATATTACCAAGCCCCTGCGTGAGCGCAAGAGTATGAACAAGGATGTTGATGTCATTCCAAAACCACTTCTGGAGAAACAGGCAGCCCTGTTTACCGATGATGTTCGTCGATTGCTCCTCTATAAAGAAAAGTTGCCAAGAGCAGTATTTATTGACTATCTGCGAATCCTCTGCGGTCTTCATCTGGCTCTTTATACAATGAAAGTCGTGTATCTGTTGCCAAAGATGGTTGATGCAGGTACTCGTAATGTTATAGACGACTGGTCAATGGTCGTTGATCTGACAGATAATCTTGACAGTATTGTCTCTCAGTATGCTTGCAAGGATATTGAGCGCATGGAGAACAGCTATGGCAAGTATATTCGTGCCACCTACATGGTCGATATTATCCAGAAAAGAAAACGCTGTGATGTAGATGAAGCATTCCGCATTCTCAAGGAAGATAACAATAAGCAGGGAGAATACTATGAGAAGGAACTCAATGATATTGAGGACAGCCTTCCAAACAGCGATGAAAAGGAGTTTGACAAGAACGACTTCCATGAAATGCTGGAGTTCTTCCCCGAGAAAGACTACTTCGACATGTTTGTGCATGTACTCGAAAAATCTAATTTGGGAGCCAGTCAGTATAAGTACATTCATGATTTCGTTGATGCCGTCTGCATGAAGAATAGCTCTTCTATGTTGTTGGCTGACAGCCGTTCAAAGCGTCATCCTCGTAGAGGAGCTTTAGGCAGCAAGTTGCTCGAAACTTTAGTTCAGCTGTTAGTTCTTAAAGAGAGAGCTAATGGAGGTTATGAAACTCGTTCTCTCTCTATTGATGAGTTAGCAAGTGCCATCCGTGAGCGTTATGGACTCATCATCAACGGAATTGGAGAAGAGCGTTTTGCGGATGCTGACGTAGAGATGAATGCCGCATTCAGAGTAAACATGGATGCGTTCAAAAATAAACTTCGTCAGATTGGATTCTATACAGATATGAGTGACGCTTGTATCCTTCAAAAGATTCGACCACGTTATAAATTGGAAGACTAATGGAAAATATAAAAACTCTATATTACGAACGCTTCATTCAACATGTAGTTGAAGCGTATTCACAAAAGTTGAAGTCTGCCAAGCCAGGACACTGTATGAAAATTACAGGTCTGGCTATGAAGGAACTTCGTATCTTACTTCCATTGCTTCGTCCTTTGAACAGTGGAATGGAAGTTTATATTCTCTCAGAAACAGAGAAAGGTGACGAATACATCCATGCAACAAAGCTTATTGAGCTACGCAATAATCCAGATAAATCGGTACTGATTCTTGTACCTTCAAACAGCCGAACATCAGCAGAAGACTCTTATGGTGATGCAACATTCCAGAATCTATCGGTAGCTGAATTGCAGGATTCCTTTGTATATAAACTCATAAGTGAATTACCTGAGGAGAAGGAATATCTTTGGACGCAGATGACAGACCTCTTTAAGGAGATTAAGCCTGCAAGAACAACTGTCATCAACTATCTCCTATACCTGGAGACGAAGCAGTATGCCGATGAAGCTTGGGGTAACGGATTATACCTCTTTGGTATGCTCCCAGACAAGGATCTCATTAAGAATGAAGGTGCCATCAGAAGACGCTTCATGATCAATTTAGAGAAAGTTTCATCTGTAATGGCAGACTTCTCATTGACGGCAGCTGACAGAATTGTTAGTCTTCCTTTGGTAAGAAATACCGTTCAGAAGGATTTGATGGTATTCTTTACTTCTACTGACAACATCGAGGATGCAGTATCTCTCTTTGAGAACATTCATGATAATCATCCTGAGTTCAACTATGCAGTATTGCCTTGGATAGACAAAGACAATGAGAGCAAGCCTGTAAAGGTCATGGTTGATATAGCTTCTGGCAAGGATCCAAAGAAAGAACTTGTTCGTGATGCAGATACGGGTGCTCTGTTGCTTGCCATTCCACAAGACAAGAAGGGCAAGGTGTCATTCACGATTACAACAGACCCTTCTCCCAAAGACAATCCTGACATCTTCTCATTTGAGATTGCATTGGTCAACATAGATGACTTTACTGAGGTCGGTGTTGTCAAGAAAGCAAAGGTCGGTACAAACAAGCGTGCCTCTCGTAAACTATCATTAAACATAGCGTCTGGAATGTTTGAAGATGGAGAATATATGCTTCGTGTCCGTGCCCTTGATGAGAACGGCATTGTTCTTGACACTTTAAAGGTGTTCAAGGAAGAACGTGTTCAGGCTGCATGGCTTGATGCTAAGGAAAAGAATCCGAACCTTCAGATGGAGCAATATCGTCTGGAGCAGCATGTGGCATACTGTAACGAATCAGAGAGCTTCACAATTACCACTGACGAATATACAGGAGAAGGCGAAGTCGACAAACGTGGTAAGGTTAATAGCTATACTCAGGCTATTATCCATTATCGCAGTACACACCTCTCAAAGGAAGAAGATTTAGAACTCCCTGAAGGTGGTGCAGACAGAAGTCTCTGGATTGAAGGAACTTTGAATAATACCTATCAGTTTGATTTTGGTGCTGCTTATGCTTATCAGATTCAGTTGCCTAAGAAACTGATTCAGTTGGAAACCACATTCCTCAGTAACGATGATGAATTTGGCCATGTTGAAGCATTGCTCAGCGGCAATCCTACTGACACAAAGTTGCTAGATCCAACAGATACAGCTAAACAATATCCTCTGTTCGTTGCAGCCAAGAATCTGAATATTCCTGATGAATTGACAGCATTGCGTCAGGAATTGTTCTCTGTTATCCGTGAGTCAGCAGATAATGAGACAGGTCTTACATGTACTACAGACTTCACTGCTATTATAGGTCTTGTCAAAGGCTATCTTGCAGAATATGACTCTTGGCTGAGAAATATTCAGGAGACTGAATTGAGTGAGGAGCATATTATCAGTTTGCAAAATCTTGATACAGTTCTTTTGACTGTAGAAATGCCAGATGGCAGCAATGTCAAAGTAAAACTCATTGCCCCACTACATCCATTACGACTGGCATGGATTATCAACTTGTACGAGCTGTATCAGGACTGGGAGGAGAAGACATTGGAGTGTCCCAAATACCGCAAGGCATGGTACAGAAAGCTGGATAAACTCTTCATGGGATTGCTTCCTATGGAGATTGCTCCTCTTGTTCTCAGCGAGAACTCATTGCAGGAGGCATATCAGTATATTGGAGAAATCACATTCGGTTGGGGCGCATACGCACAACCATCATATGGTCGTGAAGAAGCATTTGCATCTGGCTACCGTCAGTTGAAGTCTTATACTGCCATGTTGCTTAATGTTGCCCGTGAGAAGCAGATTGATAGTGATGTGAGCAAGGAACTTGTTGTTCGTCATCTGTTCAACTATGGTTTATCTCATCCATATACAGACAAACTTGTCATCAACCTCTTTAATGCCGGTGATGCAGCTGTATTTGCTCAGGCACTCATTGAACTTGAGAAGATTGGACTTGGTCTTGATCTTACATACGAGATACGCCTGTTCTCTGATGACAACATGCTTCAGTCAGGTGAAGCATTCAAGGAGTTGCTTGATCCTGAAGGCTATGGAAGAACTGCTGTAGAAGCTGAGGTATTCTCACAAGCATCCGCAAACAGATTGTTCCCTAAACTTCGTTTCTCACTGAATAAGGTCAGCGATTTTATTGACGACCACGATAAGTATCAGGCACACCTTTCATTTCTGGTTAATCCTTTTGCTGTACATACAGAATTGGTTCGTCCTGACGAGTTAAGCCGTTCTTTCTACTTGAATGGAACTATCTGCAGGGATGTAGTGAATGCTGCCAAGGAGGGAAAGTCATTCGTTTGGAACAGATACTATTCAAATAAGACTCTCCCTAACCCAGTGTCTGAGTCTGCAAATATGGAGGTCAGTCTTTTTGCACGACTGCAAGAGGCAACTGGAAAGTTGCTCTCTTCAACACTTGAAGAGTCAGTTCCAGCTACCACCCTTCGTTTGAAAGAAAATGATATGATGCTGTTGTCATTCATTCATGATAGTAGTGACTGGGTGATTACTTTCGACAAGAACATGGGACCAGAGTTCTATGACCTTCCTTGTCTCGGTGAAAATGATGTTCCTTACCTGTTGGATTACGTTCCTGGTGAGGATGCTACAGGTGTGTCTTCATATCTGACCACCAAACCAACAAGCGAGATTGGCGCATTGATGATTCCTCTCTTCCATGAGTATGGTATTAACCTTGAAAGATATGAGAACTTCAAACAGATTTTGGAAGATGTCCGCTCTGTAAGTAGTTCTTTGATTATGCAGGTCAATGCGACATCACGCAAGGGATTTGAGATCATTGGAACCACTCTCTGTAAACGCTTCTTAGAGAAGAAAGGTATCACTAAGGAATCATTCCTTATTCCTATCGATCTTCACAAAGAATTGTTCATCGACTTGGAAAACGATAACAAAGAACGTGCTGATAACCTTGTGGTTAAGATTGATTCTACTACAAAAGAAATACTCTTTACAGTCGTAGAAATCAAGTGTCGCAATGCTCATTACAATGCAGAAGAACTTCATGCGAAGATGGTTAATCAGATTGAGAACACAATCTTTGCACTCCGTTCACACTTTGAGATCGCTGCTGATGGTACAGACCGTCTTGACAGAGAACTCAAGGTACTGGAGTTAAAGTCTTTCCTGGAGTTCTACATTCGCCGTGCAATGCGTTATGGTCAGCTTGATCCTGAGTTTGCTCACGATTATTTAGTATTCCTGAGCAAGTTGGCAGATGGATATACAATCAGATTCAAGCAACTGGGTGTTGTCTTTGACTTTACTCAGATGGAACGTCAGAAGAAACACTTCTATGGTGATGCCCTCATTTATTCAATGGGTGAACCTGTAATTGGTGAAATCCTCAATACTGAAGGTTCGCTGAAGACTGAGGTACTTGAAGCTATGGATAAGGAAATTATCAATTTCTTTGAGCCGACTTATTCAGCACCAAAGGCTCCTGATGCAGATGTTGTAATTCCAGTACAATCTGTAGCTGCGCCAGATAATCCTGAACTTGATCCAGAGTACGAGGTGATTATTCCAAAGAAGCCAACAGCCAAGCCAGTAGTGGAGAAACCTTCAACAGAAGTTCCAGTCGAACCAGTTGTAATACCTACAGTTGATCAGCCTTCTGTGTCGTTTACACCTCAGCCGGAACCAGAACATACAGATGCCCCTGCACCTGATGATCCATCTAACTCTTCAGCTCAACCTGCTCTAGAATCAGTTTCTCAAACTCCAGAACCCATCGTTGCTCCTGCACCAGAACCTGTTGTAGAACCAATTTCGGAACTAGAGTCTGTAGACCCAAACTATCAAGAGCCATCATGTGATGTGATTATCGGAAAGAATAGCGATAGTCCTCAATTCGGTATTCTCGGTAAGATGAACAGTAACGGACGTGTCATTGGTCTAGACCTGAATGAATGCAACACCATCAGTTTGTTTGGTGTACAAGGTGCCGGAAAGAGTTATACAATCGGTTCTATCACAGAAATGGTACTCCGTCAATTCTCTAAGGTAAATCTGTTACCAGCACCAATGGCCAGTGTTATTTTCCACTACAGTGACAGCATGGATTATGCTCCTGAATTTACATCAATGGTCTATCCAAATGATGAAGCCGGTCAATTGGCAAAACTAAAGGCTGAGTATGGCGCAGAACCAGGCTGCATAAAGGATGTTGTGTTGCTCGCTCCTGAAAGTCAGGTGGAAACAAGAAAGATGGAATATCCAGATATAGACGTTCACCCAATTGGTTTCGACTCATCAGAGCTGTCCGTAAAGGATTGGATGTTCTTGCTTGGAGCGATGGGCAACGATTCTACATACATCAAAGAGTTAAAGCAGATAATGAAAGCATGTCGGTATGACATGAGCCTTGCCAATATCCGTAATGGTGTTGCAAATAGCGACCACATGAGCTCTTCGCAACGCTCTCTTGCAGAGCAAAAGCTTGATTTTGCAGAAGAATACATCAGTGATGGCAACAAATTGCAACAGTATCTAAAACAGGGGAGACTTATTATTGTCGACTTACGCGATGAGTTTATTGAAAAAGACGAGGCTCTTGGTTTGTTTGTTGTAATGCTCAACATTTTCTCTTCTGTAATGAAGGTTGATGGACGTGCATTCAATAAATTCATTGTCTTTGATGAAGCTCATAAATACATGAACAACAAAGAACTTGTAGGCTCTATTACTACAGCTATCCGTGAGATGCGTCATAAGGGTGTATCTATCATGATAGCAAGTCAGGATCCTATGAGTCTTCCAACAGAAATCATTGAATTGAGTTCTATCGTAGTCATGCATAGATTCAGTTCACCTGCTTGGGTGAAGCATGTACAGAAAGCTATTACTCCACTACAGACCCTTACAGCAACAGAGATGGCAGCTTTGGGGTCTGGTGAAGCATATCTGTGGGCTAACAAGGCTTCGGATAAGGCTATTACTCAAAGACCAATAAAGATTAGTATTCGTCCACGTGTTACTAAGCATGGTGGTGATACAATTCAGGCAGTTAAGTAATGAAGATATTCCAATATACAAACAAAGGAAGTCGAGAAGAGAACCAGGATTTCGTTATCCACGGTTCCCTTCCCGATAACTCAGCTGTTTTCGTCGTTGCAGATGGCATGGGTGGTTATTCGGATGGAGCTACTGCATCAAAAGTAGTTTCAGAGGCTATATATGATTTCATTGAGATGAACTATCTGCAATACACTCCTGCAGAAATTTTAAAAGAGGCGATTTCATTTGCAAACGATGCGTTAATGTTGAAGCGAATGGCTATGGCAGCACAGAAGATGGGATGTGTTATCACTGTACTTTTTGTCACAGGAGGCAGTGCTTATCTCACCTGGCTTGGCGATAGCAGAATTTATATGTACCGAGATGGTCAGGAAGTTTATAGAACTGAAGACCATTCTGTCGTTAATGAACTTGCAAAGATCAAGACTTTGCGAGCATCAAGTTATGAGAAGTATTACTCTATCGTGACAAAATCCATCATGGGCGAAGATCCGGTAGATGTTGCTCCTGTCAGGAAAATAGAGATTGAACCTGGGGATGTTTTCGTCCTCTGTTCGGATGGTTTCCATAAGGAGATAGATATGACTAAGGCACTAAGCTATGATGACTCTAAGAAGGAAGAATTAGATGTCATTGCCGATACTATCTCAGACAACTTTTCTTTCATTAAGGTTGAAATATGATATTGAATAATGCAATTATTGAGGATCTAAAGGAAAAGTCAGGCCTCCTGTTTGACAAAGCAGGAGACTTCAGCATTTTATCTTCCCTCATTTTTGATGAAACTGGACGTACTATAGGCGTAACCACATTAAAGCGTTTGTTCTATTATATCAAGGATGATAGAAAGGCAAGCGAATATACATTGAACACAATAGCCCTCTATGTTGGGTATAAGTCATGGGAAGAGTATTCTGCATCAAAGAATCTTGTAAGTGATTGGGGATTTGACGATGATACACTTTATATTCATGCCCTTGAGTTGAACACAAAGATAACAATCCAATATCTTAATCGAAAGTTGACATTTGTGGTTGTTGAGCATGAAGGAAAGAATTATCTGAAGGTTGTATTATGTGAAAACAGCAGCCTTCACGTTAATGATCTTCTCCTTGTTTACAGAATACGAAAAGGCGAAATACTTGAAGCTGAGAAAGTAATCCGAGGCGAAAGCATTGGTAATTACAAGACACATGGTGAGATATTAAATATCAAATTGTCAAAAAGCTAAGAGTATGATAATATCAAAAGATAACTTCGTAACGGATAACATGACCAATACGGTTTGTTATTCCAGTCTTCTCCCAGCAGAGAGCAGCGGTTTGGATCCTCAGTTAAGAGAAAAGATGTATGCTACATTGAAAGAGTCTGTTAAGACCTTGAAGCACTACGATCTGTATAACACTCGTGACATCTGGTCAAGAGATTATATGCCAGTGCAGCTTACGAGAGATCTCTTTCTGAACTACACCTATAGCCCGGATTATCTTAGCGACCAGAAAGCTTGTATCACAAACTGGTTGCTACACAAAGTACATACTCGCAAGGCAGACAAGCTTAATCTTGATTTTGTTACAATCCCTCTTGTTCTTGATGGAGGCAATGTGATCAAAGCTATCGACAAGTTTGGTAAGCCAACAATCATCATGTGTAGCAAAGTATTGAATGAGAACAATCTATCCAAAGAGGAACTTACAGACTGGTGGAACCAATTCTTTGATAATCAGATTCGTCTTATTCTGATCGAATGGGAAGGAAAAGATGAAAATCCGATTGGACATGCCGATGGAATGGTTAGATATATCACAGAAGGAAAAGTTCTGATTACAAATTACTGTGATTTGGACGATGAAGAACGTCTGAGTGAGCCACTGAAAGAATACTTTGATATTGAACGTCTGCACTTTGGAGATGTTGAAGGAATCAAAGGAACCAAGATGTGGAGCCTCTTGAAATCGAAAAGTTGGGGATACATTAATTTTCTACAAGTTGGTAAACATATTATCGTTCCAAAATTAGATTGGGATGAACTCGACAAAGCAGCTGTACAACAAATCCAGCAAGCCTTTGGAGCTTCTTATGAAGTAGAGCTTATAGATTGTGATATGACTCAAATTCTAGAGAATCCCGATGTGAACACTAATAGTGGCGGTGGTCTGAATTGTTTGACATGGACTTTGTTCAGCGCAAAATAAGAATATACTCAAAATAAGAATATGGCTGTCTACACAAATGTATAGGCAGCCATATTTATAATTACTTTGTTGCAGTATTCAATAGCTTGTCAATATTGAAAGTGAATGTGTAATCATTCTGAACGTTCTCAATCATGATTGGCATCATTACAGTCATAGTTTTACCGACAAGTGAAGATGCTCCAGAGTTAAAATCTTCAGGAGTCTTATAAACACATGGAATAAGATAGTTCTCTCTCCAACCACCATATTGCCCAGATACAAAATAGACATTCTCTGTAGGAAGAAGAATATCAGAAATGCTTGCACCTTTGGGAACAGTAGTAGCAGGCTGAGAATTATTTCTATCAGTATATTTTACACCAGCGTGCATAACTCGACCCACCTGACCTTTAGTATCAACATAACTGATGTCATCCCAATTGATTTTGAGAGTATGACCAGATTTGTTTTTGAGGGTAAAGTTGAATTGTTTAGAACCAACAAACCAAACGATGTCAATGTAATCGTCTTCATAACGGTACTTACTGACTCCTTCTTCATTAAAAGTCACAACCTTTGTTTCACCAAATTGTTGCTTTGCATCAGCAGGGCTCTCTACAGTACTAAGTCCAACAGAATAGCTGGCAACATAGCTTTTGAAAGCACCACAAGAAGTTAAGCAAAGAGCTCCACAAATGAGAGCAACAAAACTAAATCTCTTCATTTTCATATGTTTATTTAAATATAAAGTTTATTGTGGTGCAAAGGTAATAACTAAACAACTAAAATGAATCAAACTGCATTTACATGGACTAAGATGGATGATAATAAACCTAATTATACTTTTAAACTAAGCAAGTATTTCACATACTCTAGAAGTATGACCGGGTCAAACACCTTGCCATCCTTTTTCGTTGTCAAATGCAGATGAGGGCCTGTTGACATTCCTGAACTTCCTGATAGCCCAAGCACATCTCCTGCATTGACAAACATACCTTTTGTTACCCAAAATGAAGATAGATGGCAATAACTAATAGTATAGTCACCTGTCCTTACCATCACATACTTACCAGAACGAAAGTCTTGTCCAACTCCAATAACCTCACCAGGCAACATGGAGAACACCTTTTCGTAATGAGCTGCGAGATCCACACCGTTATGCATAATTGTCTTGTGCATCACGGGATGTTTACGCATCCCATAATTTGAATTTATCCGAATGCTTTTCAATGGAAGTGAAGCCTTCAGATAAGGAAGAATACTTTGCGATGATGCATTAGACAACGAATCAGACTTCACCACAGAGTCCACAGGAGCAACATCTGTTGTTTCTTGTGGACTTTTCTTTTTAGGGATATGATGTTTCTTCACATACCCAATAGTATTGAACTGGGCGTGTGCAAAGGGAGTACTGAATATAAAAGTCAGTATCAAAATCGGTAACTTTGTAGCTTTCATGCAGCAAAGGTAATCAGACTCAACTAAACTATACGAAAAGAGTAAACACTTCCCTTCTCCATCTAACTTTATTTATGTTTATAGTATGATAATTGAAGAATAATCATACTTCTTTCATAACTATTTATAAAACTTGAATGATACCAATACTTTTCTTCAACTTCTTCTGCATATACAATGTAATTTTGTTGACGGTTGGCAATACATACAATATGGATTGAGCCAATAATCATGTTGCCACCGAATAAAAACGTATAAAACAGAAAAGCAAATGAATTACAATTTCGATGAGAACGAGATGCCCTATGACATCCTTGAACGTTTCGGACTTACCCAGGCAATGATTGACGATTTGCCCACCGATGTCCTTCAGAACATCCACAACGGACGCAAGTCACCCGTTTTGCCAGTTCACATAACAGCCGACGATGGTGAGGAAGTCAAGGCACGTACAAGGTTCAGCCTTGTGAGAACAGCCGAAGGTGGCGTTGACGTGCTTTTCTATCCACAACTCGATGAGTTTGATTTAAAACTCTTCAACGAGCAGCAGGAAAAGAACCTTATTGCAGGAAAGCCTATTGTCGGTCATTTGGAGAGCAACGAGGTTGGCAACGAACTCGGAAGCAAATGTTTCTTCCAACTTGACCCTGAAAGCAAACAAGTACTTAGCGTACCTACTCCGGTCATCGGCAGAAACATCCAGTATGTAGCAGACCGCTACCATCTCACTGGTGCAGAAATGCAGAAGTTGCAGAATGGTGACATCCTCACCATCGTAGAGGACGATGAGGAACAGACCATTGGCATCGACCTCAATTCCAACACTGGCATCCGTTTCGCAGCAGGTAACGAACTTGTCTGGAAGCGAGAAGCAAAGCGTGACTGGGATAAATTCAACTTCGGCATCTTCGGTTGTTGGACAATGGACGAGAATGGCAATCTCGATTACATCCCAGAAGAGAACTACACCGAAGAAATGTGGAACGAACAGAAGAAACTGGGTATGCGTATGATGCAGCGATAACCCAAAGTATTAACCCATAAAACAAGATCTCATGGCAAATGTGAAGTACTATCCAGAAGATGTGCTCGTGGAGAAATTTCAGAGCGGAGAATATGGCTGGCTTGATTACATCAACCATCACTCACCAGAATGGCAGGAAGAATACACCGCTTTCTGTAAAGAAAGGAACCTCGTAGTCAACGAGGAATCGGCAGAAGAATTTGTTGATTGGAAAGGTGAACAGATTGAAGCTGGCGAATAACCACACAGTAACAAACAACAATCAGCATTAGAATATGTCTATCAGATCAAATGCATTACCAGTAGGCAGAGATTTGGCCCCAGAACTACAAGCTATACTTCGCAAGAATGGTATGCAAGCGCATATCATCAGACAAGGAGAAGGTTATCAGTTAGCTGTTCAAGGCCACGATTCTCCTTTGCTTACATACGCCATCACGCCACAGCAACATAGGGCATTGGTTGACTGGGGAGCAAACTCAGCCAATAAGCGAGCCTACAACACAGTGGCAGAACTCGTAAAGAACGATTTCTACATGTCACGCGACTACGTTCATGCCCGAAATGCCAATGGCCGTGTTGCCATGGGACTTCACGGCTACCGCATAGGCGTTGGTGAATATGGAAGACTACCTTGGAACAGACGTTGCGCCCACATGATGATGGATCCGTATCACGGAAGATTCCTCGGTTGGACTCCAAGAAACCAGGAAGGATTTCACATGCGAAGAGTTGGAGGAGCAATGTTCATGCAAGGTGCTCCTATAGTACCAGAGCGTCCTGACGGCAGAATGAAGCCAGGCGAAATGCAGAATGGTGGCTACGGCTTCTATTATAAAGGCGGTCAGCAAAACATGATACAGCAACCTTCGCAGGATGTGTTGGCAGACTTGCAATCTGTCATTACTCCCGTGGAGGTTCGTCCACGTCCAAAGGAACCAGCCAAGCCATACAACGAGCTTATCACCTCCAAGGTATATTTCAGCAATGCCAAGTGGCAGGAATGTCTGTCTTCACACGGCATCATAGTTGATGCAGCCAACAAGACACTGACCATTCAGTCCACAGCCACAAAGCAGGATTTTGTCTATGACCTCACAGAAGAGGAAGTAAAGAAGCTGACCAACAACTCCATAAAGGAAGTTCCTGTCCAGAATCGCATTGATATCATAAACAATGTCATCAAAAATGATTTTCAGGATAAGTTGACGATGGATATGCTCAATTCAAAAGAGCAAATCAGCTTGAAACTAAATCCAGAAGTAGAGGCTGAACTCAACAATCGCCAACAGATGGTGCAAGAGCAGTCTATTACGCTCGACGGAGACCAAATCACTATTGAGCCAGAAAATCGTAGCGTAGCCCATGTAGATGGCAATAGCCTGTATGAGCAGAACGAAAACAAGGGATGGTTTCGTGAAGGCAAGCATGGCAGAGAGGTTCAGGTTGACGACATCAAGGTTGAGCCTGTGCGTAATGAGCAAGGTGAAATCCAAAAGGACGAGAAAGGCAATGCCAAGTTTCGCATGACAGCCCTCATCAACGGAGAAAGCATCAGCCATGAGATTACCCAAAAGCAGTATGACAAGTTCATGGCCATCGATGACTATCACCGCATGAAACTCTTCTCCCACATATTCAAGGAGGTGGATATGAAAAACATCCCAGGAGAAGGAAAGAACATCGGTGCGCAGATTGGAGGAGCCCTCCTTGCAGGACTTGCCGTAATGAGCGAACTGGGCAGAGACCGTTCTGCACCATCCATCTTCATTGAACACCACCATGACCACAGGCCACATGTCTATTTCAAGGGCAGTGTAGATTCACCGCAAGATCTTGCTTCAAGAGCATTCGACGCAGGACTCAACGCAGGAGAACACGGTGTAGGCTTAGGTCATGGCAGATAAACAACTATATACACATAAGAGAGATGACAGACGAACAGACATTTGCAGACTACAGAAGCCGTATAAACATCAAAGAAGTATTGGAGGACGCAGGCTACACGTTTTACAAACGTGATGGCTTGCGCTATCCTGCGTATGTAGGTTTGGACAATAATGGTCAGAGAATTAGAGGTGACAAGTTCATTGTCATGCCCAACAAGAACTGCTGTTTCCAACCACCACAAATCAAGTTGTATTCCGTGACCTCCTTCATTTGGGAGCATCCGCAATTATTCGACGAGTACGAATTTGGAATGAAGGAGTCAGCCCTTGTGCATAAGGTTTGCCAGCGTCTGCTCAATATTCAAGTCGAACATAAGAATCGGAGCATCCAGAATTCAATTGCTCGTAACAAACCATTTGACATCAAGGAATATAAGATTGAACGTTTCAATCCTAAAGATTTCGAGTCACAGAAGCCGTTCTATGCTTTTTTCAAGTCAAGAGGCATAGATTTCGCCACACGCTGCGCCTTTCAAGACAGCTTTGTCCTTGCATCAAGAACTACCAAAGAGGGTAACACCTATAAGAATCTTTCCTTCCCAATGTACATTCCTGGGCAACCAGAAAAATGTGTAGGTTTTGAAGAAAGAGGCTATCCACACAAGGATGGTTCCGCGCGAAAAGGCATGGCAACTGGCACAAACGCCAGTGAAGGTGTTTGGATAGCAAGTCCTAAGAACACAGCCCTAAAAGATGCCCAAAAAGTATATGTCTTTGAAAGTGCATACGATGCCATGGCATTTTATCAGCTTCAAATGCGCCAAGAATCAGGACTTGACAAGGAAGGACGGCAAGATCTGAAAGAAGCCGTTTATGTCTCAACTGGAGGTAATCCAAGCTATGGTCAGATACAATGTCTTTTGAAAGCTGCACCACAAGCATCCTTCCATCTCGGTTTCGATAGAGATGCTGCAGGAAGAGTGTTTGTGGCAAACTTCATAGATATAGCCAACAAAAGGAGTATAGTGGCACCTGAGAATGTACCGCACGAAATGAGAGAGTTCATGGAAAGCTTCGATAAACTACCGAAGACAACAAAGGAATTGCTTGATTTCGATGACGATAATTACGACTTGCTCCCCGATGACTTACGAGAACTGTATCTGACATTTGACAGAGCAAATGATTTGGCTTTGGAATATCACGAATCTCACTTCATCTGTAAAGAAGACAAGCAAGAGGCAGTGGACAAGATGCGTATGGCCTGGAAAGATTTCAAAGAAGCATTTTTGGACAGACTCCATCTGCAGGAAGGTCAGAACCTCGAAACAGTGAATATTGTCCGTGAACTTCCGTCGCAAGACTACAAGGATTTCAACGATGAACTGCTTGGCAAGAAGCAATTCTCATTGACCGATTTAGTAGAAACAGCCTTTGATGAGAATGGTATGGACTTGACTTTTGAACGGCAAGAAGAAAACGAGGAAACCAAACATCATGGATTTAAGCGATAATAGATATGACAGACCAAATCAGAAGATTCAATATCGTAACCATTCGCCCACACTGGGCGCAGTATATCATCTCGCAAGGAATGTTATTCATCATTAGTTGCGCCATGTTTCTAATTGCCGGTCACGACAGCATTACCTACAAGATGCCATTTGTGGCACTTGGTTCCATAATGATATGCTTCATGCTCTACGAATGCCTATATCTTCACAAACTGAGATACATCATCACCTCAGAGCAGCTCATCATCCAACATGGAGTATTGAACAGAACCAGTGACTACATCGAGCTATACCGAGTGGTGGATTTCTGTGAGAACCGTAGTATCATGGAACAACTCTTCGGACTAAAGACTGTGGGAATATTCAGTGGCGACCGTACAAATCCCCAACTGGACATTTATGGTGTAAAGGAAAAGTTGGACGTTGTGAAGATTATACGCGAACGAGTAGAATACAACAAAAGGAGGAAAGGCATATATGAAATCACTAACAGATAACAGAAGATGGACAATCTTTTCAGCCATTGCTTTGGCATTGATGCTGCCATCAGAGAGATTGCATGCACAGATAGTTTCCAGTAACCCATTGGAATATGTCGCCTTGGCAGAGGGGAACGAACTTATCAATGGCCAGATTAAGCATCAGATAGAAGACCAACAAAAGACGGCACTCCTCCAGAACACCATCGCAGCCGAGTTCACCCAGATACATAAATGGGAAAAGAAGTACAACAACTATCTGAAAACGGCATCTGGCTATGCATCCACGCTTAAAGCCTGCACCTCACTATACGATGATGGTGTGAGAATCTTCATCAACCTGTGCCATCTGAAGAAAGCCATAACAAACAATCCACAAGGCATTGTAGCCACAATGAACATGAACAACCTCTACATCGAGACCGCCACAGAGCTTGTCACGGTATATACCACACTAAAGGATGCCATAGCAAAAGGCGGTAAAGAGAATATGCTCACTGGTGCAGAACGAAGCAAGACCCTTTGGGAACTGAACGACCGTCTGGCACAGTTTAACAAGAAGCTGTCAAGGTTATGTCTCAGCATAAGATACTACACGATGGCCGATGTCTGGAACAATGTCACGGCAGGAATGCTCGACCGTAGCAATGCCGAGATAGCAGAACAAGCCCTTGGCAGATGGCGCAGATGTGCCAGAGTTGTAACACCATAAGAAAGATTTATTTCAGGATAACATTTATGAAACGTTTCTATGCTCTCATACTACTTCTCTTTTCTCTCATCCTTCCCTTTGATGGGCAGGATGGGAGTTTTCTCCGTGCCCAAGGCAATGACCCTGTATTGGCAGGAATGATACTTCTCTACACCGACAAAGCCAAGAAAGAGTTGAAGCAGCAGGAAGAGATGATGCTTCTGGAGTCCACTGGCCATATATGGATAAAGGAAGAAGTGGAAGCAACCACCAACCTGCATAAAGAGTTTAACAACTATCTGGACCAATTTAACAGCATCATCAGCTATGTAGCTCAAATCTACGGTTTCTATCACGAGATAGACCGCCTGGTAGCGCAACTTGGAACGTATAGCCATCAGCTCAGTCACCAGACAACCAATGCTCTGGCAGTAGCCCTATCCTCCAATCGCAACAAATTCTACCGTGAGCTTATCATGAGTAGTGTGGAGATAGTCAATGACGTTAGGCAAGTATGCCTCTCCAACACCAAGATGACCGAGAAACAACGTCTGGAAATAATCTTTGGCATACGTCCAAAACTCAAGCAGATGAACCAAAAACTCAAACGATTGATACGGGCGGTGAAGTACACCAGGTTGTCTGACGTATGGGCAGAAATAGACTACGGAGCCAGGACTGAGGCAGACAAGCCTACCATCGTTCAGCGATGCAAGGAGCGCTGGCGGAGGAATGCAAGACCTTAAAGAAATTGTTTATTCCAAAATACTAACAATAAGTACAACAACATTTTAATAAAATACATCAATATGGGTTGGGGTTCATTTTTGAAAGCAACACTCCGTCTTGGAGGAAGGATGACCAGCGCAACTGCACACACATTGGGCGGTGCAGTGCTTCATCCACAACAGACCTTGAAAGGCGTAGGTACTGCCACCAAAAGCGCAGTGGTTGGAGGAAGCCTCGGCTACATTGGCTGGGAGAAACTTACTACAGACAAAAGCGTAGTAGGCATAGTCAGCGATGCCGTCATAGGAGAAGACACAACCAAGAAGATCGGCGACACCGTATCTGGGATTGGCGATGGCGTAAAGGACTTGAAAGACTCTGTTACGGGACTTTCTGACAACGTAAATGGAGCCATCAGCAGTGTGGATTCCAAATGGAGCGGTATGTCAGGCTTCCTCAGAGCCATGTTCTCTGGGCATGGTGGAGACATGTTCGGAAACTTCTTCAGCAATATCGGGAAAGGCAATGTATCAGGGCTAAGTCTCATCGGACTGATCGTCTCGTCCCTACTCGTCTTCGGTCGCTTCGGATGGTTAGGCAAGATAGCTGGAGCCGTACTCGGAATGATGATGATAGGCAACAATGCCAATCTAACCAGCGTACTTGGAGGCAATAACGACCGGATGGCAAGCAACCATAAGGAAGAAAAAAAGCAGCAAGAAGCTGAGCAAACCAACACTGTAAGCAGGAGGAGATAACAAATTTTATTACAAATGATTACGCAATGCACTATACACAAGAAATGATACTGCATTCCGACAGTGGCTATTGCATGCCATTCGAGGAAAGAAACGGAGAAGTGACAATGTCTCTGGGCTACGGCAAACAGAAACATCCGCACACAGGAAAGCCATTTTTACATCATGGAGTTGACTTCAAGGTCAAGAACTACCTACTTTCGGCAGTAGCTACCGGCAAGGTGACAGGTTTGGGCAACGATGCCATTCACGGTATCTACCAGATTACCCGATACGGAGACTATGAAGTGACCTATGCCCACCTGAGCAACGTGTTTGCCAACTACGGCAAAGAGGTAAAGGCAGGGCAAGTCATCGCCGTCAGTGCCGACTCCCTCCATGTAGAAGTCAAATACAAGGGTGAAGAACTCAATCCGTTGGAGTTTCTAACAATGATCTATAGCAATCTGAAAGTGATGGAACAGAACGGCAAGCCAGGGGCTGTTCCTCAGTTTGTCACATTGGACATGGATGTTCATACCATGTACGATAAAGACCAAAAGGAGATTGAAGACCTCATGATGCGCTTCTTCCCCGACTACATGAGTGACATGAGCCAAGGCATCTATGCCCTACCAGAGCATACAGAACTTGCACTTCGCAACATCTTCACCATGTCGGCCATGAAGAACTACTTCTATGAGACTCTGCCATCCATGGCAAACCCATTGGGAATGGGCGCAAGAAGCATTCCAATAGCCGAACGAGTACAAAACCTCCTTATTGGAGATTTTCTCAATTATCTCGCCTTGCGCCATCAGATCTTTCTGTCGAGCATGAGCGCCATCGAAAAAAAAAAGCACAAGACCGGGCAATAGCGACAAGCGGAATAGTTGACCCACTGGCAGAACTCGACATTGACGTTCAAAGCTTCGACATACCACGAATGGTGAGTGTCTATCCCGACAAGTCAGGACACAGATGGTGGACAAAAGCATGGTTCAACAACAGCGAGAAAGGCGAAGCAGCCATTGAGATAGAACGGAGTCTGGCCATCAAGTTCATAAACGATAACATCGAGAAAGACGAATGGCTGGAGGAATATTTTCCCAAACAGATGGAGGTATATCACAATGCCATTGAGCAAACCAGAGAGCAAATCCTCAACCAATTAAACTTGTAAACGAAAAGCTATGGCAGAAACAGCGCAGGATAAGATTTTCAGAACAAAGGTCATACCCGTAATGAACAAGGTCAGGGATGACCTGCAAAGTAAGCAAGCCGACGAATTACGAGCACACTCTACTTCGTTTGCAGGCTTGATGGCAGGAGCTGCAGGTCCCGATGGAGGTATGACTTCCATTCAGGCACATAACGACACGCTCAGATATACAGGCAAATGGACTTCCAAGACCACCGAAGACTATATCGAGATGGTCAAGAAAGAGTTGAAGCGACAGCACATCACCGTTAATGCAGCCATGGAACAGAAGATGATCGACAAGATGATAAAAGATAAGATACCAAAATCATCCATCGACTACATTCTGAAAAAGGCAGCAACAAGTACCATCTTCTACTTACCGCAGGAACTGGCCAAGTCACCATTGGAGCGCAAGATGGACACAGAAGCAGAGAAACGTTACAATCCCTCAGTTTGGGAGAAAAATGCAGGTATAGCCATCGGTTCCGTTGCAGACCTAGCCTGTATGGGAGGATTTGGCGGAGGTTTTAAGACAGCAGCCACCTGGGTAGGAAGCGACATGCTTGTCAATCATCTTGGTGAAAAACTTGAAGACCGCTCAGATGTTCCTCTGATTATAGCACCAGGCAAAGAAGAGGAATACAGACGAGCCCAGCAAGAAAAAAAGAAACAATCGGAACAGAAGCCTCCAATCAAGCCTCAAACCGTTCAAGACCCTCCACCCAAGGAAGGGTCTGGAGAGGAAATACAACAATCTGAAGGCAAAGCAGAGGAAACACAACCAGAGCAAACCAACATGAGCGGCTGGCAAGGGCTTCTCACGTCTTTCGGACTGAATGGTATCAGCGACATCGGACATAACCTTGGTTATGTATTGGCAATGCTTCCTGATATGCTCGTCGGCATGTTCACGGGCAAAACCAAGTCAATAAACATCAAGGACAACATGATGCCAATAGCAAGCATCGTTGCTGGTATGTTCGTCAAGAATCCAATACTCAAAATGGTGCTCATCGGTATGGGAGGCATGAACCTTCTCAATAAAGCTGGACATGAAGCCTTGGACAACTTCAAGGCACAGGATCATCCGCAACAAGCTGGTGGCAAAGTCAACTATCGCGTCTATCACGAAGAGCCTCTTAATGCACGCATACAGAATCCGGAGATAAGAGCCAACTGTCTGATAGCAACCATTGACAGAGTGCCTTGCACCATAGCCCTTCCGGAAAGAGTTGTGGATGCCTACCGACAAGGCGCATTACCTCTTAACACCCTTGCTAATGCTGTGCTGGCAAAGAATGACCAGATGCAACAGATAGCATCCGAGAAATACGAGGCAGGCGAACGACAGACAGTCATCGAGAGACCACTTGCTCAAAGATAACAGGATTAACAGGATAACAAATAAAGATATTTATGACAGAAAAGAATCAACAAGAAAAGATGGCTGCAGAACGTCAAGTAGAGTTATTCACCAAAGCGTTCGAGAAAGCCAAAGAAAATAACGGTATATGGTTGGCTAACGATGGTCGCAAGGCTCCTGCACTCTATCAGAAGCATTTGCAGGTATCAGCCTTCAATGCCATCGTCTTAGGAATGCACGCTGCTCAAAACGGCTACAAGACCAACCAATACACGCTCTTTTCGGAAGCGAAGAAACGTGGAGAGTCTGTTCAATCAAAAGAAAAAGGAGTACCATTTCTTTGGTACAACTGGAACGAATATGTCAACAAACACAACCCTGAGGACAAAATCAGCCGTGCCGACTACCAGGCTCTCCCTTCAAACAGGCAAGCAGACTACAAAGGCATCAGAAGCCGTGAAGTAAGAGCCCTATTCAACATCGAGCAGACAACCTTGCCTATGGTTGACAAGACCGCTTATGAAGCCACAGTCCAGGAACACGGCAGACTAAGCGACCGCAATGATGTCGAGTCTGCCTCCACCGCCATTCGCCAAGGCGTAGAAAACCTTTTGGACAAAGCACGTGAGAACATGGTCGAAATACGCAGCGACTCCACAGGTGTAGCACATTACGACAGCAAGAAAGACATTATCTTCCTGCCAAAAGCATCTTCCTACGAACACTATGAGGATTATACCCGTGATGCAGTTTCTCTGCTTGTCACTGCCACTGGCCATGGTCAGCGACTGGCTCGTGAGGGCATGATAATAAAGAATGGCAAAGCATCAGCCGAAGATTCCATCAAGCAAGAACGTTTGATTACAGAAGTAGCCACCGCTGTAAAACTTCAGGAATTGGGAATTTCAGCCAAACTCTCACCAGAAAGCATGGTGATGACAGACTATTGGGCAAGAGAACTGAAAGAGAACCCTTGTCTCATTGATATACTGGAGAGGGATGTCAACAATGCCGTCGATATGCTTCATAAGGCAGAACATGGCGAAAAGGTTGAATTGAACAGCAAGGCTGCCAGAAATCAGGCAGATGCCATCAAGAGCATCCTGCCCAAGCATTACTATGTAGCAGACGAAATCAGAAATCTTCCCAACAAGTCCACAAAAGAGTTTGTCGTCGTAAAGGACGCAGATGGTAAAATGGCAGATGTTGTACTTCCCGAAGGTGCATCTTTAGGCTTTGACAGCGACATTCCTGGTATGAGAAAAGACCGTATCGAGCACGCTTTGCAGAAAGAAGGCTATGATACCGTCACATTCTACAATGTAGATGGTTCCATGGGCTACCGACCGGATGATAGTTTCTTTGACGGAAAGGCAGTATCTGTAGCCCGACTCAACAAATGGAGTATCGAAACTATCACACTCCTCGATGTTTCAGATGCAGTGAGACGTTCAGGAGCCGTGGACTTCGACAAGATACTCATGTTGCGTGACGATGATGGCAAGTGGGCACTCTACTTGAAACCTGAGAACGAGAGAGCATTCTGCGTATATCCCGACAAGGCAGATGTCAATCTGTTTTTCACCACAGTCAAGCAAGGCGACGAAGAAGTGTCTGACACGATGCGCCAAGACATGGCACAGAAATACTACATGGAAGCTTCCAATAAGCCAGAAATGAAGGTTGACCTCTTCAAGAGCAACGTTCCTGCCGAAGAGGTTGAGAAAATCCAGCGTGTCAACATCTTCAAAACCAAAGAGACGGAGAATCAGCCAAGTGTCATCCTCTGTATGCCTACAGTGAATGGCGAGAAGCTCAAACCTCGTGAGATTTCACCATCCCAGTGGCAACGCATGTGGCTTGCAGAGAATATGCAGGACTACAAGAAACACCTTGCTGCCAGTCTTTTTGCTGATGTTCTACGTAAAGATCGTACTAATGCGGTAGCCGTAGGCACCGAAAAATCGGAGCAGGAAGCCCAGAGCTATGAAGTCAAGCAGAATACAGCTCAACAAGAGGAAGACAAGGCCGTGGAGGAACAGAAAGAGGAAACTCCAGAAAAGAAAGAACAGAAGCAGAAGGAAGAAAAGGCAAAGGAAGAGAAGACTAAAGCCGAGACAAAGGCAGCTGCAGCGGTCGCCATAAGTCCTATGTTAAAACAATTCTATGACCTCAAAGCCAAACATCCCAATGCAGTATTGCTCTTCCGTTGTGGCGATTTCTATGAAACCTATTGTCAAGATGCCGAAAAAGCATCAAAAATATTAGGTATTACACTAACAAGGAGTTCTCGTTCCAAGGATGCGGACGGCAAGCCTCTGGCCATGGCAGGGTTTCCACACCATGCTCTCGACACATATTTGCCGAAACTCATCCGTGAAGGTGAACGTGTTGCCATCTGCGATCAGTTGGAATCACCCAAGCGCAACAAAGAGGAAATATCTCTCTCAAGGGAAGATAAGCCTCTCCAAGAACAGAAAAATTCATCAGGAATGCACAGATAATATGTAACCATCATGTCAAAAAATCAAGAATATGTAGAACAATATGCAGAGTATGCCATGGAGCAGATGCGCCGATATGGCATACCTGCTTCTGTTACACTTGCACAAGGTATCTGTGAGAGTGCAAGCGGGCAGAGCGAGTTATCCAGAAAGGGGAACAACCATTTCGGCATCAAGGCAACTTCTGGTTGGGTTCAAAATGGAGGCAAGTACCTCGTATATACCGACGACCGTCCCAACGAGAAGTTCTGTCAATATGCTTCCGTTGGTGACTCATACGAGCACCACTCCCAGTTTCTAAAAGGCAACAAGAGATATAGCTCACTCTTCAAGCTATCTCCAGATGACTACAGGGGATGGACTAATGGACTGCAGAACTCTGGCTATGCCTCAAACAAGAAGTACGCTTCAAGTCTTCAAAGCATCATAGAGAAAAATAACCTGCAGAAGTATGACCAGATGGTCATGCAGGAGATGAAAGCACAAGGCAAAACCTTTGGTACTGAAACAAACCCTCGTCACAAGACAGACCAGAATGGCTCTGTAACCGTACCAAAAGTTTCAGATGAGCTGAAATACTCTTACCCTTTGAAACGCAACGAGTTCATGCTTGTCACTTCACCATTCGGAACAAGAAAAGACCCCATCAATCCAGGTGTTACACAAATGCACAAAGGCATTGATATACGAGCCAGACATGACGATGTTCTGGCAACGGAAGACAAAGGCAAGATTACAAAAGTCAACAACAATCCGAATACTGCCGGCGGTATTTCCGTTACCGTTGAGTACAACAGAAATGATGGCAGCAAGTACCAATGCACTTACATGCACCTGAGTAGTATTGCGGTCAAGGTTGGTGACAATGTTAACGCTGGTCAGCGGTTGGGTGTTACCGGAAACACTGGCACCAGAACCACAGGAGAGCATCTGCATTTTGGAGTGAAAAGCGTCTCTACAGACGGTACTGCACGAGACATTGACCCTGCTGCTTATCTTGCAGAAATCTCACAGAAAGGCAATATACATTTGCAGACACTACACAATGGCAAAGACCTCACTGCTCAATACAAAGTGAGCAATCCAACCACCGAAAAGCCAGAAGTACAACAAAGTCCGGAAGACTGGATGAAGAAACTCCTTTCATCTGAAGATAGTGGTGTGAGTATGCCAAGCGGCGACCCTATCATAGAAATGGCTATGACCATGTTCTCGTCCCTTATGGTTCTTGCTTTGCAGATAGACAACAAGAGCGAGGAAGAGAAAATACAGCAAGTGACTGATGCGGTTGTAAGCAAAACAATCGACCTCTCGTCGCTCCTTCCCTCTTATAAAGCTTGTTCCGTGAACATTCAAGATGGCAAGCCTTATCTCCACGTAGATAACGGAACCATAGAGTTTACAAGGGAACTCACCAATGCAGAATTGGCAAAGCTTCAGCAGACGCTTGGCAGTGCCAGTCTGAATGATGATGACAAGCGAAGAGGTGTTGCTTCTATCATACAAACAGCTGTGGTTTCGCAGCAGATGTCCCAGAACTATCAAAAAGCAATGGACTATCAGCAAGACAGACAAGAATCCGTTCAAATCAAATAAAGAAGTAAAACTATAAATGCGTTTATTATGATCAAATGTAATGTAACTGTATGTGGTACAATATCTCGCCAGGCGCAGATGCGTGCCAACAAGGAAGGCAAGCAGTTTATCTCTTTTGGAATCAGTGTAGTGGTTCAAGCCAAGACCGGTATAAACAAGACTATAGAAATCAGCGTAGCCAAGGATGGTAATAATCAAGCAGAACTGGTTAACTATCCTATAGGTTCTCGTGTCGAGGTGGCAGGAGTTCTGCAATTCCACAAGAAGGGAGATGTGCTTTATCTTAATCTCTCAGCTTTGGGAGTAAACAGCTCCAATGCAGGAAACCAAGATACCATTACTGGTAGTATCGAGTTTCGAGGAACCATCGGCAAACAAGTCGAAGTAAAAACTGACAAGAAGGGCAAGCCATACACCATGTTCTCTGCATATAGTAGCGAAAAAGACGGAGAGAACTATTCCTATACTTGGGTTCGTTTCATGCAATTCGACACACCAAAGGCAGACTGGGTACAGGCTAAGGCAGGTATCAATGCTAAGGGTGATTTGCAGGTTGGAGCCTACAACGACCGCCTCGACCTTACTTGCCGTATCACCGAGCTTACTCCATGGGAGAAAAAATCTGCATCCACCAACCAATAATGAATTATTATGGCTGATTACAAGAAATATAATACTGACGGCCGTAGCAGTGAAGATCGGGCTTTGGACAAGTTTGCCGAGATGATGATTGAGAAGATCAACACCTTGCAGAACGACTGGAAGAAGCCTTGGTTCACCGAAGGCTCCTTATCATGGCCGAAGAACCTGTCAGGACGTGAATACAATGGTATGAACGCTCTGATGCTCATGATGCACTGTGAGAAACAGGGATATAAATTGCCTGTGTTCTGCACCTTCGACAGAGTAGCTGGCTTGAACTTTACCAAGAACAAACAAGGCAGTAAGCAGCAGGTCAAGGACTACAATGGCGAGGCTCTGCCACAAGTGACGATCCTTAAAGGAGAGAAGAGTTTCCCTGTTTTCATCACAACCTTTACCATCGTTGACAAAGAGACGAAGGAGCGTATCAAATACGATGACTACAAACAGATGGCTGAGGAACAACGTAGGAATTATAACGTATATCCTAAATTGCAGGTTTACAACGTCTTCAATGTCGCACAAACGAATCTGCAAGAGGCTCGTCCCGAACTCTATAAGAAGCTGGAGGAAGCAGCAGGGCTGAAACGTCCTATGCAACATGGAGATGATTTCTCATTCCCTGCCATGGATAAGATGATCAAGGAAAACGGATGGATTTGTCCTATTAAGCCTGTCTATGGCGATAATGCTTATTATAGCATTTCGAAGAAAGAGATTGTCATTCCTGAGAAACGTCAGTTCAAGGATGGAGAGTCGTTCTACACCAATCTGGGACATGAAATGGCTCATTCTACGGGCGCAGAGGACCAACTGGCAAGACTAAAACCTGCATCATTCGGAAGTGCAGAATATGCTCGTGAGGAACTCGTAGCGGAACTTAGTGCAGCTTTGGTTGCCCAGCGTTACGGCATGACCAAGCATTTGAAGGAAGACAGTGCCAGTTACCTCAAAAGTTGGTTGGATAGCTTGAAGGAGTCACCGGAGTTCATCAAAACTACACTTACAGATGTAAAGAAGGCTTCACACATGATCACTCAACGTATTGATGCCATGCAGCTGAAAATAGACCAGGAGCAAAGTCAAGAGGCTGAGCAGAAACAAGAGAAAGCTCCAACGATGTATTACGCTTCAGTGGCGTATCTCCAGACTACCGATGCTACAGACCGTCTCGACAAGTTCAAAAATGATGGCGATTACAATGCACTCCTCACCGAGGCAAAGGAATATGACCAGTGTGATGCTCCTGATTTGTCCAAAATCAATCTCTCACCAACTAAATACCGTGGCGATGACATTCTTATAGAGGATGAACATTATGCTGTAGTATATAATCCAACAGTAGGAGGTACATACGATGTGATGCGTAAGGTAAGCGCTGAGGAAATCAAGGATAACATCATCCGCTATGGTCTCCCTGAGGATGCTACAGACGACGTGAAGGAAGTTGCCAAACAAATGGAAAAAGAAGAGGTTGTTGCTCAGGAAGAAGAGCCGCATTACCATCGAGGACGATAATTTATCCCATTCAATTAAAGACAGTCACTATGTTGGCTGTCTTTTTTTGTGTGCCACAAAAAAGGAGCTTACTCGTCACGAGCAAACTCCCCAAAGTATGAGAAAAAAGAGTCTTAGTGCTATAACTTCAAAATAACTTTACTGTTTATATGTATATATGTGTACATGTATTCAAGTACACGCTTTCCACCTTACTCTAATAGAATAACCATAGTAAATCGGTTTGCCTCATTAGCTTCGTATTTGTCTATACCGCCATAGTTATAGGCTTGAATCTGGCATTTATCAACACCTCGCTTGATGAGAGCCTTGGCTATAAACTTGGCACGTCGTTTACCCAAATCATGGTTGCCAGATTGGGTTCCAGTGGCACTGTCTGCGGCACCAGATATTTTTATCTTCAGATTTTCCTCTTTTGCAATCTTGGCTATGTCGTCAAGGTTAACAAGTTGCGACTCATCAACCAGTTTGTCAGAGTTAAGTTTGAAGAAGAAATACACAGGCACACCAACACACACTTTCAAGTGGTCAGAATGTGTAAGGGAGTCTGGGCGATTGCCATTGATGTTGCCTAATGCATTGCCATTTTCTCCATCAACGGCATCACGGTCGCTTACTCCACCATTGCCAGACATCGAGAGACGGGCACGGAGGGAGTTGAGACCGCTGTAGCTGTTTTTCGGATAGACGGTTTTGCCATCATCATTTCCTGCAAGTCGCTTTTCCAGATGTGCATACCTATCCCTCATGTAGGCTATGTAGTCCTGGAGGGCGAGATTCTGCTCGATGTAAGGAGTTGCATCAACGGCACGCTTCCAACCTGTCTTGCTTATGGTAAACGACAGACCTGCAGATATGGAAATAATATTGTCCCCAAATTTCGTGGAGTTTCCGATGCCGTCAAAGTTCCTGGCGGTCAGCATTCCACTCACTTCTCCTACGAGATGAACACGGTCGCTGATGCGGTAACGGGCTTCCACGCCATAGGTGAAGGCAAACGGATGACTGCCACTTGAACCGCCCTGGCAGGTACAGTTGTTGATCCAGTCGGAATTATGAATCATGCCGACTCCTACGAAGGGAATCACATCCCAAAGAGGGATTCCGCTTTCGTTCTGACGGATTCCGGACGTGATGTTGTACAGAAAGTCTGCATGGACAAACTGATACTTCATCGTTTGGAACTCTGCGTTCTTGAAGCAGAGTCCCTGAAATCCTATTCGTCCACCGATTGCGGGCGTGAACCATTTGCCGACTCCTATCTGCAAGAGAGGAGTGACACGGTCGAACACGTCACCGCAACCAATGGGCGTCCCAAGAAAAGCTGAAGCCCCGCCCTTTGCTTCTATAAACCAATTTCTACCCCAGTTGGCTGCTTCGCTTACATGCTTGAGATATGTAGGATTAACAGGCATGAGCATCTGCTCCTGACTGTATGATTCCTGGATATAAAGACTGTCAGAACTCTGTCTGGCAGTTTGTGCCGAAGCTGTCATTGCAGCCAGGCACATCATTGCTATTGATATTTTCTTTCTCATGTTGTTGTCTTTGATGATTGATTACGTGCGTAAACAAATGAACATGGTGTTACATCTTCTTTCTTCTTCTGACGGATGGAGCACACATCTTGCGTGCCATTGCCAGGCATCTTCTTGCCCACTCCCTATCGTCTTCATCCGGTCGCTTGCCCCATCCTGAGCCAGGACTTCCGCCTCCACCTCCATGCGTCTGTGCGATGGTCGTGGCATCATCCACGAAACCGCACACGAGGTTCAAGGCTACCTTGACAACATGGTTTCCGTCATCTGCCAACTGACAGAGAAGCGTGCCGTCGAAGTCGAGTTTCACGCTGTCAGGGAGATTCGGGAAGCGAGTGGCAAACTCATGTGCCATGGTGTCGAGCATCACTCCGTTGAGATGGTAGCTCATGTTGTGAGCCCAGGAAAGTTCAGACTGATTGGCTTTGTCTTCCAGTTCACTCGCCTGCTTCTCAATCTCTTCCTTGTCCTTGCGGAGGGTGTCAAGCAACTGGTTGGTCTTTGAAAGTTTCTTCTCCTTGTCTGCCAGTTTATCTTCCACCAAAGCCTTCTGCTGTTCAAGGCTCTGAATCTTACGGGCGATGTCGGCACTGATGTTGTCGCTGTTGGCTTGCAAGGCTCTCAGCGGTTTGAGTTCTGCTTCCAGCCGGTCGATTTCAGCCTTCAGATTCTCTATCATGGAGGTGAATGATTTCTGCTTCTTCTGGGCGATGGAGAGTTCCACGTTCAGATCTTCAAGGGCTTTCCGGGTGTTCAGCATCTGGGCTTCGAGCGTCACGCACTCGTTGGCGAGCCATCGTCGATACTCTTCAGTAGAACGGTGACGTGCTCCCGTCTCTGCTATCGACACCCCTCTCGTGAGTCCCCATTTCTCATTGACCTTGGCAAGCTCGTCGTGCAGGGCAAGAAGATAGTTCTTGTAATCTATGCGGTTCTGACCATGGAAGATCTTCTTGAAGGCGAACTTCTTATCCTTGTCTATCGGCAGAAGCGCACAGTGGACGTGCGGATTCTTCTCATCGCAGTGGACGATGAAGGAGACGATGTTTTCCTCTCCATATTTATCTGCCACAAAGCGGTAGATGTCCTGTGCCCACTTTTCTATTTCGAGCATTCGCTGGATATGCTCGTTGCCACCCTTGCTTTCAAAATCCACCTCCTGATTGCCAAAGGCAAGCTCTCGCATACGTTCCGTTGAACCGCCGAAGATGAAATTCACCACAGTTCGGAAACGAGGCTCTGCCAGTCCTTCGTTGGGGTCTTTAATGCCACGTGAAGAGAGATTTTCTGCCATGCGTCTGGTAAGCGGACGGCTCTTGTCCATCGGGGCGACAATGCCACCTTGACGGATCTCGAAGTTGAGATGCTCACGGCTACGGTCGTAGTTGCCTTCACGCATGGCCTGGTTCCATCCCTTCTCCGTCCAGTCTCTCAACTCCTCGTTGCCTACCGAAGCAAGACCTTTGGTAACCTTGATGTCCATGACCTGTTTTGATGATGTTCCCATATCGTATTTCTTTGCTATAGTCCTTACTCCAGGAGCCTTTTTCAGTCTTGGCAACACAAGGAAATCTGACCCAGCTTGCTGTTTATCTGGTCAGCCCTCCCGACTACTTTTGTAGGTCGGGGTATTAGGCTTCCCAAGACTGAAAAAAAGTGGCACGTGCAAGCACGCTGCCTCACGTTGCTTGAAATCATTCAGCGATGTGCTAACGGGCGTCCTGATCGCCATCAGCGTGCCTCGCATGGAATAAGGGGAATATGACTGTTGTTTTTAATCGTCGGAAGATTCCGCAGGTGCTACCTTTTCGAATGGCTCCCTGGCCTCAGTAAGAGGACGAGGGGGATTCACATAGTAGTGGGATGCTGAGCCGGAGATGTAGTGCTCGAAGATGCAATCCAGGAGTACTATCTCCGCTTTCGAATATCGGGTTGCCACTTCGTCCATATAACTCGGCTTGGTATTGCCACTGATGGCTTTAGCCAGAATGCCAAGAGAATCTATCACTTTGTGCCAGTCCCAGACGTGGTCTTTTCCGAAGAGCAGGCTCACGGAATCGGAAAGTTCCTCAGGCAGTTCTTTCTCCTGATTGAGATAACGGAGGATGGAAACTGCCAGTGAATCGAACACCTGGGCTTGCTGGTTGAGTACACGCCTGGCAGGAATACCGCCATATCCTTCCTGCTTGGCCATGTTCATCTTCAAGTCGTAATAACGGTTGTAGGAATCGGCCACTTCCTTGGCGGTGGATCTGCCCTTGATGAAGCGGATGAACTGCATGGCGCAGAAGTCGAGGATGTCGTCCGGACTCTCGATAAGAAGAGACAAACGTTGCTCCAGGTTGACAGAGAAGATGAAGCTCTTGGAGTATGGCTCTACGGAAAGCTGACCAAGTTTGATGAGTCCGGAGATAAACTGGCGAACCGTGGCACGCTGCCATTGCCACTGACGGGCAAGTTCGGAAATGGTGGCAACAAACTGGCCGGGCAACAGCTGGAGGGCTCCATCGGTTCCCGGAGACTGATAGGCTACTGAGGATGCTTTCGAAAGCAGGTCGCAGTAGGCTTCCAGCTTGCTGTAACGTTCCTCTGCTTTCGGCTTCAGAAACTCCAGCAACGAACGGTCAACACCTCTGCATCTGTCTGCTTCGGGCGTCTGTTGATTGTGATGATGAGTCATTTGAGTCATTTTTGATTTTGGAATGTTGAGCAAGTGGATATGATTCTGTGCCAGTTGCAGGTGGCACCTAATAGTAATTTCTGATAATCAGCGCAAGCAGTTCCTTCGGGTTGTTGATGGCCTCAGGATGGCTCTTCATGCGGAGCACTTTTCCAGATGGATAGAAGACTGCTGCCACGCTGACGGTAAAGAGGAACAAAGACATGCTGTTCATATAAGGTAAGGCGTAGCAAACCATCGAGAGCAGCAAGGTGGCGAACCACAGTCTTTTCCTCTCATGCAAAAGATGGAAGGTGCTTTCTGCGATTTTCCTGTTCAGAAGCACCAAGGTCAGGAGTGTTGACACTACGACAGAGAGATTGGGAGCCGTGACATGACAACACCAGTTGATGAAGATAAGCATCAGTACAACCAGATAGGCATAGAGATTTCTTGCGCTCTGAAACATGGCCATCTTCCACATAAACCGCTTCATGAATCCATATTCCTTTCTGTAAAGACAGAAGAACGCTGTCAGCAAGAGGAAGGGAAAAGCGAACCTAATGAGGGTTAGAATCTGTATCATATATTTCTTTATTTTACTTGTTTATACCTTTGTCGAGTGATTCGAGTCGCTCAGCAATTCTGTTGTTTAACTGGATGTTGTAACTGGGCGACATCTGGTCAACGGTCGGGTCTTTCGCCAGTTTTTCATCAACTTCGATAAGAAGACGGAGATAAAGATCTACATTAGAATTGTGGTCTAACTTGGCCGTTGGAACGGCTGCCGATGTATTAACACTTGTATCTATCGGCTGCATCGTATCAGGGTCGATGTCATCAGGTAGATGGTAAGCCGTCTGTATGCTTCGCATCACAAATATGCAGAATACTATCAATAGACCAATTATTGCCTTGGCTATGATGTTCAAGTTGAATAACATCAGAGCTGACACCATCACCAGAATGGCTATTATATAGAATGTATATACTTTTCGTTTAGTACTCATAATCATTTAATTCAAGTTTGATTATTCCGAAAGATGCTTTCTCTATTATATATTCGACATCACGCAGAGTAAGGGAATGCGTTTTGATTCGCCTTTTTGCAGTTGGGTCTTTTTTACAAAGAGATACCAGTCCTTGGTTCAAATCGTATTCATTGATGTTCCACGTTCTAGTCTTCTTGAAAGAGTATTTATCCCTGTAACTCTGGAGTGAAAGGCCTTTGTAGAACAAGGTCTTCAACATTCCGTCCTGCAACAATCTCATCTCAATCAGTTTCTCCGTGTCCTTGACTTCAATCCATGTTCGGTATCTTTGTATGATGTCTGCTATAAGGTAATACGTTTTCTGGTTCATTTAGAGACCGCAGTTGAAATCGTTCATTATCTGGACGTGTTCTCGCCTTACCTTGAACGTGCCACGTTTCTCGTGCAGTCGCAGGTCTTCAAAAAGGTCTGCTGACATTACCTCAATGGAATTGTAGATTGTGACATTCAAGTCATGTATTAGTCCATCGATTGATGTCTTGCAGTTTATCTTGAACATACGCTCTGTGACCGGATAGCAATATGCGCAACATTCATGTCCGAATACAGTTTCAATTGTTGGTTCAAGATGGTAGAGAATGGCAAGGTCTGCATTCATTTCAAACATATCAAGTACCTTGTCTATGGGTTGGGGGATATGTACTTCATATGGAAGGATGGCATAATCTTCGTATGCCTTTGTCTCTCCAATCCAATAATTGTCTATCAAATCTGGCAACAGCATTGGACCAGATGCTTTGAATTTGTAGATAGCTTCCTGTAACATAGTAATATTTGATTAGATGGTTGATATGTATAAACGCATGAGTTGTGCTGGTATCTTGTTGGACACGTCCTTGTTCACAAAGTGTTTGCCCTCCATTCTTGTTATAATGGCTGGATAATCTTTTGCGATGTCTGTCATTGCCTGAATTTGTTGTGGTGTGAGCATGGCTATAGCCAATGCATCCATCGAAAGGTATGGTTGTAACATCATCCAAAGATATGCGTTAGCCTGGTTCGCACTTTTAATTTTTCCTCGCTTCAAAACGTCATGGCAAACTTGCGCGTTGAGAATTAAACGCCGATCTGTTCGCATTGACATCAGTACAAGCGTTTCAGAAGTAGGCAGGATGCCTTCGGAGGCTGCTTTATAGATATTAGAACAGATGTCTGCCGTGTTGTTTGTTATCTCTGTCATGCCCATTGACGAGCATTCATCTATATTCGCTAGGAATGTGCGAAAATGACGGTCTTCTTCATGCAAGAATGCTACAAGTTCTTTCTTTGACTTTATCCCATGTGCTTTGCTTCCTAAAAGGAAGTTTGAGTAATTAGCTATGCCTTCATGCACATCCTTGTCAAAGACGGGTGATTTATCCAAGGACATGAAGAACTTGGTGGCACTTTCCTTCAACGAGTCAAGCTCATGGCTCTCTTTATATACAGATGTATGCAATTTCACGTATGCTACGTCACTTAGTGTACAGTTACTTGTCAGACGAAGAAGTTCTGTCCGGATGGAATCTGAAATTTCGTCATACCATGCAGACAGCCCGCAATGTGCCGTAAATGACGGATCCTTTTTGATGAAGCATGATACCGTGTCGGCAACCTCATGCCATCCATTGATGAAAGTAGCCATCTGTTCTGCGTTGCACCCTGTGTTTCCTTTAATCGACAAAAAGAAATTATGATATTCTTCCAATGCGTCATTGGAGGATTGAAAATCATATTGCTTTCTGTTGTTACACGAAGCTACAATCAGCATGGTACATAAAAAAAGCAAGTGAAAGAATAAACTCGTTTGAGTCTTTTTTCTTTCACTTGCTTCACTTTCTTTCATTTGGTTTCCGAAACCTGTTTCAGAGGAGTTGCAGATGCAACCGACAAAACCATTTAAGTGTACTATATTCCTTTTGTTCATTGGCATATAATTGTAAATTTTGTGTGCAAAGGTACAGATTAAAAACCAAATAACAGCCACAATAATCAGACTTTGTATAATTTTATGTTTCATACTCACTTTAGTATGATTTACTAATAACAACACAATTTATGTACAAAAATCAATTTATATCCATTTACACGAGAAAAGCTACCAGTATAATTATGATTCTGAATATAATTATGTACCTTTGCATATGTGTAACGCCTATACCTGTTTTTAGCATTATCCTATACTATCGACAATAGGCGTATAACAATCATATTATCAGTAGATAAAACGTTTTTGACATGGCAAAAGTCGGCTACATTATGGCTATCTCTCAGTATGACAAACTGGAAGAAGACCGCAAATGGATGAATGAGTTTGGGTGTGTTCGTATCGTTGAAGAAAATGACGAGAACGAACGAAACAGACCGTTGTGGAAACAACTGATGGTCGCCTTGAAAAGAGGTGATGAACTTGTCATCCCCAAATTTTCCAATGCCTTGCGTGGCAGTCGTGAACTGGCAACGTTCCTGGAATTTTGCCGAGTCAAAGTAATCCGCATCATTAGCATACATGACAAGATAGACTCTCATAATATCCTGTTTCCTGAGACAAAGCCGTCTGATGTATTGACAATGATGGGAGCTCTACCTGAAGAAGTTCTTGCTCTACGCAAATCGGCAGAGCATCTAGTGGATTTGCAGGAGAAGATGATTGTATCTTTGCCAAAAGTATCTTCTGCCAAGATGAATAAACTCGACAGGGAAAAGACAGTTGTCAATCTTTACGTGGCAGGTCATCCGATCGATGACATTTGGCGAGCCAGTGGATTCAAAAGCCGAAGCTCTGTGTTTCGCATACTCAACAAGTATGGTATCAAGCTCAACAGAGGTAATCACTCTGGACCAATAAAGAAAAGAGCCGAACAAACTCCAAAACAAGACATAGAAGAATAGACAATGAAGAAAATACTATTCCTGCATGGTTTCTTTGCGACAGGCAGTTGCCCTATGGCGAATGCTATGAGAGAGGCTTTCGAAGGGTGTGCTGTCGTACTGACTCCAGACTTGCCTTTGCATCCCAAAGAGGCATTGAAGGAGATTCGCTCCATCATAGACAAAGAGCATCCAGACTTGCTTGTCGGAAACAGTTGCGGAGCATTCCTTGCCCAGATGCTCTCTCCTGTAGTGGGCATTCCAGCTTTGCTGGGCAATCCTTATTTCAAGATGACGGAGTTTCTAAAGGAACGAATAGGTGAGCATCAGTATAAAGCTCCTCGCAAGGATGGCGATCAGCGCCTTGTTATAGACGAAGCGTTGATTGAGGAATTTTCCGAACTTGAAGCCGTACAGTTTGATTGCTGCAACCCATATTACAAAGAACGAGTATGGGGACTTTTTGGTGAGCAGGACACCCTTGCTCACTTCTCCCCATTGTTTATAGAGTACTACAACAATATCTATCATTTCCCTGGCGGCCATACTCCAACAGAACAAGAAGTGAAAACTTGGTACGCACCGCTTGCTACCAAGATGTTGATGGAGTATCCAGCAAAAGAAGAAAGATATTTCCAACATTTCAAAGGTGGCAAGTACAAGTTCATCAATTCTGCATTTGACTCCGAGACACTGGAGCGCATGGTGGTTTACCAGGCTATCTATGGTGAACAAGCATATTGGGTACGTCCAGAAAAGATGTTCTTCGGTCTGGTTACAAGAGACGGCAAGACTTTCAACAGATTCACAGAAATCGAAGTTTAATACCGAAAAAGTTACGCGCATAGAGAATAAGCAATTTCAAATGATCATATATATAGTAAGACACGGACAAACAGCAGAGAACTTGCAGATGATTCTACAAGGACATTTACCTGGCACTCTTACCGACAAAGGTAAGGAGCAAGTACGAAATGCAGCTGAACATCTTGCAGAAAAAGACGTTCAGTTCAAGTGCATTGTCTCAAGCGACCTGAAACGAGCAATGGACTCTGCCAATATCATTTCAGAGAGATTAAAACTTCCAGTCTTTCCTATGGAAATTCTTAGAGAACGTGATTGGGGGAAATATACTGGTATGCCTGTTTCTGAGGCTGCAGACAAGTATAAAAAGGATGGCAAATGGATGTTCCCTGATGGTGGTGCCGAAACAGAAGAGGACATTTATCAACGAGCTGGCAAAGCCTTACAAGAACTTTCGGAGAAATTTGCCAATGATACCATCATCGTTGTCACCCATGGACAGTTTGCAAGAAATATGATAGCCAATCATTTTGAATGTAATTACCATGAGGTCACTTCTTTCGTAAACGCAGAGATTCGGATGTTAAACCTATAATATTGTATTTGAGGTATATGAACACATTACATACTATACTGATATACTACATTCTTTGCATCAATGCAGTTACATTCATCATATACGGTATAGACAAATACAAGGCCAAGAAAGCAAAGTGGCGAATTCCGGAAACCACGCTATTGATGATGGCAGTTGTAGGCGGAAGCATCGGGGCATGGATGGGAATGAAAGTCTGGCACCATAAGACGATGCACAAGAAATTCAAATACGGCATTCCTGCCATTCTGCTGATACAGATTGCACTGATGGCGTATTTACACATGAATTAAAAAACAAAATAAATAACAAAGTATATGAAAAAATTTGCACCAAAGCCGTGGGTAGTACCACAGCCTGTGCTGAAATAAGGATGGAGTTGCCAATGCAATGAACGCTGCCTGGGCAGGACAGTGGGACATGAAGGAGATTATGATCTCGATGGGAAATCACGTCACCACAGACAACCAGAAGCTTGGCGGCGAGTTTACCGTTGCCTTCGCTACTAAGAAAACCATGGTAGCGTCTGATTTCGTGGGTATTGTTTCTGCCAAGAACGATCCCAAAAAGATGGAGAAAACAGGATGGAACATCAAGAAGGCAACTATGGTTAACGCTCCCGTATTTACAGATTTTCCTATGACTTTGGAGTGTCGCATCAAGGAGAAATACGACGAAAGCGAGACTGGTTATTTTCTTGTTGCAGAAATAGTAAATATCCTTGTAGATGAGAAGTATCTGGCAGAAGACGGAAATCCAGACATGGAGAAAATGAAGCTGATTGTCTTCGACCCTATTCATCATAACTATATCCAGCTGGGCGATAAAGTCGGTAACGCTTTCTCTGATGGTAAGGCTTTGAAATAAAAACTACGTAAATGGCATTTCCAGAAATATACTCAGCAATTGGCATGATGGAGCTGATTCAGAAGATAGGCTTCCTCCCTCTCCTCGATAGTGGCATAGAAGGATTCTCTGCCGAAGACATCGTGGATGAGGACTGTCGATATGTGACATTTCCTGAAGAAGGTTGGGATTGGCCACTTTGGAAATGGAAGGGCGAGATTGTGACTGAAATGCCATGTATGTACGGAAAGTTTTTCAATAAGAAAGCAGGATTTATCAGCCAGGAATGGTGGCCAGATTTCTGCAACTACAGAAGAAACGAATACCCTCGTCCAGAAGAAGAGTCAATTGAAGGAGCTATCCTTAGCACACTACAATATTCTGGCAGTCTCATTACAAGGGAATTACGAACTGCTTGCGGTTTCACTGGTAAAGGAATGAGAAGCAAGTTTGACGGGTATCTTATCCGATTTGAAATGGCTACTTACATTGTGACCGAGGATTTCATATATCCTCGTGACAAGCATAATCGTGAATATGGCTGGGGATGGTCGCTGCTTAATATCCCCGAAGAACTCTATGGAAAGGATGTATGCAAGTGTGAACGAACTCCCGAAGAGTCTTACCAAAGGATATTCGAGCATTTGAAAGAGATCCTACCAGATGCCACAGACAAGCAATTTATTAATATGATAGGATAAATATGACTCAAGATTCGACAACGTATTATGTTTGGATAGGCGGTTCATGTGACTATGGACATAAAGAGCGAGCTAGTGGTGCTGCCGTTGTGATAGAGAATAACGGTAACATCATCAGCCGTGATGTAATCAGCGACCTTCATACCACAGAGTTCCGCATGATGCTGACACTAATGGTCAAAGTGCTGCATGAACTTGAAGCAGGTTCTGACATCCTTTTCCTGACCAACGCTGCCTATATTCAGAACTTTGACAAGACTCCGACTGCAAAGTCTGCAAATCCGGACTTGATACTACAATGCATCGAGGAAAAGAAGAGACACAACTCCGTTGGAGTCAAAATTGAACAATATCATAAAAGCCCATTGCTTATGGAGACACATGATATGGCTACAGAAGCAATGGCTAAAATAAGGAAGGAGTTTCATCATGACAGCAAATGAACAAGCATTATTGGCACAAATGCAAGACCTTAGATATTCTCATGGTCTTTGCATTACGGCATTACAAATCCTACCCCAAGACAAGTTGGCTGTCAGCGACATGCTTGCCTTTATCTATGACGAACAATCATCAGAAGAGGACTTTATCAAGGAAATGGCAAGAATGTGTGAAGCCAATAGTTGGGACACCATCGGTTAAGGTATGAATATAATAATCCTGTAAAAGCATTGAGAAATTTGGGAACATGGGAAAAATCCTGTGTTCTTTGCTGGCATCAACAACAAGTTATAGGTCTTCATGCCTTGACATAATATACATGAAAATCCTCCTGAATATTCACCCTACTTCATAACGTTTCTGTCCACCTTTTCACTATGGCTCAATCTGTGTATTTCAACAAACCGCAACGTCTGACGCAGCTCATTGGCGCAAACATATCTGTCATCGTCGCTGGCCGTCGTACAGGTAAGACGTACTCCATAGCTGCGTCTTTCGTGCTACGTAACATGCAGCGCATGCCTGGCTCTACTGGTGGCATCGTGGAGCCTACCTTCAAGCATGGTCTCACGAACACGCTCCCTAGACTGTTGGCTGCATGGAAACGGTGGGGTACATACGTGGTGTGCATTATGTGATTGGTCGCCGACCGCCGAAGTCGTTTGCCAAACCAATCATTGAACCTGCCGAGTATGAACACGTGATATCGTTTTACAACGGCAGCTGTGCGGTCATCATCTCACAGGACCGCCCTGGCTCTTCGAATTCGTTGACGCTCTCTTGGCTGCTCATCGACGAGGCAAAGTTTATCGACTACAACAAGCTGAAGGATGAGACGCTTCCTGCCAACGGTGGCATCAAGTCGTTCTTCGGGAAGCACTCGTTCAACCACTCTATCATGATTCTCTCTGATATGCCACAGACGCAGAAGGACTTGTGGTTCTTGCACTACAAGGAGAAAATGGACACACAGGTCATAGAGGCCATCGAAGCGTTGGTATATGATATATGGCGACTGAAAGAGCGCGTCAAGGATATCAAGGCTTCTGGCTGCAAACCGCCCATGAGCCTTGTTTATCAGCTGCGACATAAGGACAGGCAACTGAACTAGCTGCGTTCCATGGCTACGCACTACAAGGAGTACTCATCCATCGAGAACCTGCAGCTGCTCGGTGAGAATTACATCCGGCAGATGATGCGCGACCTGACTCCTTTGACCTTCCAAACCTCTATCCTGTGTCAGAGGATCGGAATAGCAAAGGATGGTTTTTACTCGTCAATGAGAGAGCGACATAAATACGATGCATCGGATATGGATTACCTCGATAATGTCGCACACTCATTCTATGACGATGAGGAAGCCACGGATCCTTTTCTGGAGCAAGGCTTGGACTGCAGGGCGGACAAAGACATTAATCCGCTCGCACCTATCTGTATAGGGATGGATTACAATGCGAACATCAACTGAATTGTGGCTGGTCAGCCTTCAGGAAGGAGGCTGAACGTCCTCAAATCGTTTTTTGTGAAGTTTGAACGGAAACTGCCGGCCTTGATTGATGATTTCTGCACATACTATGCGCAGCATCAAAACAAGACCGTCATCTTCTACTATGACACGACAGCCTTAGGTTCTAACTATGCCGTGAAAGACCAGGATTTCCGACGTGTCATCATTCATGAGTTTGAACGCCACGGATGGACAATTGACGATGTGTATCTGGGAAATCCTATGAGGCACGACGAGAAGTATCTGCTCATCAACCTGGGCTTTGCCGGGAAGCAAAGGCTCATGCCGTTCTTCAACCGACAAAACAATGACGACCTCATCCTGGCTGTACAGACTGCGGGCGTTACTCGTGGGCGCAACGGCTTCCGCAAGGATAAAGGTGGGGAGAAACTGGCCGAGCCGGAAGAAGACCTCATCGAACACCGTACAGATGTGTCGGATGCTTTTGACACCCAATACATCGGGTGTGAGAAGTTCCCACAGGCGGACACGGCATGTGTCACTGTGGATATCAATGGCATTGTGTAGAAAAGAAATAATCCGGCAGTTTTCATTCATTCTTGAAAACTGTCGGATTACTTTTCGACAAATCCACAAATCACATTTCTTTAACAAACTCTCCTCCAACAAAGAGTTTGTTGCCCTCATAGGTTATCTTGCCTTCATATGAAGCGGTGCATCCTATTTCACCAACAAAAGAACGAGACTTTTTACCAGCCTGGTAAAATATTGGTGATGCCTCGGGGCTTTGCTCGGGTTCCATGGCGACATCATATAGAAATCATCTGCTATACAGGAAATCTCTGGGTAAACTATCATCCTTGCATACACGATTGATTAAATTGTCATAAAAAACATACAACAAATGTTATTTCTCAATAGAAATTCGTATATTTGCATCAATAGAAAGCGTGCGTGCGTACTTCTATGAAAAGAATTCGCAACCACACCGACAAACAGACCACCAATGACGTAACAGTCAAACAATATACAAAACAATATAAAGAACTCCCTCGTGGATGTGCATAAAGGGTTGGTCCCCTGTCGGTACATTCTACTTGGGAGTTTTCTTTTTGTCGCAATGTCTGAATTCACAGAATTTAGTAGAGTGAAGTACCCAACCATTGTCCACCTTGTGGGAATGGGATATAAGTACATCTCTTCTAATACTTGTGTTAAACCTTTGGATTTGTACGAGCCATACGATCCTCTTACCTGTATTCTTACAGATAAGTTCACAGAGGCTTTTCTACGTTTGAACCCAAACCTTACGATGGAAGACGTAGCTTCTAAGCTCTCTTCCATTCAATCTTCACTTGATTATGACGACCAGGGGAAGGACTTCTACCACAAAATCCTTCTGAACCTAGGCGAAGGTCGTATCATCGACCTTTCTTCAGAGGAAGCATTTGTCAGAAACAACACATTCCAACTTGCTACCGAAATGCGTTGTGGTGATGAGAAGGGTGACAACTTCCGTCCTGATATCACATTGTTTGTAAACGGTCTTCCTCTTGCCTTCTTTGAGATGAAGAAGCATAACAACAGCAAAGGTATCGAGGCTGAGTCTGATAGAATGAAGGTTCGTTTCCAGAATCGCAAGTTCCGTCGTTATCTCAACATAACTCAAATCATGTGTTTCTCTAATGATATGAATTATGCAGATAATAAGAAAATGGCTGAAGCAAGAAAGACAACGATGGGACATATTACCCAGGAACATTTGCAACAGAGTCGTATTGTAGTTCCATCTTCTACACGGTTAGCAGAAAAACTAGAAGAGCTACTGGCTCTAATCTTTGATAAGATTGTTGTTACATCTGAAGAAATAACGCTACTAAAGCAACAGCGTGACGAACTCCTTCCTCTCCTCATGACAGGCCAAGTGAAAATCAAATAACGAAAAGAACATAAGTGAATTAGTACCATACACAGAAGACCATCTCCGTATAAGAGAGGTTCTTATCAAGGTTGCCAAAAGAAAGTCGGTGATAAATTACACCGACCTTCTTAAGCAATCGGGTGTCCGCCTCGATATGTCAAACCCTCACGACAGAGGGGTTCTTGGAAACCTTCTTGGGGACATCTCTTGGAACGAAGTCCAAGAAGGAAGACCGATGCTTTCAAGCGTTGCCCTCCATGCTGGAGATTTCAAGCAAGGTGGTGGGTTCTTTGACTTGGCAGAAGAGCTATATTCTATTTCACTCCCTTCTGCAGATGCAGAACTGAAGTTTGGAATGGATGAGATGAACAAGACACACGAGTTCTGGTCTAAATAACAAACAACATTATGAATTGCGGTACATCCTCAATTCTACTTAGTAAATGGCTGACACTTCATACTTAAAAGAACCCATAGGGACTCGATTCTTTGACAAACAAAGGAAAGAAGATTTTGCCAAGGTGATTCTGACAGACACCATAGGCAAAGATATTCGAAGCTTTTTGAACGGCAAAAAGTTTCGATGCTTAGGTATTTCTTCAGATGATGAATGGATACCTTTAGCAGCTAAATATTTTGGAGGCATACATCGTCCTAGTAAAAACGAAGGTCTTGAAGTATATATAATTACTCCAAGACTTTCGTGGAATGAGATTTTGAAGCTTCGGCCTTTTACAGACGACCTCCCAGTTCTTGCGATAAAAAGTGAGGACTTATCATGGCATCTGAAGAAAGAGTTTCCCGATTTCCCAGTTCATGCCATCGATTACAGCGCTTACATGGAAGAAAAGATAGAGTCCATAAAGCAGGCAGAGCGAAAGGCCAAGCAATTAGCAAAGGGAATTGCACAGCCAGATTTCATTAACGCTCTTCCTGTTGCTACTTTGAATGATGAAAGTTTGCTAAAAGAATCGTTCCACGTAGTTGGAAAAATTTCGGATAAAGGATTCCCTTTTGTTTTGGAAGCCAAACCTATTTGCAAACAACAAGACGTATATGATGCTATAAACAGAAAAGGTGGTCAAGTTGCCGTTAAAGAAACCGACAAGATTACATGTGTCATTTATGGTTCTGATGTTACCGTCTCCAAATTCAAAATCTTTGGTGACAGCGTAAAATATATTGGAATTTATTCTTTCATTAAGTGGCTTGCAAACGCAAGACCTGTTGATCGCGACTGCAGGGTTTTCTCTACTTTGTACCACTCATCACAAGACACGAAACTAAGGTCATATCAGCAAAGCGCCAAAGACAGGATTTTCGCCATGTGGGAGAGGTACCGCAACGTGCTCCTGCAAATGCCGACTGGTACAGGCAAGACGGTTCTCTTTACTTCTATAATCAAAGACCTATCGGCTGTTTCTGATTCAAGAATCTTGATTCTTGCGCACCGCAAAGAGCTTATTGACCAGATTGACGCACATCTGAACAGGTACAATATTCCCCATGGGCTTGTGGTTAACGGCAGAAAAAGAGACCTTTCACACCCTATTCAGGTTGCCTCCATACAGACGATTTCCCATAAGTCAAACGAAGGACTTTTGGAGAAAATCAAGCCTTCCTTCATCATCATTGATGAAGCGCATCACTCATTGGCAAAGACATACACCACATTCTGGAAAAAATGTGAAAAGGCTTGGAAACTGGGAGTAACTGCTACTCCATACAGATTAAATAATGCACCGTTCAAATACCATTATTCAGACATATTGGTGTCTTCTCCTATAAAGGAGTTTATAGACAACGGCTTCTTGGCTGATTATGAGTTCTACACAGAAAACCCATATCACGAACTGACAAAGACGATTGACTCAATCAAAGAAAAAAGTTCTACTGGCGACTACAAGGTAAAGACTTTGCTTGAAAAGCTGAATGTTGACAAACACATTAAGCAGCTTATTCTTTGCTATCTCACATATGCCAAAGGGCTTAAAGGTATTGTTTATGCCATCAGCATTGAGCATGCACAGAATATATGTCAAGCATATAAAGATATAGGCGTGGAGGCTGCATTTATTGATAGCAACACGCCCAAGACGGAACGTGCAGAGATTGTCCGCAGATTCCGGGATAATGAAATTCAAATCATTGTCAACGTTGAAATCTTCTCTGAAGGTTTTGATTGTCCAGATATCGACTTCATCCAAATGGCTCGTCCAACTTGGTCACTGAGTCTATATCTACAGCAGGTGGGACGTGGATTAAGAAAGAGTAAATGGGACAAGAAAACTATCATTCTTGACAATTCCAATATGTTTGCTCATTTTGGATTGCCATCTGAGAACTGGAACTGGATAAAACATTTCCAGGGCTATTATGACATACCAGAGATATATGAAACAATAAGGAGTGCGAACAAGAACTTTCTACGCAGCATGTGCCATAAGAGCAGCGAACTAATGTTCAAGCTGACTCCATCGCAGGACTACCAGGCAAGGGATGCCATCAAGAAAGAAAAAGAAAGTGTCTTGGCATCAATAAAAAATACTCTTGGATTAAAGAAGCAGGAAGTTCCACAACCAGTCACAGACGATAGCCATATCAACGAGTTTGAGTCTCTGCCTTATGAACATTCATCGGCTGTTTCTTCTGGCAATCCAACCCAGACAAATACTACTTCTCCTAAAAAGGAGAGGAGTTTAACAGCGGTTGGAGAAAATAGTTCCTCACAAAGTATGCCTAAAGTTCCGGAAGGAAAGGATAAAATGCTTGAATTAAAGAAGCTGGAAGTTCCACAACCAGTCACAGAAGAAAGCCATATCAACGAGTTTGAGTCTCTGCCTTATGAATATTCATCGACAGTATCTTCTTATAATCCTTCCCAGACAAATACTTCTTCTCTTAAAAAGAGAAGGAGATATACAATGGTTGGGGAGGATAGTATCTCACAAAGGACGTCAAAGACTCCGAAAAGGAAGATAACGACAAAGAGTATATTCATGTGGATAATAGCAGCAGTAATCACAATTGCAATCTGCCTCCTACTTTTTTCACTCATTGGATTTGCCGTTTTCTTTTTGCCTCTTTTAATGGGAGCTTTCGCAAAGAAATAAACAATACTTACATAGAAGAGAGGTCGAGAGAAAGGAGTTAATCAAGAAGACACAAGATATATAGCACAAAAAACTGCGCTTTTGCGTAGAATATAGAAAAACGAAAAATAATGTCTGAAGTAAAGCATCCTTTAACAAGGTATAGAATTTTAGACCGATGCCTGAATGACAGGCAACGGCGGTACAACATTGATGATTTGCTCGAAGCTTGCAATGACAAACTTGAGCTCCTTTGTATTGTGCCTGTTTCTAAGCGCCAGATATATTCCGACCTTGAATATATGAAAAGCAATGAGGGTTTCAGAGCTCCTATTAAGTCATACCAGTATGGCACGAGAAAGTATCTTAGATATTCTCATGACTTCTCTATAATGGCTACCCCTATATCGGAAACAGAGTTGTCTCAACTTCAGGTTGCTGTTTCTTCTTTGCAGAAATATAGAGGCCTGCCATTTTATGATTGGATTGATGAGCTTCTGACAAAACTCCAATTTCGCCTTGGCATCAGACATGACGACGAAAACATCATTGGATTTGAGCAGAACAAGGATATGATTGGACTTCGATTCCTTTCCGACATTATCAACTATACGCTTAAACACATGGCAATTTCTGTTGTTTATAAGCCATACAATAAGGATGAAATGGTTTGGACTATTCATCCTTATTACTTAAAGCAGTATAACAACAGATGGTTCTTGTTAGGATGGAATGAAATGTACGACGACCTATCTATTGTACCGCTGGACAGAATTCAGTTGGTGGAACAGTCAGACAAGAAGTTCAGGCCCAATCGCAACGTGGATTTCGACCAGTACTTTAATAATATAATAGGAGTATCCATAGAAGAGAAAGCTCTTCCTACGGAAATTGTGCTCCAATTTTCCAAGAACAGGCTTCCTTACGTCCTTTCAAAACCGCTTCATCATTCACAGAGTCTTGTTGATGAAGAGAAAGGCATTGTTGCAATTAAGGTAGTACCGAACAAGGAGTTGCTATCACAGATTTTATGGTTCGGGGATGATGTGGAAATCATCTCTCCTGGGGCCATTCGAGAACAAATATCTAAAAAAATCGAGTTGATGAGCAAAAAATATTGGGATGTGAAGCAAGACTGCACAACCTCATACTAATTTTGCAGCGTAAACAAAAAAACAAGCTTATGCTCACAAACAACGAACTCAACACAAAGGCTATCGTAGCCAAGTACACAACCGCAGTAAACGACCTTGCTAAAAAAGCAAGGGTTCATGAGGTGGATTATCCTATCTCCTCTTTGGAAATGGAAAGTTACTCCCCTCATCAGCAGCTTATTGCCGCTTTATGGTATGCTCATGAGGGCTTCACATCAGAGCATCCTTTCTGCGATACTCTGTCTCCCTATATGTCTTCCTTCAGAAAGTCTATTCTCACTGATGCAGAATTCTCTTTCCTCTTGGCTCACTATAGCGAGGTGATAGAGTACCTTTTCTCGATTCGCAAGGAATGGGATTTCGCGATTCTTGCAACAAATGACCTGCCGAAGGAGTTTGCAGAGTTGACTTCTTCTATCATTTCACTTGAAGAAGGTCAGACATTATACCTGCCTTCATGTGCTTATGGTGACTTGGCCATCATGTTCCCACAATGCAACATTGTAGGATTTGCTGAGAACGAGGCCGTTGCCACCTTTGCACAAATCCGTTTGAACGCAGCTGGTATAAAGGCCGACATCACATTTTATCCGTTAGACGTATCAGATACTACTGTTATACCTACGGATAAGGTAGATGCAATCATCTGTACAGCTATAAATCCCATAATTTACTCTGCCATTCAAGGACATACCTTGGGAGAGATGTACGATGCACTCAAGCCGGATGGGAAAATGATTGCAATTTGCTCCAACTTTGTTTTTTCCTCTTATAAGAAGGAAGAATCATTCCTAACACGCATCTACAACGACAAATCCGTAGATGCTGTTATACAACTTCCTAACAATGTGATGAAGGACACTGGTATTGTCCCAACCCTTCTATGCATAGACAAGTCCCCTAAGCCCAAGGAGCACGAAGGCATTGTTATGTTCGACGCTTCCTTTGCTTCAAGCGATGTCGGTATCAGCAAGAGTCTTAAGCGAATTGATGTTGATAGAGTTTTATTCGCCATCAAAAACGGAAATCTTCCGGAGTTTGAGAATATCATCCGCAAAATACCATACGACAAGGTTGATGCATCGATATGGATGCCGAAGTTTTATCTTCTTGACAGAGGTATTACTTCTAATCGTCGCTTGTCTGATTTGGTAGAAATGGTTTCTGCTTCAAGAAAAGCTCCTGATGGCAGACACTACAGCTACTCTTTGACTGGGAGTCTTGCTACCTCTTTCAGGGATGCCAAACTTTCGATGGACAGAATTAGCGAAACTTCTCCTTCGGTCAAAGTTCCTGGGAGATACTATGTTTGCTTTGATGCAGAACCATGCATTTTCCTTTCACTCATAGGAGGAGAAGTGTATGTGGCATATTCAGAAGTCATGGACAAGGAAGCATTTTATCGCGTGCGTCCAAATGTCATGTGCCTTAAAGTCAAGGATAGTTTTCCTGTTGACTATGTTGCTGCGCTACTTTTGTCCAAAGAGATCAAGGAGCAGCTTACAGCACTGGCACCTGGTGCGGTTATCACTCGTCTGGACCCTCATCACTTATCAAAGATTGTAGTACCAGAACACAATAAGGAGCAAATGTCTTTGTTCCTGGAAGGTGTGCTTAAAGCATCATTGGATCAGCGAGGAAGAGAGATGCAGATAAAAAGTGAAGAATACGAACGTGGAGTGCGTTTGCGCAAACATGCTCTTACCCAGTCTGTATCTTCTTTATCCGCTTTGTTCAACCAATTGAACAAATGTAGACTCAGACAAGGTGGTGTCCTTCGCAACGAAGACTTAGTAAACCCTATCCTTAACAAGACTGTGGAAGAGGTTTTCGTAGCGCTGGCTTCCAAGATGGAAGTCATACAGAAAAAGTTAGCTCATATTGCCGACCCTGACCTCGACTTTGGAGAGCCTGTTTGTATTGACCCTGAGGAATTTATCCTTAACTACCTTAGGGCAAAGAATTCTGGCTGGGCAAACTATACAGGGGAGGTAAATTGGGACGAGAGATACACGCTAAACAAATGCCAGAAGGAGCTACGTGACCCATCTGACAACTCTATCATACTCAATGCTGGCGACGCTCTGACATCATTCGAGTTTCCGAAGGATGCACTGGAGCACATCTTCGACAACATTGTTGCCAATGCGGCAGCACACGGCTTCACGGACGAGTCACGATCTGACTACAAAATCAGATTCTCTTGGGAAACACAAGGTTTGGACGTTGTGATAACCATCGAAAACAACGGTACGCCGTTATCTGATGTGGTAAATCCTGAGGATATTCTCAAAGCAGGTTTCTCCACAAGGTTAAACATGGAGGGACACGCTGGCTCTGGTGGCTATGAGATAGCTTCAATAATGAAGGATTACCACGGTGACGTGGAAGTGTTTTCCTGCCCGGACTCTGAGTTCCCGGTGAAATACGTCCTCAGATTCCACAAGACGAACATTTTGTTATCGTTTTAGTTTATAATTCTGGTGAGGGAGCAATCCCTCACCTACAAAGATAATAGATATGGAAGAAAAACTTATCAAGGTTCTATGGGTTGAGAATGACCCTGAAGTTATAGAAGCTTTTCCTGGTGAAGCATACGAATATGGCATTCAACTTGTGCCTTTCACAAATTGGGATGAAGCTGAGCTGGCACTCAAAGAGAATTTCGAGCAGTGGTCTGCAATCATTCTGGATGCAAAATGTTGTCTTCATGCAGACAGCGCAGACAATGCAGCGGTGTTTCTTACGAATGTTTCGAATGCTATTACCCTGCTTTGCAGAGGTAAAAAGTTTATCCCTTGGTATGTGCTTTCAGGACAGGCGGAAGATAATATCAAAGATTTAATCCCCGAATCCAGAAAGTCATGGGATGGCGACTGGAAGAAGTCTTACTACGACAAAAACACAGATAGGGATCTTCTTTATCATCGCATAAAGAATGCGGCACGACAGTTCAAGTCTTCATGCATGAAGATACATGAGATGTACAAAGAGGTCTTCGAAACAATTGACCACTTAAAGCTGCATGATGAGGTTGATAATTACCTCACCGACCTTCTTGTTGAGTTGCATTTCCCTGAACTGGACGATAAACACCTTAACGAGAACTACGAAAAGGTGCGCAAATGCATAGAATACATCTTCAGAAAGATGATAGAGATAGGTATGCTTCCTTATCAGAAGAAGATAAATCTGACATGGTCAAATAAAATTCTCAGCGGAATGCCTGTTTACGCCAAGGATGGAACAGAGGTTGCCAAAGGGGTGATTGCTGTTCTCCCTCAGATTCTACAGGATAATATAATTCACATGATACATACTGCAGGTTCTGCTCTTCATACAGATGAAGAGAAAGATACTGACACAAAGCATGTGAAAGAATATCTTTCTAGTGTTGGCAACAGCTCGTTCCTAATTAAGAGTTACGCACTACAGATTTGTGACCTGATTCTCTGGTTTGACAACTATGTCGAAGAGAACCCAGACAAGGAAGCGAATTCACGCAATTGGGAAATCTGGGACGAAAAGAAATTCAGATAATTCTTATGCAGATAATGAGAAGGACCTTCCTTCCGTAAGTTTTTACACGCCTGTAGAACTTATCGGAATCTACCGCTCTTTTCTCGAAAGGTGAAAGTCAAATGGTGTCGTGTGGCTTCGAGGCATATACATTCAGCGACCTAACCAAAACGCACAGTGATCTGCCTGTTTTGATGAATTGAGGGACGTTAGCTCCAACACTTCCGTCACCCTCAAAATTGCTCGTCAGGACAGAGCAAAGCTGAAGTCAAACAGCCTTGTTCAAGTAGGTGGTATCATTGAACTTAATCCATATACCAACGGTACTATCCAGATTGTTGTCAGCGTCACAAGGTTTGAGATTGTCAAAGACCAGTTCGTCACCGAACAGGATTTGAAGCGTACAGAAATTCGCATAGCTAAATCCAAGAAGGAATTTAAGAATGTCGATGCGGTGCTTGAAGAAAAACTATTCAAGGATGAGCATCCAAAAGTGGCTCTCATCTTTGCATCTACTTCCATCACAATGCAGGACTTCAACGCTGGGGTAAATGCAGCTGCTGTGAAGATTGACTTCACAGCAGCTGCGCCAGTCGTTTGGCAATGGCAGCACTTTTGCCCCTACGAACATATAATCAGACTATTATCTAATGACTATTATCTATCTGTCTCGTCTGAAATCGTTATGCTTGTCACCATGCCACCATGCGCCAAGGAAGGCGATGATGACACGAAAGACAAAGTAGATGATAATTATATCAACAAATTCGTTCATAAGCTTGATTTTTAGTGTGTTGCTTAATACACATTAACTACGGTGATGCCCAAATAATTGGCTTTCTTGAAAGTGTAGAATGTTCCACCTTTCTCTCGTCCATCATAGAATGCTATAAGAAGGGAAGCATTTTCCACCATAAACTCGTCTCTATCAAGAAAGCATCTTGTATAATAGCGTTCTGATAGAATTAACACCTCGTCTGCCGAAGCTATCAAATTCTCATAAACCATCTTATCATTAGCACTGAACCTATCCGCCTGACCTCTGAAAGGAATGGCGGCTGTCAGCGTCATTCCAGGACATGAAGATTTCAATGACTGCACTATCTGTGCTGCCATAAGGTCTATGCCTATGGCAAATCCCGAAATAAAATTACTGATGCCATGCTTATAAGCTTCAAGTATAGTCTTAGTCAATCGTTCTTTTATTAGCTCCTTTTGTGAGAAGTTATAGAAGCGATGTCCTGTAAAGGCTGCCGAAGCAGCCTTAGCGAATTTTGTTTTGTTCATTCTTTTCATTGCTGTACGTATTTGTATGATGTCTTGCCGAGAAATATGCCATTTGTCACACGTGCCCCGACTTGTTCCAATTTAGCGGTGTAGTCACAAAACGATGTGCCGGTAGTAACTACATCATCCCAAATGCAGACTATTTTGTTTTTGAAGAAGTTAGCATCCACCTCAATATTATTCTTTTCTTTCAAACGCTTTGCTCGCTCTTCTCTCTTGACTTTAGTACCATGAACTGCGGTACGTTCACCAATAACCTTGACATGAGAAAAGCCGTCTATTGCTCCCGAAAAACGGCAAACAAGTTCTGAGAAGTTCTTATTTCGTGCCTCGTTACGTTCTTGACTGCTTGCAGGAACACAAGAGAAAACGACATCACGAACCTTGCGACCGAATTTTTTCACAAGCATCTTTGCTACGCACTTTGCCACCTCAGTATGGTTGCGACCATCCTTAAAGTCAAAGATGACTTGGCGGTCAAAGAATGCATCCATACCAATATTTTTGATGCGTACCGGATAATAGCGGAAAAAGCTGTTCAACTCCTTATCCTCTTGTCCCTTGATGTAAACCTGTACCATGTTCATAGCCGTTGTTTTTTTTATTTCTTGGTAGGTAGCAGCCGTCAGCCACTACCCATCAAGAATGTTTTGTATCAATTGTAAAGTCTGTTTAGGAACGACTGCAATTCTCCGTCTTGGATTGCAGAAAGTTTACATGGTTGGAAAGCCTTTTCCTGCTCTACCATGATTGCACCGAGTCCGTACTTGGATGCGTCCAAAGCCACACTTGCCATTTCATTGGCTGATATGTAGCCGTACTCCGTTTCTGCCAAACCTACGATGATGCCGAAAAGAACAAAATCGTCGTACTCTCGCTGTCCTTCAAGAATGTACCAACGTGCATTGCCGATGAAAAACACAGCGATGCAAAGAGCATCCTTCTTCTTACTATTCTGTGAATAAAGCGGATAGTCCTTCATTGCCTTCTCCAAGTCAGGAGTAATCAGACGGTTGTTGTAACCTGTTGCCATAGTCATAAAAATTATTTTTCTCCCTTTCGTTAAGTCCTTTCGGACTGGGATCGGGAAGATTTTTCTGCTTTACAAAGTGCGTCAAAGGCAATAGAGCAAGTCTGATGTGAAGAATACTCTTTTCATGGAAAAGGAAGATTGTTCACAAAGCACGACTTGCCATTTGCCAAAAGGCGCGATAACTTTGCAGAAAAAGAATCCCGTAATCCCAAGGGCGACACGGCATCAAAGACTATAAGCCTCAGTAAGAAGAAACAGATACAAAAGGTATTGTCAGAATGGATAAAACAGCTGGGTGGGAATAGTCCTAAGCATCAACAGCCGGTACGACAATTAGAGAACTCTCCAAAATGACAAAGGAAGAACGTGCCGAGCAAAGTGTTTAGTTTTGCCTGGCACCTTCTGACTAAGGCATGGAGGCATGTTCTCGTCGTACCTTTGGCAGAGTGTTATTCTTTCGTAAGTCGATACAATCGACCTGCGTAAGAATAACTTTATGACAAACTGTTAATGCCTATGGGACTATGGTGTGGGGCTGAGCATTATAAGATGTCTCGTCATTATGTTGATAAAAAGCTACTCTCATTATCGTATGAGGCTTTAAAGTGTATTCTTGTACACAAGTACACATTAACACACGGACATATGTATTCACGTCCACATGAATACATTTAAACAACGGAATTATTCAGAATGATGACAAAATGAAAATCAATATATTATAAAAGGTGAAAGGGAGGGGAATGAAGGGTGTTGCTGTGAGCCAGTGCACCTTCTCGACGAATGGACATGCAGTAGTGTCAAACTGAATAAGTGGGAACCGCTTGCGTCCCACCTACTCAGTTTGTAAGATACCGTATGTCGCTTCGTGGTGTACCTTCCTGCTGAAGGACTTTGCACTTACGTCACGCTCTGCTGACATAAATGCGAGGTCTTTCAGGTGGAACTCCAGTGGCATCCTTCATGGTGTGGGGCGAAGTATTACAACTATATTTCCCAAAAAGTATAAAACACAAAAGGCTGACATTCATTATCATATAAGGTTTCAAAGTGTATTCATGTACACAAGTACACACTAAAACATGTATATACGTATTCACGTCCACATGAATACATTAAATTATCAAGAATAGCCAAGATGATTATAAGAGAAAGCTCATATATTGTAAAAGGAGAAAGGGAGGGAAATGAAGGATGTTGCTGTGAGCCAGTACACCTTCTCGACGAATGGACATGCAGTAGTGTCAAACTAAATAAGTGGGAACCGCTTGCGTCCCACCTACTCAGTTTGTAAGATACCGTATGTCGTTTCGTGGTGTACCTTCCTGCTGAATGATTTTGCTCTTACGTCACGCTCTGCTGACATAAATGCAAAGTCTTTCAAGTGGAACTCCAGTAGCATCCTTCATGGTGTGGGGCAAAGCATTATAAAGACTTATCTAATGAGAAAGACAACTACATTTTATATAAATATTGCATGTTCATACCATTTTATAACTACTACGCAAAAAGATTTCGTTTCATTTTTGTACCTTTGCACACAAATTAGACAAAGAAATAAAAGAAACAAGAAAAATCCTATACGGAATGAGACTTTATATGCACATAACATCACAATCATTCGTTCAGAGTTATCGACGCTTTGAACGGAATAGTTATGTACATACATCAAGTACAACAGACACAACCGGTATAGGATTTCCACATCATTATTCGCATAGTTATTTCTATCGGGCATCATAGCAGCACGCCCCACAGAGAATACTGAAAATATAGAAGAGTTGGATTTTCCTTGCCGGGAGAATCCAACTTTTTCTTTTTAGTCAACTGCTTGCATATGCTCTGACATGGCGAGAAAAAGTTGGATGAAATCCAACCATTTTTTACGTTTAAAATGAAAGAACTATGCCAGCAAATAAGAATGCCTTAATAAGGTACAAAACTATAGACAACTGTTTGAGAAACAGATACAGAAGATGGACTCTCGAAGATCTCGTGGAGGCATGTAGCGATGCTCTCTACGACATGGAGGGAATCACCAAAGGAGTATGCGCCAGAACCGTTCAGATGGACATACAGATTATGAGATCTGACAAACTGGGCTACAATGCTCCTATCGAGGTTTATGATAGAATATACTACAGATACGCTGATCCAGACTACTCTATCACTGAAATGCCTTTATCCATAGAGGACTGCAAGCTGATAAAGAAGGCTATCATTCTTCTTGAAAACAAGAAGGATAAGAATAACGAAGACACCATCCAGGTGCTAAACAAGGTACAGGACAGACTCAAATCTATTCTGAACTTCGTGTAAGGATAAAGGATAGAATTATGAATGAACATCAACGAAACATCGTCTTACAAGAAAACTGAAAGGCTTCTTTTCAAGCAAAATTGTCTGAAGAGAAGCCATTCTTGTGTGGAGCTTCAAGTAGGATTCGAACCTACGACCTGCTCATTACAAGTGAGCTGCACTACCACTGTGCTATTGAAGCATTTGGGAGTTTGATGGGGATCGAACCCACGACCACCAGAGCCACAACCTGGCACTCTACCAACTGAGCTACAAACTCCATATAAACTCCAGATAGATTCGAACCACCACCTCCAGAACCGAAATCTGGCATGCTACCAATTACACCATGGAGTTGTTTATTTTACTTGTCGCCCCAGAAGGAATCGAACCTTCGCTAACAGGACCAAAACCTGTTGTGCTACCATTATACCATAGGGCAAATTGAGTTCGGGAGGTAGGACTCGAACCTACGAAGTCATCAGACAACGGATTTACAGTCCGCCCTCGTTGCCACTGGAGCACTCCCGAATTTTTAAGTGGAGCCTCGTGGATTCGAACCACGTTCTCGGGATTTTCAGTCCCGTGCATACACCAAGTCTGCCAAAGCTCCTTACTGATGTTGCCCCAGATGGAATCGAACCACCACTTGCAGATCCAGAATCTGCCGCACTACCGTTATGCGATAGGGCAAGTTTGCGGAGGCTAAAGGATTCGGACCTTTGAGACGTTGCCGTCTGCCGGTTTTCAAGACCGGTGCAATAGACCAACTCTGCCAAACCTCCAATGTTGTGACTCGTGAGAGACTCGAACTCCCGACACCGACGTTCGTAGCGTCGTGCTCTGATCCAACTGAGCTAACGAGCCAAAGTGCGGAAGCAGAAGGATTCGAACCTTCGGAACCTTTCGGTTCGGCACGTTAGCAGTGTGCTGGTTTAAGCCGCTCACCCATACTTCCTTTACACAAGATAGACTGTAATCTCAGCAAAACACCCAAGCAAGTTTGGTGATATGTCTTCGACTTTCACTATCTTTGTTTTGACGATGCAAAGGTAGGAATGGAGAATGCAATCTTTTTTCGTAGCAAGAAAAAAATCAAAAAAAATATAAGTTTTAGTAGAAACAAACAATAATTGCCATTTTTGTATGCGGATATCCAATATGAATATTTCGACACAAAAATGGCAATTATTACTAAAAAAAATCCGAAGTCTGTTACCTTACAAAGAAGCTTTCTACCAACGAACACAACTGTTTATCAGTTAAATTATCAATACCTACCTTATCAATCAATGCATATTCTTCTTTCTTGTTGGTAATCACGAATTTGCGTTCTTTTCCTTCCACTTCATATAAAAGGTGATAGTTACCTTTGTACGCCTTTTCTACACGCACATTCTCAAAAATAGTATCACCAATTCTGAACGAAACATTCTTTCTTTGTTCTAACAATCCCCACTCTGCCAGATGATTGTTAAGGGTGGTTTCTACAGCACCTATCCAACGCTGACTAACTTCGCATTCTTCTGCAAAGTGCCTGAATTGGCCAATGGCAGAAGCAACCTCATTTATGATGGTTTCTGCCTTTCTGATACCGTTATCTTTGCCAAGAGCCAAAGCGTCTTCAAGAGTCTGACCTTGAAGTTTACCCTGCATCATCAGACAATGCATCTTCTCAGGAAGGAAACCACCGACATTGAAGATATAAGTCATATCGTATGCCGGAGAAAGTTGCCATTGACCGCTTTCATCCATCAGGAACGAGAAGTTCTTGTTGTGATCATCCGTATTGTTGGCAAGAATATTGAATACCATTCTGCGAAAGATTTCCTCCTGGGTGCTTTCCGGTAGGCGCATCTTGCGACAAACCATCAGCAACTTTTCATAGCTGTCGGCATCAGGATATAGAGCTGCCAATGTCTGCATGTGCAATTTGCGTTCTTCATCACGATCAAAACGATGTGTAATGAAATGCTTCTGACCTTCCACCTCTATAATCTTGCAAGGCATCATGTTTATACCTGCAGCCATGGCCATTTTATAGTAAGCCATTTCCAATTCTGCAGACGAACGTTCTGCATCGCCAAACTTCAGTATGCAATAATCAAAGCCCTTGTGACCGGCAATCTGTCCGCTTCTTATTTCTCCCGTTTTCGGATTTATCGCTATGATTGCCTTAGGTTGGCGACCGCCAGCTGATGTTCCGACAGCTATCAACGACTGCATGGTCAGCGATTCGTCTGGCATAAGTCTTACATTCTCACGCTCAACGAATATTCTCTGGGCCAAATCTGTCAATGCTTTCATATTCAGCTTTTCCGACTTTCTGATGCCAGAGGATTCGGGGATAAACTCCAAAGCTCCCATACCTCGCTTACCTATAAACGACAGAATTTCAAGCGGAGTAATTTCCTGATTGCGAATACCATTCTGTATGCGCCAACACTCAAACACCTGGTTACCCCAAGCGTCAGGCAAAGAGTCTGCAAGAAAAGGAGGCAATTTGCGGTAAAGCTTTGTTTCCCTGTCACCCATGATGGGACGTCGGCTGGCAGGTGACTTGACTGAAGCCACAAGTGGGAACGGATCAAGTCTTCCGCCAAGGAAAGCTGGATTATACTCGAAAAACGAAACACCTCTCCTTGCATCCCAGGACAAGCGACCGATTTCCTTGTCCCAAAGCATTATTTTCAATGAACTTGCTATCATAACTTCTTATGCCTTATTCGTTGAACTTTCTTTTCTTCCTTCACGAGGTATGCAGATGGCGGTAAATCCGGCATCAGTTCGTCAAGTGCATCTATCTGACCGATTGCCTTCAGCAGCAAAAGGAAGGTGCCGAGCGACACATTGCCCGATGTACCATTCTCAAACTTATGAATGGTAGTGATTGTAATACCCGATTGTTCAGATACCTCTTTCTGCGTCATATTGCTACGCAGACGGTAATCCTTGAATCTTGCACCAAGAAGTTTTACCAATTCTGGTATAGAATACTCGTAATAATCAATCATAATTCGTTGTTTTAATTTATACTATAATATAAGTTAGACGAATAATATGGCTTTATATTACATTCTACTTATATTTATAAATGCAAAAATACTCATTTCTTTTCAAAATCCATCAATTAGCTTGAAGAAAAGCTGATTTTTGCATTCTTTTTAACCTTTTTACAAGGAAAAAACTCAAAAGTAACAAAAAAGCGACCCGAAGGTCGCTCGTTATAGACATGAGAAGGATTTACTTATCCTTCTTGGTCTTAGTTCTCTGAGATACTGGAGCTTCCTCCTTCTCTTCTGCTTCATAGAACTTGGTTGCCACGAGTATTACTCGGCTATGCTTGACACCTTCTGCATCCTGCCATTCCTCAGGCTTGAAATAGCCCTCTACAGTAAGGAGTGCTCCCTTGACCAAGCGGTCGAATGACGAGGTGTTCTCGTTCTTGCGCCATGCCTCTACATTCATGAAGGCTGAGGTGCGTGTGTTTTCTTCACCGTTCTTCTCGATTCGGCTGATAGCCAGTGAGAAGCGAGCTACGCTTGCGGTTGAGAACTGATGGATGCTTGCATCCTTACCTACGAAACCTGTTACTGCGAAAGTATTTTCCATCTTTTTCATAATTTGAATTTTTAGAAGTGAAACATTTATTTTTTACGATGCCCCCAGAGTTGGCAAGGAAAACATGAGAAGCAAGGAATTATCAAATTATTTCACCTTCAGGCAAGAAAAGTTTTATGGATGAGTATCAGACGAAAAAGTTTTTGAAATAATTCTGAGAATAGGGCATCTGGTACTTGCAGCAATGTGGCTTGTACTAACTTCGCAGCGGAAAAACTAAGTGTGGGAACTTCGTTCAAAAAATTCAAATCGAAAAGGTGACAAGAAAATACAGCAGAGGTTCGAGCAAAGGATGGCTATACATTAAAAGTTCAAGCAAGAGGTAATGCTCCAAGAATAGCAAGCCCAAAGAAAGACACGAAAGCCACACCTCATTTAAGAATGTGGCAACACGGAACGATGGAATATACCAATGAGTGCCAGAGGAAGCAACTGTATGCAGAGGTATGCAGTAGGAGGAACATGATGCAAAGGACAAGCATTACCAATCCATGGCTATAAGAGAAGCAGAATAGATGGAACCAAAATCTATAGGAACAAGAAGTATATGTCAATCTATAAACGAGCAACTTAGCGGTCGTGTGTTTTAAAAAAACATATATATGTATGATACGCCCACGTTTTATGTGCTCTTCACAAAAATAGAGGAAAGACATTTGACTTATAAGTGGTAACTCCCAAGGAGAAACCTTGCTATACTCTAAGGGAAAACCACCATCAGGTAAATCCTAATGGTGGCATCCAAGTTTTATGATACATTTATCGAGAGATAAAGTCATAATTTACATAGACAAAATCCTTGTTCACCGGCATAATACTTATTGCCGTTGATTTGTCCGTTGTCGAAAACAAATAAACTCCGGATTGTTCTGAAACAAGCTCATAGCTCTGCTGCAATGAACGAAGGATTGCGTCCTTTTTTGAAATAGGTTCTGTGTCAATGACAGAGAAAAGTGCCCTGTCAAGAGAGAAACTATAGACAATACCTGCTCCCGTTCTCTTATCTGAGTAGACGAGCTGCACACATCCTGCCGACACTTGTTCGCTCATGGTGAAATGGTTCATTCGGGAAGCCATGTAACTTTTCACATCTTCAACGGATGCGCCTTTAATGTGATATGGCTCAATCCATATTTCGGCGGTTGGTTCCTGGTTCTCGATGCCCTCTACAAGGTCATCACCACCGCATAAGGTGAATACTAAAGGAGTTGCCATCAGCATGAGAAGGATGGCGATTGAAAGATACTTTTTCATTTTCATGTCGTTCTATTTTTGATAATATTTATATGTTGTTTTTATATACATGTATTCACGCCACGTGTGTACATGTATCAATGTGTATATGTATCAACGTATTCATGTATACATGGCTACACGTACACATTTTTACATGACTTCCTTGATATCTTTTGTTCTGATTTTCTTGACTTTACCATACTTCGACTCATAAGCGTCAACACCTTGTTTCATAACGTATTCCATAAAGGAACGGATAGTGAAACCTTCCTTGTGGGCAATGGCTTGAACCTTGACCACAAGTTCAGTTGAACAGATGAAGGAGAAGTGCTGCCATTGGTCTTCTTTGGAAGATGCCTTATTGTTTTTAGGACTTTGGGGAGTATTCTGTTTCTCCTTGGAAGTCACATCTGTCTTGTTATTTTTCTCCTGTGGCTGGATGGTAGCATCGCCAAGGATATTACCAACCAAGATGTCCATATTCTTCCGTGCCATAGTCATCATTGATTACGTGAAATTATCTCTTCTGTCAATGCCTGATAGTCCTTTGCTCCATTTGAGTGAGGGTCGTACTCAAAGATGCTTTGACCACTACCTGCCGACTCTGCCAGAGCAATGTTCTCACGAATGCGAGTCTTCATAGTGATAGCCTCGTAACGAGACTTCACGGCTTGCTCTACCACCTTGTTCAATTTACGATGGTTGAATCTTGCAATAAACACGCCACCAAGCCGTAGGTTGGGCTTTACTCTCTGCAGTGTGGAAACGAAGGCATCAAGCATCCTCATACCTTTCAACGGAAGAAGTTCGGGAGTCATAGGTACAATGATTTCATCTGCTGCGAGGAAAGCATTGGTAGTGACTATTCCTAATGATGGAGGACAATCTATGAGAATGTAGTCATAGTTCTGCTTGATTGGTTCAAGCAGTTTGCTTAGCAACTGTTCTCTTGCCAGAAGATTGGTCAAGGCTATTTCTGCACTTGCCATTTCAAGGGATGAAGGAATAAGGTCAAGATTATCTCTGACATGCTTCACTGGCAAGGGTGCGCCATCGACCAAAGAGTCAAAGATGCTTGCATCAATTTCATTCTCATTGGGGATAAAATACAATGTAAGATTTGCTTGACCATCAAGGTCTATAAGCAGAACTTTTTTCCCCATGCGTGCCATGCAAGCCCCGATAGAGGCTGTGGAAGTCGTCTTTGATACGCCTCCCTTATGATTGGCTAATGTAATAATTCTCAATGACATAATATTTTTCTTTTTGTATATATGTATTAACGTATTCATGTCAACATGTATTCGTGTGTACATGTATTCATATCTACACGTGTACTTGTATCAATGTTTACAAAAATCTGCGTAGGTTACGAGTATCCCTAATGCTCCTCCTAACAACTTAACATGTCAGGAGAAGCGTCAGGATTTGAATGTCCATTTACTCAAAAGTGAAAGTACGGATGTAGAAATATGTCTCATCGTTTTCGTACTCATACTCATTGATAAAGTCCATCATCTGTTCATTGGTTCGTTCACCTTGCTCTATGCCGGTCTTTGAAGTCCATTCCTTTATTGCTTCCTCGATTGTGCCATAAACATCATCACAACATTCCTCAAATGGTTTGCCCGATGCGCTGACACAACATTCTTCGGGAAAGTAGTTGCCCTCATCATGTGTGTAATAGACCTCACATCCACACTCGCAGCAACGATAAGATATACTCAACTCACTGCCAAGAAGTCTGTCAATCTCAAAGAAGATGTCATTACAGGCATCCCATGCTGTTTCCGTCTCAAAAGAAAGCAGACATACGTCTTCGTCTTCCTCATACTCAGCCCAATAGATATGACCTCTGACGCAGATTTGTTTTGCTTCATAGTCAATACCAAAATGCTTTGCAAGGTCACTCAACCAAATGATCTTGTTATTAACCTCCATGCTTTGAAAGGTGTTCCAAAGGTTGTTTACTGCCTTACGTGTTCCTGTGACCTTGTAGGTCGTTGTTGCTTGATTTGCCATAATCTTGTACTTTATTGATTACCATTCTGTATAATAACTCTGGTCGTTGTTCTCGCATTCCTCATTCCATTCTTCATCGGTGAAGTCGGTATGCAAGCAGTCTTTACTGCAATAGTAGGCTACACCCATATCCACGCAATACCCCTCACGCATCAGTTTGCCACATTCAGAGCATCTTCTGCAAGTTCTGTCAGTGTTCCACCAATAGTCCACAAAAGACTCTGCTACAACGTCTTCGCTTGTGTTCTCATCCCACTTGTCAAGATAGAATGTAGCGAACTTTTTCAACTCCTGCTCATTGAATAGTTGCTTGTCTGTGCCACTCACTGCCTCAGTCAGTCGGCTCAAAATAGATTGAATTGTTGTCATGCGATATTATTTTTTTCTCCCTTTCGTAGATTTCTTCTACTTCTGGGATGGTTAAACAAATTTGTTGCCTTCTAAAGGTGCTTTGGTCAAATGGAGCAAGGTTATGTGGTCAAATACTACCCAAAGGTGTGGAGATTTTACCATCATACACAAGTGCCAGACCTTGATCAGATGAAGACAAAGCTATTACCTTTGCAACATCATTTGTTACCACCACAGAAATAGAGAAATACATGCAATGCTATTTCTTTTCAAGGAGGAAATCATTTAAGTCATTATAACTTTGGTATCTATATGACTCATCTATGGAAATACCGGGGTAAGCCTTTGCTATTTCCTTTGTTGCTGTTCTGCCAGCTTCATCATTATCAAGAAAACAATGGATAGAGTCATATTCTTTAAGATAGGGCAAAAGCACTCTTACTTCACCAACACCGTTAAGGACAAAGAAATCGCATTGTTCTATAACAGTAACACCATTGTCCGGTATTCGAGCATACAGAGTCTTGTATGCCAACATATCAAAGAATCCCTCAAAAATACAACATCGTTTCTGAGGAACTTCCTTCGGATAGATGGCTGAAATACTCTTTTTACCTATACAACGTTTGCTTAGTTTATTTCTAGCTTCCATGCCATTGGCTACATTCATGAAGGCAATAGCATAGTATCGTTTGCCTCGAAAGGAATAATGAACCTCTCTGCAATACTTTTGAGCTATGGTAAAATCTATACGTCTCTGGATAATATAGTCACGAAGTATGGGGTGAGTGAGGGGGCTTATCATATCAACAACCGTTTCATGGTTGTGGTTTTCCTGATATTCACTACGCTTACCTTCAAACCATTGACGTTTCTTTTCTTCCTCCAGTATTCTGGCATTATAATCCTCATTGAATTGAAGTCTTTTCTCTTTGATTTGCTTTTCGAGATAGCCTAAGACCTCATGCATCGTCCATGACGGATTAAGTTGCTCTACAAGGTTTATCAGATTGCCGCCTCTGCCTGTACCGAAGTCATACCAAAGATTATCCTTGGTATTGACTACGAATGAAGGTGTTTTCTCTATGCGCAATGGTGAACAATAGAACACATTCTTGCCCTTAATGGAACCTGTTCCATAATTGTTCTCCTTCATCCAATTATAGATACTAACAGACTTTATTTCTTCTATTGTCATGTTCATTATAGATTAAATGCGCCCACATGTGCGTGCGTACGTGCGTGTGCGCATATGTGTATATATATACCCTTTAAACCTAAACCTTAAACTTGCCTTGCTTTGCTTGTTTCTGATTTCCTAAAACACTCTGATTTATAGACATATCCATCTTTTTCTCTAACGATAATGCCTTTACCTGTTAGAAGTTTAAGAAGGTCCTTAATACCATTGATACCTCGCTTGTAACCAGCGGCTTCGTATGCTTGCGAAACAGAGTTAACCAAGTCGTTGTATCGTGTAGGGGAATTTTTCTCAAACACTTTGCTTAAAATCTCCTGGTGTATCTCATTGTCAAGGCTGACAAGTGACTTCTCCTGACGCTTCACGACGGTAACAGAAATGCCAGAGTCAAGAACAGGAAGTTTGTTGTCATCAATATGGAAAGCAAATGTGCTGAACTCCTTATCTCGCATGTGCATTGGTTTAACCTCACTGATGCTGTTGTTCTGCATATTCTTGCTAATAATAAGAACCGTCTCAGCTTTGTTTTCCAATTCAGTACCTATATGACCACGAGGATTATTATCGTTCTTGTTCAAATGAAGGACTGTATGGATGTGTAGATCATATACACTTGTCCAGGCCATTAAGACAGTCATCACATCAGTTGCTTCCTTGCCGTTATTGATGTCATACATGAGGTCTCTCAGACCATCGATGATGACCAAACCTACTTCATCGTATTTACGCAAAGCATAATCAATAAGGGCTATTCGCAGTTTGGGAGTATATTCACGCAGTCCCCAGAACATAAGGCGAGGATCATCTTTTTTGAACGATAGTCCAGACAATTTATAAATACGTTCCAGAACTGTATGACAGTGATATTTACTCTGCTCTGTATCGAAATATAAAATCTTTCGTTTGCCTTCTGGAAGACACGCTCTGTAGTTCAATACCGTAGTGTTGGTAACAGCAGCGGCCACCATGGCAGAGATATTGAAGGTTTTCTTGCTCTTTGCTTTGCCGGTAGATGCGCTAAAGTTTCCAAAGGTCGCAATGGTACAATCACCGACGAAAAGGATTTTAGGCGGTATAGTAACTTTGTCTGTTGCTTTGATTTCACCTTTTGAAAGATAGGAATCGAGTTCTTCATCGCTGAAATTGTCCTTGTCAAGCATAGACACTTCAAGTGACTGGTGTTCAAATGAAGTCTTTTGATTGTCAATGCCTATCTTATTTGTTCTTTTTTCCATTTTGCTTATTCTTTTTTATGTCAGTTCTAACATCTTTGACAGAGATTGCACATCTGTCAAGAAGTTCTACAAGGCGCGAGTCTGGCAGATTCACGCCATCAATGCTATTCTTTTTCGTTTTCTTCATAATTAGTGGAATCATTAGATATTGTTTTAGAAGAACCTTTGGTTATTTCAGAGCTTAGCAAGTTGCTCTTTTTAATCCACTCAATCAGTTCCTTCTTTTCAAAGAATATCATCTTGCCACGTGGCTTGAAATGCGGAATCTCACCAGTACATGTGAGTTTGTACAGAAGACTCTGTGAGATGTCAAGGTACTGGCAAACCTCCTTCATATTTAGTATGTCCTTTGTCGTATAAAGAGTTTCCTCAATAGATTTGAGTCGCTCATTGATAACTTCAGGTTCCACAGTTGTCAATTCCTTAACCTGCATTTCCAAGAGCTCAATGCGTTTAGCCAAGAGCTCGTATTCTGTTTTCTTTTTTGCCATCTACATATGGATTTGAAATTAGACATTGAGGGAGCTACCCCCATTATTGAACCGATTCATTTGCAAAGGTAGAGGAGGTTAGTCACTATAAGGAACAATGATGCTATATAGGAATGATTGTTTCGCTATTATATAGTTATGTTCCTTTCATTTGGTAGTCTTTATTGACTGATTTAGCACTTTCTTGCAATTAGCGGTCTTATATCTGATTAGATAGAGTGTGGTGTTATACCAAAACATGGCAGTTTGTACTATTTAGGCGTTTAGACCGCACTTTTTTAGAATATTTTCACTAACTTTGCACCATGATTAAGAGAGCAATATTCTATGGAACAAGCCAGGACAAGTTCAATAAGCACTTCACCAGTGATGATGATTGCTTCAAATACTTGTCTGAAATCAAATGGAAAGATGACACTTTTGTATGTACAAGGTGTGGCAATACACATTATTGCAAAGGTCATCTGCCTTTTTCAAGACGTTGTACAAAATGCAAGCATGACGAAAGTCCGACTGCAGGTACTGTGTTTGATAAATTAAAGTTCTCTCTTAATACAGCTTTTCACATTGCCTTTAATCTATGTACATCAGAAAATGGTGTAACATCAACGGCCTTATCTATAAAATATGGATTAAGACAAAAAACTGCCTGGGATTTCAAACGGAAGATACAACATGCTATGGGCTATGTCGAAGATAAACCTCTAGAAGGTATGATTTTCGTTGACACCTTTGAGATAAGAGATTCAAAATGTTCACCAAAAGGCGATTTGGTGATTATCGGCATGGAAATCCTTGGTGGAAAGATAGCTGGTCACGAATATGCCTATGTCGTTGACAGTGCATCACCGGACTCTATTAGAGATTTTTTCAAAAAACACATCAGTAGGAATAGCCAAATCATAGTCGGTAAAGAGAGTAGATGCGAGCAATATGCAGATGAATACTCAGATAGTATAGCTACAAGATTAGAATATTCAGCTCTCATGGACAAACATGTATCAAATCTAAAGAAGTGGTTGTTTGGAGTACATCGTCACTGTTCTGCTGAATACATTCAAGACTATCTGAATGAATACTACTTCCGACTTAATGGACATAGGGATGACACTGTATTGTTTGATACACTCATGAATTTAATTGTAAAGAATAAGCCATTGCATTAAATGACACCATTCTTGATCAGCCCGTACATTTCTCGAAATTCAAAAAATCGCATAGACGTTCCTATGCGATTTAACTCATTATATTTTATCACATTATCAATTTAACAAAAAGAAAAAGAAAATGAAACGGTTAACAAAAACGCCCGTTTTCTCTCTTTTTGTGCCCATGTTGCGTAAACTGCGCAAAAAAAGTTGAGAAAGAATTGCCAAAGGATGAACTTTGGCAACTTTATTGTGCTGCCTACGAGCAGTACCAGTCTGAAATCATCAATGGTGAGAAGTCATATTCTCGCTATGTAAATGATTTCTATTACTACCATCTTCCTGCGATGAATATGAGCGAATCAGATGCAAGGGTTCATATTATGAATGTCTGCGGTCTGAAGGAACTTCTTGAAAATCGTCGTGATCTCGTTGATGCTTTTTTCTCAAAAGATAAGTTTGAGGAAAAAGATTATCAGCAGATGTTCCATCTGTTTGATTCTGGACAAAGCCTTACTCCAGATGAAGACTGTCTCGCACGATTTTCAGATAAACAGATTAGCCTCATTACACAGTTTGCAAATGATGTGAGTCTCTTTAAAAATGCTGTAACAGATTCTGACATCAAGGATCTGTTCAAGTGTCAACTCACAAAACCTCTCCAGGCTGGCATTAACAGACACGTAGCATTGTTCTTCGGTGCTCTTCGTTCCTATGGATTATTGCCTTTCCGATGGCAGATGATAATTGAGGAGAACAAACTCATCGCTTCGTCAGCTAATAACGAACCACTACGTGCAAGCCAGTTGCGTTGTGGTCTGTCTCAGGCCAAAAACGTGAAGCTTGCAAAGATGAAGTCATCCAACTACAAGATTGAAGATTTGGGATTCGAAACCGTATGTGAGAATTTCGTCAAGAAACTGAAAGAAAGTATGTAAAATGCAAGAAATCCAACCAACAACAATTAGGGAAGATATGTAATGAATATATAACAATCCCTATATAGTTGGCTTTTCTACGCATCCAAGTTGAAGGAGTTACCTTTGTATTCGAATCGGTTCGAATATGGAGGTAGCTCCTCTTTTTGAAAACAATAATCATAAGAAATACAGACAATGGACAATAATACAGAATGCCATTTCATTGATAAAACTGTCACATTCGACCAGTTTGTCAACGAACTAGCGACAATGATTGCTTTAAGGATTCATCAGGTTGAAAAAGGCCAGCTTGAAATCAGCCAAGCAAAAGCGTTCAAAATGTATGGACGTGCAGATGTTGAAAGATGGATAAAGAGCGGCAAGTTAAAGCCTTCCAGAATATCACCTGGCAAGAAACGATATAAGCTGACAGATTTGCAGAAACTTGCGAATATTCAACAAAACTATCTCTTATAAGCGTATAAAAAAACGAAAAAGCTCAGATGTGACTTTATGCCATATTTGGGCTTTTTCGTTGTTGTTAAGCGTAGTGACTATCAAACAAGACGCTGATACATCTGTGTTAGTTCCTTGTCAATATTAGTAATCTTGAACTGAACACGGGTGTTGCTGATTTTTTTAGGAAGCATTGTCGTCAATTTATCCATGATTTGATCAACGTTAGAGAAACCGGTATCTTCGATGGCACAAACCATTTTGCCCATAACGTATGCTTCTGCACGAACATTATTATATTTGGATATTCTCTCAAAAGACTTATCCTCTTTTTCGATGTGCTTGGACTCATTATCTGTAAAGAAGACGAAATCTATAACCTTTTCATTAAGAATCCATACAGGAGTGTAGTCTATCTTGACATAGACTCTTGCCATTCTGTTTATGGAGTGGTTAAGACCGAAATCAACCTCATTCATAGTTGCGCCACATTCATTTTGCGCTATGGTAGCCCAACTATGACGGAACGCATACAATGATGCTCTGAATCCCGGTTCTACTTTCTCCCAAACCTGTTTGATTCCAGTGTTTACATTTGCGCAAAAGGAATCTGATGTTGACAGGCGGTCATGAAAATTGAACAACCATGGAGAATCCGCCTTCTTAGAGAGGTACTTCTCAAAGGTTGGTTTCAAGAAGGGTGGTACTCGAACTTCAAAGTAACCACGGTCTGAACGTACAGATCTTGTTTTCTGACGCTCATAGTGGAAGATGCCATTATTATACTGATCCTTCTTCGCATTAAAGATGTCCACGGCATTAAGACCACACATGCAGAATGAAATCAATGCAACATCCTGTCCAACCTCCATCAAAGGGTTGGTAAATCGGCTTCTATCTGGTACGACATTAAAGAACGCACGCAGCTTGCTTGCTGGGATAGCTCGTTTCTCAGGAACATCACTCTTGGGAATTCTAACGTTTTTCCAAGGGTTCTTCAATTTTACGATTCCACGCTCCTCGTCATTAAACTCTCGAATAGCGGCTTTATACACCTCTCTCATACAAACTGGATATTGTTCCTTGCTACGAGTGGTGGTTGATAAAGACTCTATCCACTGGTTAAGAAAAGAAGATGTAAGGCGAGAGAACATTATGTTATCTGTTCCTGCAAATCTCTCCATATGCTGCAATGCCCACTTATAGTTACGAGAAGTGCGTTCCTGACCACGGTCTATCAACTTCCAGATATGATCCTTAGCATATTCTGAAAAGGACATGTCAGTGTTAAACTCCGTAACATATTTGACGATCTCGCCAACAGACCAGTTGCTTGAATCTACTTGATTAAGCTGGGTGTAATAATTTTCAATCAAGAGAGAAGTCTGTTTAATAACAAACGGATCAATAATTTCTTTCCGTTCGTTGATACCCTTGTCATTAACCATCCAAGAAGTTTTCACATAAGAAACTTGTTTTACTTGGGTAAAGCGGATGTATACTGGGTAAAGTCCGCTTTTGTTTCTAAATCTAACTGTAGCTTTTAAAATTGCCATACTTTTGAAATTAGTGAATGTCTATATTCTTTATAGTTCTCGATTTTACAGTACATTTTTTATTGTAAACCAGCCTCCAGAAAATTGTAAACTACTTGTAAACCGAAGGCATCATGGACTGCTTTTATTACGTGCAGAACGTGTTGAAAAGAATAAAGGCAAGCACCTGATTTTCAAGTGCTTGCCTCGTATTTCACTAATTTTCAGCATTCAAGGTTTATTCCTCTACAGCAGCCTGCGCCGCTGCTACGCGGGCGATGGGGACGCGGTATGGAGAGCATGATACGTAATCGAGGTTGAGTTTTGCGCAGAACTTCACTGATGAAGGTTCACCACCGTGCTCACCGCAAATACCTACGTTCAAGTCGGCCTTGGTTGAGCGACCACGTTCGGTACCCATCTTCACGAGTTGCCCAACACCTGATTGGTCAAGGATTTCGAATGGGTCGTTCTTGAGGATGCCAAGTTGCTTGTATTGACCGAGGAACTTAGGAGCATCGTCACGAGAGTAACCGAATGTCATCTGAGTAAGGTCGTTGGTACCGAATGAGAAGAAGTCGGCGATTTCAGCGATTTCGTTAGCCACGAGAGCTGCACGAGGCACTTCAATCATTGTACCCACCTTGTAGGCAACAGTCGCACCACGTTCTTCAAACACTTGCTTAGCAGTGTTGTTGATGATGTCGGCTTGACGCTTGATTTCTTCCTTAACGCCCACCAGTGGCACCATAATCTTTGGATGCACGTCGATGCCGCGAGCCTTCACGTTGAGAGCAGCCTCAATGATAGCGCGAGCTTGCATTTCGGTGATTTCTGGATATGTGTTGCCCAAGCGGCAGCCACGGTGACCGAGCATTGGGTTGAATTCTTCGAGTGAAGAGCAGATTTGCTTAATCTGGTCGAGAGCCATGCCAGTTTCGTTAGCGAGTTCACGCATAGTTTCGAGCTGATGAGGAACGAATTCGTGCAATGGTGGATCGAGCAGACGGATAGTCACATCGTAACCGTCCATAGCCTCAAACATACCCTCGAAGTCGCCACGTTGGAGTGGGAGGAGCTTAGCAAGAGCCATTCTGCGACGTTCCACAGTATCAGCGATAATCATTTCGCGCATAGCCTTGATGCGTTCGCCTTCAAAGAACATGTGTTCGGTACGGCAAAGGCCAATACCCACTGCACCAAACTTGCGAGCCACCTTAGCATCGCGAGGGCTATCGGCGTTGGTGTAAACCTTCATCTTGGTGTACTTTTCTGCGAGGTTCATGATTGCAGAGAAGTCGCCACTGATGTCGGCATCAACAGTTGATACGAGACCATCATAAACTTCACCGGTAGAGCCATTGATTGAAATCCAATCACCTTCTTGATAGGTCTTACCACCCATCACCACGGTTTTAGCCTTGTAGTCAACCTTGATTTCGCCAGCACCTGACACGCAGCACTTACCCATACCACGAGCCACAACAGCAGCGTGAGAGGTCATACCACCACGAGCGGTGAGAATACCTTGAGCCACGGTCATACCACGAAGGTCTTCAGGTGAGGTTTCGATACGAACCATAATCACCTTTTCGTTGCGTTGTGCCCATTCTTCTGCATCATCAGCGAAGAACACAATCTTACCAGTGGCAGCACCTGGAGATGCAGGCAGACCCTTAGCCATCACCTGTGCATTTGCCATAGCGCTCTTGTCGAACACTGGGTGGAGAAGTTCGTCGAGTTTACCAGGCTCCATACGCTTGAGCACGGTCTTTTCGTCGATTTCTCCTTCACGAAGAAGATCCATTGCAATCTTCACCATAGCAGCACCGGTGCGCTTACCGTTACGGGTTTGGAGAAGCCAGAGTTTGCCATCTTGAATGGTGAACTCCATATCTTGCATATCCTTATAGTGGTCTTCAAGGCGAGCCTGAATTTCAACGAGTTGAGCAGCACACTCAGGCATTGTTTCTTCGAGTGAAGGATATTTTTCCTTACGTTCTTCTTCGCTAATGCCTTGGAGCTTAGCCCAACGACGGCTGCCTTCGGTCATGATTTGTTGTGGGGTGCGCACACCAGCCACCACATCTTCACCTTGAGCGTTGATGAGGTATTCACCGTTGAAGAGGTTTTCACCTGTACCAGCGTCGCGAGAGAAGCAAACGCCAGTTGCTGAAGAATCGCCCATGTTACCATATACCATAGCTTGCACGTTCACAGCGGTGCCATAGCTTTCTGGAATTTGGTTCATCTGACGATAGAGAATAGCGCGCTCATTATTCCAGCTGTCGAACACAGCGTAGATTGCGCCCCAAAGTTGATCCCAAGCGTCGGTAGGGAAGTCCTTACCGGTATTTTCCTTAACAGCCTTCTTAAAGAGCTTAACAAGTTGCTTCAAGTCGTCAACATCGAGTTCGGTATCAAACTTCACACCCTTAGCAGTCTTCACTGCTTCGATGATTTCTTCGAATGGGTCGATATCATTCTTGTTTTGTGGTTTCATGCCGAGCACCACGTCGCCGTACATCTGCACGAAACGGCGGTAGCTATCCCAAGCAAAACGCTCGTTACCCGATTTCTTTGCAAGAGTTTCAGCCACTTCGTCGTTGATACCCAAATTCAACACGGTATCCATCATACCAGGCATTGAAACTGGAGCACCTGAGCGAACTGACACGAGCTGTGGATTTTGTGGGTCGTTGAATTTGTAACCTGTAAGGCTCTCGATATGATGCACAGATTTGATTACATCTTCTTTAATCAGATTCACAACTGCCTCACGGCCTTGTTCGTTATAGATTTTACAAACATCACAAGTGATTGTAAAACCTGGAGGAACAGGAACACCGATAAGGTTCATTTCAGCCAAATTGGCACCTTTGCCGCCAAGAAGTTCCTTCATGTCGGCGCGTCCTTCGGCATTACCGTTGCCGAATGTGTAAATTGTCTTCATTAACCTTGTGGATTATTAATTAACTACTTATAATACAATCAAATATAATCAAATACCGCTACTAATAAATCATTCACAGTATTGCTATCTAATTATCTTTTACTTTTAGAGATGCAAATATACTCAAATTTTACGACATATCCATAAAAGTTGCACACATAATTGCATTGTGCGCAAAAAAATCATATCGCTTTACACACTAAATGGATATTTTTAGCACTATTCAGTTTTCACAAATAAATGTTATTCGTAACTTTGCAGAAAATTTAACAAAGTAAACAGACTGTTTTGAGTAGAAAAAGAAAAAATCTGCCCGTAGTAGAAGGGCTTGAGATAACTAAAGTGGCAGCCGAGGGTAAAAGCATCGCTCGCTGGAACGACTTGGTGGTGTTTATACCATTTGGAGCTCCTGGCGATGTTGCCGATGTGAAAATCGACCGCAAGAAACACAGTTTTTGCGAGGGCCACATTGTGAATTTGGTAAAGCCAAGCGAAATTCGCACCGAGCCAATGTGTGAGCATTTCGGTGTTTGTGGCGGTTGCAAATTCCTGCACATTCCTTACAGCTACCAGTTGCAATTCAAGCAACAGCAAGTGACTGATGCGCTGGAGCGTATCGGTAAAATTGAATTGCCCAAAATCAACGACATTCTTGGTTCTACAGAAACCACACATTATCGTAATAAATTGGAATTCACCTTCTCTAATAAAAGTTGGCTCACCTTTGAGCAACTGAACAGCGGGGAAGAGTTCTCCGACCGTGATGCCGTGGGTTTCCACATTCCTGGGGCATTCGACAAGGTGCTCAACATCAATAAATGTTGGCTCCAAGACGACATTTCAAACGAAATGCGCAACTTCATTCGCGACGACGCAAAGAGCAAAGGCTACACATTCTATGATATACGCAACAATGTGGGCTTGATGCGAATGATGATGGTGAGAATCACAAGCGGTGGCGAAATTATGCTCGTGGTGGTGTTTGGCGAAAACGACGAAGCTGCTGTAAAAGACATGATGAACGCTGTGGCAGAAAAGTTCCCACAAATCACCAGTCTGATGCATGTGGTGAACACCAAGCTGAACGACTCACTTGGCGACCAAGTTTTCGTACTCGATAAAGGCAAGGAATATATTGAAGAAGAAATGGAAGGACTCAAATTCCGCATCGGTCCTAAGTCATTCTATCAAACCAACTCTCGCCAAGCCTACGAACTCTACAAAGTGACAAGAGGCATGGCAAAACTCACTGGCGGGGAACTCGTTTACGACCTTTACACAGGCACCGGCACCATTGCCAACTTTGTGGCACGCCAAGCAAAGAAAGTGATTGGCATAGAATATGTGCCAGAGGCGATCGAAGATGCAAAACTTAACTCAAAAGTGAACGGCATTGAGAACACATTGTTCTATGCCGGAGATATGAAAGACATTCTCACCGATGACTTTGTGAGCAAGCATGGCACACCCGACGTGATGATCATCGACCCACCGCGCGCTGGTATGCACGAAGATGTAGTGGGCGTGATTATGAATGCAGAGCCCAAGCGAATCGTGTATGTAAGTTGCAATCCAGCTACCCAGGCACGAGATTTGGCAATGCTCGACGCTAAATATAAGGTGGTGGAAGTGCAGCCTGTTGACATGTTCCCACACACGCAGCATGTGGAAAACGTAGTAGGTTTAGAGCGCAGATTTTAAGAGAACTCGATTGGAAGTACAACTTCTTCCATAGAAAACTATACAATTAGAGGTGTGGCCACATGGCTGCACCTCAATTTGTGATAAAACATTGCTGTTATTGTGCTATATTCATCCATTTTCTTCAAATTTAGCACATTGGACCAAAAAATCAGTATTTTTAGCCATCTGTGAAATGATGAAATTGTCTAATTTTGCAAACTGAAATGATTTGTACACATAATTTATTATCAGACTTCCGAAAAGTGAATACATTACGCTATATCTCCATTTTAATTTTCAGTGTTTTTTCCATTGTAGCATCTGCCCAAACTACCTACCTATTTAAAGGTGTGGTGAAGGATTCGATTGCCGATGAGCCAATTCCTTATGCCTCTATCTATGTGGTGGGTACTAAGACCGGCGTAGTGGCAAGTGTGAATGGTCAATTCTCATTCCATTCAAAATCAAAGCATCCCGAAATCCGACTCCAAGCAGTGGGCTACGCCAACAAAGTGGTGAAACTGAAAGGTGGGAACAATACGGAAAACGTGGTTTACATGTCGTCATCTACAAAGACTCTTGACGAGGTGATTATTAAAAAGCACCGCGAAAAATACACCAAGAAAGGAAATCCCGCCGTTGAGTTCATCAACAAGGTGAGGGAAAGAATGCACGAAACCGATCCACGCAATCACCAGTATTTCGTGTATGACAAATACGAAAGATTCACCTACGGTTTGAACGACCTCACGGCTTCCGACACAAAAGAACTGTCGAAGAAATACAACAAGATTAAGGATTTTATTGATTCTTCAGATGTGACGAACAAGAAGATTCTCACCATTTCCTTAAATGAAAAGTTCAGTACCGAATATTACAGAAAAAGTCCAAGCACACACAAAGAATACGTTGAGGCACAGCAACATGTGGGACTTGACGAATCGTTCGACCCAGAGAATATCAAAAAGTTTATGGACGACGCTTTCCGTGAAATTGATGTTTTCCAGAACGATATCAAATTCATGCAAAACCGCTTCGTGAGCCCACTATCGAACATCGGCACCACATTCTATAAATTCTATCTCAACGACACCACCATGGTTGACGGAGAGAAGTGCGTGGAAATCGACTTTGTGCCACATAACAGTGCTTCGTTCGGTTTCATTGGTCGAATGTATTTCCCTGTCAACGACAGCACATTGTTCTTGAAAAAATTGACAATGAACATTCCTCGTTCCATCAATGTGAACTATCTGAAACGCCTTTTCATCAACCAAGAGTTTAAAAAGGCGGAAGACGGATCACGCTTGAAGGTGATCGACGACCTTGTGATGGAATTTCAGGTGATTGGTCCAGAACTGTATGCCCGCCGCAGCACTTACTACAGCGGTCACAATTTCACAGAGCCAAAAGATTTGACCATTTTCAATCACGATGCTGAACAAATCATTGCACCAGGAGCCAATAAATATGCCGATGAATATTTCAAAGCAAATCGTCCTGTGGCATTGGCGCAAGATGGCAATATGATGCGTGCGCTTTTAAAGAAGTTGAGAAGTTCAAAACTCTTTTACTGGACTGAAAAATTTGTTTCCACAATGGCAAAGGGTTATGTGGCAACTGGCAACCCAAGCAAATTCGACTTTGGTCCACTCAACACGCTCATCAGTTCCGATGAACTGGAGGGCGCACGATTCAGAATTGGTGGTATGACCACTGCAAACCTTCACCCACGACTGTTCAGCCGTTTCTTCTTAGCATACGGCACTAAGGACAAAAAGCTCAAATATCAAGGCGAACTTGAATACTCATTCCGCAACAAGAAATATCATAGCTACGAGTTCCCAATCCATTCAGTGAAACTCTACCACAGCTACGATGTGGACCAATTAGGTCAGCATTATCTCTACACCAGCAAGGATAACATTTTCTTGATGCTAAAACGCAAGAAAGATGACAAGATTCAATATCTGCGTCAGTCAAAATTCGACTATAAACTTGAGTTGGAAAATGGTTTTAGCGTGGGCGCAGGATTTGAGCACAACATACACGAAGCCTCCGATTTCCTCCCATTCGTTGACGCTTTGGGCAATCGACGCGCAAACTACAAAGAAGCTGGTTTCAATATCACACTACGATATGCACCAGGAGAAAAGTTTGTGCAAACCAGGTCGTATCGCTTCCCAATCAATATCGATAATCCAATTATCACATTGAGCCACACCTATCTCCCCAAAGGATTCCTTGGTAGCCAATTCGAGGTGAACAAGACTGAAATTGGTGTGCAAAAACGCTTTTGGTTCTCTGCATGGGGCTATACCGATGTGATTGTGAAAGCGGCAAAGATTTGGAGCAAAGTGGCATACCCTGATTTGCTCATCCCAAACGCCAACCTCTCATACACTATCCAGCCTGAAAGTTACACGCTGATGAACGCAATGGAATTTGCCAACGACCAAAACATTTCATGGGACGTGACCTACTGGCTCAATGGCGCATTGCTCAATTATATACCTGTGCTTAAAAAACTCAAGCTCCGCGAGGTGGTGTCTTTTAGAGGTCTTTACGGCTCATTGAGCAAGAAAAACGACCCAACTAAAAACGAGGATTTATACCAATTCCCACTTGGCACGAATTGTAGAGGACTTGGCAAAAAGCCCTATATGGAAATTGGCGCAGGTCTTGACAACATCTTCACATTCCTCCGTGTGGACTATGTGTGGAGATTAACATACCGCGACACTCCTGGGGTCAACAAGAGTGGCGTGAGAATCCAACTCCACTTCACATTCTAACGAACAATCACAGATGCATTTATAACAATGGGCGATGTCGCAAACTCGACACCGCCCATTGTTGTATTTTATTCTATTAATCTAAAAAACGTTTTGTGATACCACCATAGTAATCTATACGGCGGTCGCGAAGGAATGGCCACCAGCGGCGCACATTCTCGCTTCGCTTCATATCCACTTCCACAATGGTTTCCACTTCCTCATTATTTGATGCACGGAACAGGAATTCGCCTTGTGGACCAGCCACAAAACTGCTTCCCCAGAACATGATGCCATTGGTCTGACCAGATGGGTCAGGCTCAAAACCGACACGGTTCACAGCCACCACAGGCAATCCGTTTGCCACAGCATGACCACGCTGCACGGTGGTCCAAGCCTCTCTTTGGCGTTCCTGCTCGGCTGGAACATCGGTGCTCTCGTAGCCTATGGCAGTTGGATAGATGAGCATGTCTGCGCCCTTCAAAGCCATCAAGCGGGCTGCTTCAGGGTACCACTGGTCCCAACAAACCAACACACCCAATTTGCCCACCGAGGTTTGAATGGGTTCAAAACCAATATCACCGGGGCAAAAGTAGAATTTCTCGTAGTATGCGGGATCATCGGGAATGTGCATTTTGCGATATTTCCCAGCCATTGAACCATCTTTGTCAAACACTACAGCGGTGTTATGGTAAAGTCCAGTTGCTCGCTTTTCAAAAAGGGAAGTGACAAGCACCACATTGCACTTTTTTGCCAACTCCGAATATAACTCTGTGATTTCACCAGGAATCTTCACTGCTAAATCAAAGAGAGACACATCTTCGGTTTGACAGAAATAAAGGGAGTCGTGAAGTTCTTGAAGCACCACCAGTTCTGCACCTTGTGCTGCCAAAGCAGTCACTTTCGATGCCAAACGATTGCGATTGTCTTCAATATTGGCGGTATTGTGTTGTTGTATAATTCCTACTTTCATAAATTCAAAGTATTTTTGGGGAACTGCATCGTCACGCAGTGCAGCGACCCATGTTGTTTAATCAAAGCATTGCAATCAATTCCCACCACCTCGTGTTCGGGGAAAGCAACCTCAATAATTCTCAAAGCCAAATCATCTGCCAAAGGCTGATTATAGATGGGCACAAGCACACGCTTGTTTGTAATCAGGAAATTTGCGTAAGTGGCTGGCAACTGATTGCCGTCTACATCGTAAATCGGGGCAGGGACAGGCAGCTGTATCAAGTGATATTTGCGCCCACTGGCATTCACGAAATCCTTAATTTCAGCCTCCATGGCATTTAATTGCTCGGCAAATGCTGGAGGAATTTCGCCATCAGGGCAAACTGCTCCATTGTAAAGAATCACATCATTTGGAGCAAAGCGTGCCAACGTGTCGATATGACCGTCGGTATCGTCGCCTGCCATTTCGCCATTGTTTATCCACAGCACATTCGAAACGCCAAACACCTGCTTCAGATATGCAGTGATTTCGTCTTTCGACATCTCCGCATTGCGGTTTGGCGACAACAAACAACTCGATGTGGTCATCAAGGTGCCATTTCCATCGCTTTCAATCGAACCACCTTCAAGCACAAAACCACGATGATTAATCGGCGTGTGCTTAAACAGTTCATATAAATCGAGACGCGAGGTAATTAAATTGTCTTTATCTGCGGCAAACTTCATGCCCCAAGCGTCGAACTTGAAGTCCAAAGGCACACATTCGCCATCTTTAACCACAGTAATAGCGCCGAAGTCGCGAGCCCAAGTGTCGTTGGTTGGCACCCTATAATAATACACAGGATTTGGCGACGCAGATTCGATATTGCGCAAATCGGCTTTGGCACGCTCCACTTCAGGTGTAACGACTATTAATGGCTCTGTTTCCAAGATGGCTTCTGCTATATGTTTATAGCATTCCACCACCTCCTCAAGCATGTCGCACCAATCCGTGTCGGCATGTGGCCACGCCAAAAGCACCGCATCTTGCTCCGCCCATTCTGCTGGAAGAAAAGTATTCAAATTCATCTCAAAAGTTTTATTCTTCAAAATTACTAATTAATTACCACATTTCTACCATAGGACTTTAACATTTCACGATAAAAAAGACAAATAATATAGTGATAAATTTAAAGAAAATATATTAAATTTGTGTGATTATTCAAAGTTTGTTTGAAAAATACAAAAATGAAACGAATTAAAACTTTTGTAATGTTTATGCTGATGTTGAGCATGTTTTCATGCACCGACATCAACAAACAACTTGAAGAAATGATTCCTGCTGACAGTAGGGGAGTCGTTCGCATTGATGTGAAAAGTGTTATAGAAAAAGGACAATTAGCTGACGAAGATGGAAATATTGTTTTTCCACAGTCGTTAAAAGACGTGATGAGCAAAAATGAATCTGCTCCCGTATCAGAAGCCATGACACTATTAAGAAAAATTGGTATCGACACCGATGCCAATATCTATTGTTTTCTGCCAAAAAACACTTTCAGTTACGCTACACTTATCGCCGTTAATGATGCCGATGAGGCTAAAAAGGCGATTGAAAAGCAATCCGGTCAAAAATTCCAAACTATCGAGAAAGTGGATTTTCTCAGAAATGGAGCAATAAGTTACGTAATTGACGACGATATTCTCTTTATCGGCAAAGAGGCAAAGGAAGATGCCGACTCAAAACTGGCACTGACAGCCAAAGGCTACCTTCACAAATCTAATGCAAGCATTGCTGAAGATGCGAGCATCACAGAATGCCTGCACAAGGAAAATGATGTGAACGCCTACATCAACGTGAGTGGATTTCACAATATGATTGCTAATTCGGAATCGCTTACTGAAAGCCTGAAGAAATTTCCAATTCTCACGCTATTTACCGACTCCGACATTAAAGCACTCACTCTGCACATGAATTTCGAGAAAGAGGGAGCAAAATTTGAGGCTAATGTAAAAGCCGATGATAATTGCGACTACTTTAAACTGTTAGACGCCACCATGGCTAAAGCCGATGCGTCGTTCTTGAAGGTGATTCCGATAAGCATGAATTACATTTTCTCGATGAGTGTGAACGGTGAAAACTTGATGAAACTCGACCAAATCAGAAAAAGCGTGAATTTAATCAGCAATCTGCCATCTACCGACATGTTGGATTTCAGAAGTATGGTAAATTCCATTGATGGCCCGATTGCCATAGGTTTGAGCGTAGGGAATGGCGTAAACATCTCATCGGTTGCCAACGACAACTGGAATATCGCTATTGCAGCAAAATCGAAAGACGCTGCTGCTATTGTGGAAAGGATAGTAGCATTTGCCGCCAAAATGGGGCAACCCGACTATATTAAAGATGGCCGACACTTGTTCACTTACCAGGGAATGCCTGTGTATATGGGCAACCAAGACAGCATTGTGTATGCAATTAGGCTTGACCACGAATTGGAGGAAGACTTTTATTACGACATGCCCGACGTGAGAGAGCGTTTCGCCTCTTGTCCATTGGGCGTGTATGCTAAAATTTCAGAACCGCAAGGTGAATCATACTTCAACTTTGGTTTTAAAAACAAAACCGACGGTGATGGTGTGTTCTACTCCATGCACGAAGGTAATCCAGTAATCACTTTCCTTGAGATTCTTTGTCAACTCACCAAAACCGAACAGACAACCCAACAACAATATTATTAACTCTAAAAACTAAAAGTTATGAGATTATTAAAACTATCATGTTTAGCAATTTTGCTTATTGCGATTACTTCGTGTAATAAAACGAATGAGAAAATGATGGAATTAATTCCTGAAAATTCCACATTCATTGCATCATTTAGTCCATCTAAAATCCTTGATCACACAGGCATCACCGTAGATGACAACGGTAAACTCCAACTGCCTGGCGCATTAAAGGAACTGATGGAGTTCAACCAAAAAGATTTGGACGAAGGTATTGCCACATTAAAGAGTGCAGAAATCGACCCTTCTGCCAATGTGTATGTTTACAGCAGCATCACTGATGTGAATGATGCGTCTGCCGTTATGCTTGCCATAAGCAAAGACCCTGAAAAAACAAAGGCTGCGATTGAAAAGGAAATTAAGGAAAGTTTCAAGACTGTTGGAGATTTTGCTATAATTGCAAAAAGCGATATGTGCATCGCTATCAAAGACGACATCATAGCAATATTTGGCGGCAACAAAATAGAAAATGCCGAAGAATTTGCCAAAGAGGTGTTCACCAAGAAAGAAAAAAGTGTGCTTGACAACGACAATATCAAGAAAACACTCAATGCCGATGCCGACGTCAACTACTATATCAATCTTCAATCATACATGAAACTGATGGCAGGCATTAGCCCTCAAGTTTCGTTGCTTTCTGGATTTGTGGCTGGCATGGATGGTTCAGGCATTAGCATTGACCTTTCCAACAACGAAATCAACATCAATTCTGAACTCTTCGCCGATGAGAATTCAGACATTATGAAACTCATCAAAGACATTCAGGGCGAAACCTCAACCGACTTCTTGAAATATATGCCAGCAAAGGCTAAGTTGATTTTTGCTACAGGAATTAAAGGCGAGAAATTAGCAGAATTTGAGCAAGTGAAGAATGCACTTCAAATGATTTCAGGCAATCCATCATTTGGCAATGTGAACTGTGTGGAACTGGTGAAATCAATCAATGGTCCAATCGCATTTGGTCTTGATGCCGACCTCAAATCGCCAACGACCACTTTGGCTGGCACATTTGTGATTACCACTTCTAAAGCACAAGAATGGAAAAGTTTGTTTGAAACATTGTTGAGCATTAGTGGCGGTATGCCTATGCAATTTGCCGTAGAGGCCAAGTCTGATGTCGTAATCGTGAAATTTGGCATGAACAATAGTTTTGCACTCGACGCAAGCAGCAATGAAGACGCAAAAAAAGTGTTCGACGGCAGTTTCTATGGCTTCTGGGTGGGCTTGAATGTTGACGGCATGACAATGTATGTTGATACTCAAGTGAAAGACCTCAATAAAGGCACAGCCAAGTTCTATATCAACGGAAAAGATGGCAATAGAATGATTTTTGGCGACTATCCTCTTTTCTTCAAGGCATTAGATTCTTATATGAAACCAAAACCTGCAGCATCTGACAATTTTGAACCCGAACCTGATTACTACGGTGATGACATGGAGATAGAATAAATCTCATTAAAGTCATTTAGATAAAATTATCGCGGCTATGCTTTGACACATAGCCGCGATAACTATTTTATATATAAAATTGTTTACTTAAACATTTCTTCTGCTTGGGCTAATGTTTCGGGTTTGCCCACATCAAGCCATTTATAGTCGGAGAACTGCTGATAACCGTAGATTTTATACAAATCACACATCTCTGCATAGAAAGGTGCAATGGAGAACACTTTACCTTTAGCTTCTGAATACTTTTCAAGAGCGTCGAAAATGCGTGGAGAGAGCACATGAACACAACCAAAAGCAAGCGAATCCACCTTTTGCGGGTCGTATTGATAACCTTCTGGTTTGGTTTCGCCAGTTTTCTTGTTAATCCAACCTTTCAAACGGTGGTCGTGGTCAAAGAGGAAATATCTTTGTGTCTGACGGTCTTTCACCAAAATGGTTGACAAAGCGTCGTGCTCCACATGGAAGTCGTACATGGCTTTCAAATCCAAGTCGGTGAGGATATCGGCATTGTGCACGATAAACGGTTCATCGCCATCAAGGAATTTTCTTGCTTTCATCAAACCTCCACCAGTATCGAGAAGCAGGTCGCGCTCATCACTAATGTGAATATCAAGTTCGAAATTCTTTTTTTCTTCTAAAAACTCAATAATTTTTTCACCAAAGTGGTGAATATTCACAGTGATATCAGTCACGCCACAGTCTGCCAAGTGGGTAATCACACGCTCAAGCATAGTTTTTCCGCCCACTTCCACAAGTGCTTTTGGACGGTCGTTGGTAAGAGGGCGCAGGCGTGTGCCTAACCCGGCAGCAAAAACCATTGCTTTCATATCTGTTACTTTTGAACTGGAGTGAAAACTTGCTCAATGTTCTGCTCACGATGAACAAGTTCTACCTTCACATTAAACTTTTTGAAAATATGTTCTGCCATGTGCTGTGCGCAATACACAGATCGATGCTGACCGCCAGTACAGCCAAAGCAAACCATCAAATTAGTGAAACCACGCTCCACATAACGCTTAACCGAAGCATCTACCAATTCATAGGCATGGTTAAGGAATGTAAGGATTTCGCCATCATCTTCAAGATACTTAATTACTGGCGCGTCGAGACCTGTATAAGGTTTGTAACGATCATATTTGCCAGGATTGTTTGATGCGCGACAGTCGAACACAAAGCCACCACCATTGCCAGAATTGTCGTTTGGAATACCTTTCTTGTAGGCAAAACTCATCACTTTCACAGTGAGCATGTGCTTTTGCAAATCGTCGGTAAACTGCGACATATTCACAAGGTTTCTCAGCACTTTAGTGAGGTATGGATATTCAACGTATGGCTCATTGAGGAGCGAACGCAAGTTGTTGATGGCGAAAGGCACACTCTGCATAAAGTGGGGTTTCTTCTCGAAATAGCCACGGAAACCGTATGCACCCAGCACCTGAAGCGTGCGGAAAAGCACGAAGTGACGAAGTTGAGAGTAGAAGTAATCCACATCAACATATTTGTACTTCTTCAATTCATCAATATATTCCTTCAAAAGTTCATGACGAAGGCTGTTAGGGAAATTGGCTTTTGCTTGCCACAAGAAAGATGCCACATCGTAGAAGAATGGACCTTTGCGACCTCCTTGGAAGTCGATAAACATTGGTTCGCCATCTTTAATCATCACATTGCGTGACTGGAAGTCGCGATACATGAAGGTGGCTGAACTGCTACGCAAAAGCACATCGGCAAGATGCTGGAAATCGTCTTCAAGTTGTCCTTCGTTAAATTCAAGACCGGTAGCTTTCAAGAAGCAATACTTGAAATAGTTCAAATCCCAAAAGATGGAGCGCGCATTAAATTCCGACGCAGGGTAGCAGTATGAGAAATCCATACCATCGGCGCCCTTGAATTGAAATTCGCAAAGACGACGGATAGTCTTCGACAGCAATCTTTTTTCCTCTTCGCCAAATACGCGTGTCTTGCGAGCCTTTTCAATGGCGTTGAAAAGAATAGTGTCGCCCAAATCCTCTTGGATATAAGCCATCTTATCATCGCTCTCTGCAAACACCTTTGGCACAGGAAGTCCCTGCTCCAAGAAGTGCTTATCCATATAGAGGAAAGCCTTGTTTTCTTCAGGAAGTTCGCCAATCACACCAATAAGTGATTGCTCACCTGAAAGGCGGAAATAATGGCGATTTGAACCTGATGCTGGCAACTGAACAATTTCAGCAGGTTCAGAGCCAACATACTGTGTATATAGTTGTTTTAAAATTTCTGTATCCATAATATTAATCGCTAATTGAATTAACAAAGATAAAGGAAAAACGAATAAGAAGCAAATCAGCCCCGATTAAAATTCGCTTGTAAAATGGAATTTGAGTTTGGGGAAATCTTGCTGCGCCATATCAAGCACATAACCCGAATCAGCCAAAAACACATCTCTGCCTTCACGGTCCAACGCCATATATTGCTGCTTTCTACGCTTAAACGCTTCCAAAGCCTCCTTGTCGTCGCTTTCAATCCAGCAAGCCTTATACAGGTGAATGGGTTCCCATCTACAGCTGGCACCATACTCATGAAGCAAACGATATTGAATCACTTCGAACTGGAGTTGACCAACGGTGCCGATAATCTTATGATTGTTGAACTGATTGACAAAGAGCTGCGCCACACCTTCGTCCATAAGTTGCTCAATGCCCTTGCTGAGTTGCTTAGTGCGCATTGGATCAGTATTCTCAATGTATTTAAACATTTCTGGCGAGAAACTTGGCAAGCCCTTGAAGTGGAGTAATTCTCCCTCGGTGAGTGTGTCGCCAATTTTGAATGTGCCGTTATCTGGCAAACCCACAATGTCGCCAGGATAAACATCGTCAATCACCTCCTTTTTCTGCGCCATAAAGGCTGTAGGAGCGGCAAATCGCACTTGCTTGTTGCTGCGCACATGGTGGTAATACTGATTACGATGGAACACACCCGAACAAACCTTAACGAAAGCAATACAACTGCGGTGGTTAGGGTCCATATTTGCGTGAATCTTAAATACGAAGCCTGTGAACTTTTCTTCTGTAGGCACCACTTCACGCTCCACGGCTTGCACAGGGCGTGACGATGGGGCGATGCGGATAAAGCAGTCGAGCAACTCCTTTACACCGAAAGTGTTCAAAGCCGAACCAAAGAATACTGGAGCAACGAGAGCATCAAGGTAGTCCTGCTCCTCAAATTCGGGATAAACGCCATCAATCAGTTCAATATCGCTACGCAACTTCTCGGCATCGTCGGCACCCACAGCTTCATCAATCACAGGGTCGTTGATGTCGGTAATGTCAACACGGTCAGACACGCGTTGCTTATCAGCAGCGAAAAGGCTCAAATTGTGCTCATAGATATTGTAAACACCCTTAAAGTTGGCACCGCCATTGATTGGCCAACTCAAAGGGCGAACAGAAATCTTCAGTTCGCTTTCCAGTTCATCTAAAATATCGAAAGGGTCGCGACCTTCACGGTCCATCTTGTTCACGAAAATGATTACTGGGGTGTTGCGCATACGGCACACTTCCATTAGTCGGCGTGTTTGTTGCTCCACACCTTTTGCCGAGTCAACCACAATGATTACGCTATCCACAGCGGTGAGCGTGCGGAAAGTGTCTTCAGCGAAGTCTTGGTGACCGGGGGTGTCGAGAATGTTGATTTTAAATCCCTCATACTCAAAACCCATCACGGAGGTAGCAACCGAGATACCGCGTTGCTTTTCAATCTCCATCCAGTCGCTGGTTGCAGTTTTCTTAATTTTATTCGACTTTACAGCACCTGCTACATGGATTGCACCGCCAAAAAGAAGTAATTTCTCAGTAAGGGTAGTCTTACCAGCATCAGGGTGTGAAATAATCGCGAACGTGCGTCTTTTTTTAATTTCTTCGGATAAATTTGCCACTATATATAATGTTATTTATTTTCAATTCTGTTAATGCACTCTCTCAAGCTATCTTCCCAATATGGAATTGAAGCATTAAATGTGGTTTTATATTTCGACTTGTCGAGCACACTGAAGTGTGGACGCTTTGCCTTGGTTGGATATTCAGCCGTGGTGCAGGGCTTCACATCGCAGGTGGTGATACCTGCAATTCGGTGAATAGCCTTAGTGAAGTCGTACCATGAGATAGCTCCTTCATCGCTAAAATGATACACTCCCGAATGCCACTGCTCCGCTGTAAGCGCATTCATGATAGCCAGAGCCAAATCCTTAGCATAGGTAGGAGTGCCCACTTGGTCGAAGATCACCGACAAAGTTTCTTTCGTTCTGCCCAAATTGAGCATCGTTTTCACAAAATTTTTGCCAAATGGCGAATAGAGCCACGCTGTGCGGAAAATCACAGCATCGGGCAAGCATTGAAGCAATCGGCGCTCGCCGTCGAGTTTGGTCGAGCCATATACTGAGCATGGCGATGTCTCATCGTCTTCGCGATATGGTCTGAAGTTGGTTCCGTTGAACACATAGTCGGTAGAAATCTGTACCATCTTTGCACCGTGGTGTTTTGCGGCTTGAGCCAAATATTCCACTGCATCGGCATTTAGGCGTGTGCAAAGTTCTACATTGTCCTCCGCATTGTCCACGGCAGTGTAGGCTGCACAATTCACCACATAGTCGATATGATGATTTGCGAAAAATGCGTCAATCGCTTCCTTTGATGTAATATCCAATTCTTGAACATCGGTAAAAATAGGGGAGAACGCATCGTTGCCATCGAGCACCAAGCGCATTTCATTTCCCAACTGACCGTTTGCTCCTGTGATTAGAACAGTTTTTGCCATCGTATATCTCAATATCTAAATTATTCAACATCGTCCTCGAAAAGAGGTTTTTCTTCATCTTTTTTGAAATAAGCCGCAAGCATACCAATAAAATATGATATTTGCGCCACAGCCTTTTGTGTGCCCTCTGATATTTCTTTGCCTTGCAATCGGAGCATCAATATGCCATAAAGTGCATTGAAGCAAGTTTCCAACTCTCCCACCTGTTCCTCTGGCTTCGATTTAGAGCGAAGTTCCACTATGTAGGGGAGGGTTTGGTAGAATTGTGCGCCATATTGTGGAAATTTTGGCGATTTCAGAAGTTGGGCGTGAAGGTCGTTGAGACGGATAAGCACATTCTTGTTGATTTGCAAATGTCCTTTTTCCTTCACATGCTCCAGTTCCATCATTTTGATGAGCGACTCGTACCAGTCTTTCACTTCCGCTTTCCCTTTATCATCAATTGGGAGGCGAGAAATAATATTATCGTTGATTTTATCAATGTCGAGCTGGTTGGCACGAATCATATCTTCCACTTGCCACATATACAACAGGTATTCGGCAATGTTTTCTTTACGTTTTTGTTGAGCAATAATCATGAATTAACCAAATTTACTAATATTGCGTAAAGCCTCTGGATTGAGGATTTTAATTCTGCGTCCATCTACGGTGAGAATGTGCTCTTGACAGAACGACGAAAGAGTGCGAATCGCATTACTCGTGGTCATGTTCGACAAGTTAGCCAAATCTTCACGAGCCATGTATATCTTCAGCGTTTCGCCATCGTCTTCATAACCATAATTATCTACCAGTGCGATAATGGCATCAGCAAGACGCCCACGAATATGCTTTTGGGTGAGATTCACAATTTTAGCGTCACTACCACCCAGGTTTTTTGAAAGCTCATTGATAAAGAACCATGCCAATTTGCGATTTTGGTCGATTAATTCTTTCACCAAACTCATTGGAATTGCACCCAAAGTAGATGCCTCAAAAGCCGAAGCACTTGAAACGTAGGGTTCGTTGGCAAAAAAAGCCCTATATCCAAAATACTGTATAGGACGATACAGGCGCAAAATCTGCTGCCTACCTCCCATTCCGTCTTTCGACAATTTCACTTTGCCTTTGAGCAGACACCACAAATAGCGTGGCGAATCCTTTTCAGCATAAATAATCTGATTTTTCTTAAAATTGTGGATATGGAAATTATCAGCCACCAATCGCCTTTCGTCGGGGGTGAGAATAGCCCAAATAGCCGCTAAATCTTTGCTGATAATATCCTCAAGTGTACTCTTTTTTAACATCTGCTTTATAACACTGCTTTAAAACATACAAAATTACGCAATTCTTTGGAATTCAGCAAATAAAAAATTCACATCAAAAAAGGGTCGCCCCACAAAAGGAGCGACCCTAAACATTTAAAATTCTGTTATTAGTATTTATTACTTGATAACTTTAGCAGAACTGTGAGTACCGTCGGTGTAAGTAGTCACTACGATGTTGATGCCGTCAAATGGAGTTGAAGAAGCCACACCTAAAGTGTTGTAATACTTCACGCCAGCCACAGTCTTGTTAGCGTTCACATCGTTAACACCAGTTGCTTGACTTGCGTCGAACACATACTTAGAAGGAGTTGCAACAGATTGTGCATCCTTTGGCAATGCGATACCTACTGCGCCCAACTTAGCGTCGGCGAAGAAGAGGTTACCTGCATAGTCGAAGTGGATTTGGTTAACGATTGAAGATTTGTTGGTATAACCTTCAATAACGTATTGGAGAGTGAATGAAGGAACGTTATTATTCCAATCGATGCTATATACATTGAGCTTAGGATAACCAGTAGCGACTACCATTGTGCTCAAATCTTGGCTGACAGCAAGACCAGCACCCCAGCTACCATCGAGGTCTTCGAGGTTACCAGAGTTGAAGAGAATGTTGTCTTCATAGTCTGTGTACATGAATGAAGGAACGCCAACGTTGTTGTTGCCTGTGCCACGGATTTGTGATACGAACATACCGTTTTCAAAAGGCACGATTTCAACATTTGTGTTGAGCAACTTAGCAGAAACTGTTGGGAATGTCACTGCAGGTGCCTTGTCAGTAGTAACATTAGTACCAATGTTGTAAACGCTCAATACATTACCTGCGTTGCCAGTTGGATAGTCTTCTTGGAATGAGAGCAACTTGGTGTTTTCACCATTGCATAAGAATGCAGCACTTGTACAGCTGCCACCAAGAGCGTCTCCAGCAGCGTTCTTGATTAAGCCTGAACTTTCACGAGTACCTTCGAAGAATAGTGTAGCAGTTGCAGGTTCAGCAGGGTTCATGATATGGATACCACTGTGAGCATCGCTCCAGTCAGCAATATAAACGTAACCATTGTTAGGATTAACGCCCATACGGAATGGAGAAGCAGTGTTACCAGTAGCAAATTCAGCGGTGAGATAAGGAGCACCGTCGTTAACCACGTTGAGTTCTGGACTTACTCTGTAGATACCCTTTGTTCCATAAGGATCTGAAATGTAGATACTCTGGAAGAAGTCGCTCATTGGGTTTTGGTCGATAGCAAGACCGCGAGTGCAGTAATTGCCATTGCCAGCAGGAGCGTAAGCGAAGATCTTAGCTACAGTTGGGATTGCAGGGTTGTTAAGTACCACTTCCCAATTGTATTTACCAGTATATTCACCCTTGTTGAGATATACTTGATTACCACCCTTAACGATGTTGAAAAGCATTACTTCAACAGGATCGCCACCTTCAACAGGAGTAAGAACTACCTTACCCGATTCCACATCACCAGTAGATTTAAACTTGATAATGTAGTTGTCGCTGTTTTCTTCATAGTTCAAGTCGTAAGCATATTCGCCACGGAATACAGGTTGTTCAACACCAGCGGTAGTGAACTTAACCACCTTAGCGTCGCCGAAGAGGAAGAGGTTCATGTCTTCGCCCTTAACATTTGCACCAGCAGCGGTGAACGCAGCACCCATAGCAGGAGCTTTCTTAGCAGCATTGATTACGGTTTGGAGTTGAGTACCAACAGTCTTCACCAATTTTGCATTTTGGAGACCTTCAGTAATGTCGTAAATCTTCACAGCAGAAACCACGTTTCCGTTGTAAACAGGAGCTGCCATCAAAGCACGCTTTGCATATCTGAAGAATGCCAAGCCCTTAGAAGCGCGGCCAATTTCTACATCATTAAATGTACCAATCACACGGCTGTCAACATTGTTGGTTGCAGCAGGTTCGAATTCGAATGGTGCGCAGAGGCTACCATTGAGAATGTAGTAGTGGTCGTTGAGTGGAGATACGTTGAGTTGGATATCATCACCTTGTTTCACGAGTGTGAATGTACCATCAGCAGAAAGAGTTTTCTCAGTGAAACGAGAAGAAACCACTTCATTGTCGTTGATATTGAGCACGAGGAAGCGAAGAGCGCGTGAGCTACCACTAGTAACGCCAGTTGTCACCACTTCACAATCCTTAGCAGGGCCACTTACAGCGAGTGTAGCACCCATATCGGCATTGTAGAAGTTTGCAGAGCTTTTAGATGTAGCCCAAACCACTGGGTCAGAATCAAAGTCTGCCCACTTGTAGAAGTAAATAGTACCACGCTTGTAGCCTTCATCAACCTGATCATCATTAAATTGGCAGCGAACATTGTTCACACCCACGAGTTGACCGTCAGCAGTCAAAGCGATGTCGCTCAAGCTCTTGTAAGAACCTGCGTTTTCTGGGTCAACAGGATTGATACCGTTAAGGCTGAGTTGCTTAACAAGTGTCATAGTCTGGTTGTTGATGAGGTAGATAGCAGGAGCATCGGTCATCACCAAAGTGCTATCGCCGCGAACGATTGTACGCTTAACTGCGCCTTGCAATTCAAATGCAGTGCCGTCGTCTTGAGTGAAGTTGTATGAATCAGCAAGCTTCAAGTAGACAGGCTGTGCTGGAGTTGCATAGTTTTCGTAAACGATTTCTTCTGGCACGTATTCAAGGTTTTCGAGGTGAAGCTTAGCATAGCTGGTTTCGTTAGCCTTTACAGTGATAGCTTCTTCTTCGAAAATATCCTTGTAGCCTTCGCAAGATGCGCTCAAAGTGTAGTCGCCAGGAGCCACATTCTTGAATACGAACACACCGTTCCAGTTGTTGTCGCAAGTGTAGGTTGCCACAGCCTTACCGTCTTTCTTCAAAGTCACAACAGCGCGATTGATTGGGAGCCATTGGTCGTCGGTGCCAGCTGCATACTTGTACAAGTTGTTGACAATCTTTTCGTGGAGATCCTTAACTGTACCCATGATGTAGCCAGTGGTTTCGGCATTGAGTCCAAAATAGTCGCACACGCCACGAGCATAGCCAACACCTTCCATTTGGCAATAATTCATGTTCAAAGCACGGTGGCGAGCTGGTTGATAGGTGTGGAAATAACCTTCAACGAGGAAGCCAGGAGTGCCATGACGAAGCACACCAAGATAGCCTTCAAAAGTACCCTTAGAAGTAGTGGTGGTGTATGATGAACCATAGAAAGAAATATCACCACGAATATTCATGTTGGTGCGGCTATAGTATGATTGAGGGTTGATCTCATCCATATAGTGGCGTGGCCAAGATGCGGCACACATGTCATAACTACCAGCATTACCTTCGTTGTCCTTGCCGTCTCTACCACGATAGAGATAAAGTGGATAGTTGGTGGCAGTACCATCAGTTGCCGCATTTGAGTGAACAGACACGAACATATCCATATTGTTGGCATCTACTTCACGACAAATTTCAGAAAGACTGCGGTTGTACAATTCTTCATCAGCTGCGCCCTTAACATAAGGGAATGGGCCATTCTTCACACGAGAGTACATAATGTTTTCGCGCTTAACACCCATCTTTTCGAGCGTAGCACCCATCTCCAGAATCTTCCAAAGGTTGGTGTTAGTTTCATAGAAACCACAAGTGTCGGGGCGACCTGTTTCTGGGAGATTTGGATAAGGAATAGTAGCCATTGGACGGTCGTTAGGACCCCAGCTACCGTGACCAGGATTCAAATAGATGCGAACTTCATCAGCAGTTTTTGCCTGCATTGCACCCGCTGCCAAGATTGCAGCCGATGCGAGTAATAAAATCTTCTTCATAGCTGTAATCATTATTTAGCAACGTTAATAATATATGCTTCACCAGCTGGTGTAGAGAAAGCAATCTTGCCACTTGCAGCAGAAGCATAAGGATACATAGCGATAGTGTCATCGCCAGTGAGGGTTTGCATAGTGCCATCGAGGGTAACGGCTACAATCTTTGAAGAAAGAATGAATTCCCCATTGTCAACGTCTTGCATACCCACTACGGTGTTGTTGTCGTACCATTGTGGAGCACGAACCAAACCGAGCGATTTCACATTATTGCCGTCGAGGTCGCAAACAAATGCGCCAACGCCGCAAACGAAGTAGAGAGCCTTTTTGCCGTCAGGAGAAACCGACTGCCAAATGTAGCTGAAATTCTGACCGTTTGGAGAGAACACTGAAGTCTTTCCATTACGAGTAATCATCAACTGACGGTTGCTGATTGAAAGAACTGGAGCAGTAGCCTTAGTTGCGCTGGCACCAATAGCCTTTGCAGAGAGCTTGCCCTTGTTCACTGCCAATGCTGTAGCACCTTGCACAGCCACGCCTTGGAGGTCGCGAGTAGGAGCTACAAGATTAGCTACTTCACCTGATGTAAGGTTGATTGACTTTAATGCCACCTTGCGAAGGTGATTTGCGGTGTAAGAGTTTTCACGATACACAACAGTGTTGCCATCTTGTGAAACTTGCACATCAAAACCTGCGCCAGCAGCATCAGTGATTTTTGTGGCTTGATTAGTGTTCAAGTCAAATTTAGTAAGACCTTGGTTGCCACTTGTTGAGAGCAAAAGATAATCACCTTTTGGACTAATAGCAGCAACGGTGGCCATAGGATTAGCAGGTGTGTTGACCTTCTCTACAGAAGTCACTTTCAGCACCTGTGCAAATCCACTAAACGACGCACACAAAGCCAATGCTAAGAAAACTTTTTTCATAAAGCATTTGTTTTTAGTTAGTGAAATTGTTGTTAATTAATTAGTTAATATAAAATAAATAAAATTTATTTTCAAAATTTCGAGAGTACTTTGGCATTTACTCTTTCAACTACCAAAATTAATAATAATCTTAAAATTTCACAAAAATTTAGTCAAAAAAAGCCACAATAATTTTTTCCTATAAGCTCATTATTATAAAATTATCAGTCAATACCACACAAAAAAGGATAACCCTTGTTGGGGGGCTATCCTTTATGATTGTGATATTATTTAGAATTGTCGATTAATCCGCCAATTACTTAAACAAGTAGAAGTTGCTGATTGGTTTGTTGTTGTTGATGCAGCTAATAGTATTTGCAAAGAGTTCTGCTATACTGATTACCGACACCTTTTCACATCTTGCCGTATCGAATGGAATAGAATCAGTGAAAATCACTTCTTCAAGCGCACTTGCATTAACGCGTTCAACTGCTGGTCCGCTCATCAATGCGTGTGAAGAGAGGCAACGAACCGAACGGGCACCTTTTTCTCTCATCAAATCTGCTGCCTTGCAAATAGTGCCAGCAGTGTCGATCATGTCGTCGACCAAAACCACATCTTTGTCCACAACATCACCAATAATGGTCATGTTGGCTACCACATTAGCTTTCATGCGTTGCTTGTGGCACAACACCAATGGGCAATGGAAATACTTGGCATAACCGTTGGCACGCTTAGCGCCACCCACGTCAGGAGAAGCAATCACCATATCCTCAAGCTTCAGCGATTCGATGTAAGGAACGAACACTGATGAAGAATAGAGGTGGTCAACTGGAACGTTGAAGAAACCTTGAATTTGATCGGCATGGAGGTCCATAGTGATCAAACGATCAATACCTGCTGTAGTAAGCAAGTCGGAAACAAGCTTAGCAGCGATAGAAACACGTGGCTTATCTTTGCGGTCTTGACGAGCCCATCCGAAGTAAGGAACCACAGCAATAATACTTTTTGCAGAAGCACGCTTTGCTGCATCAATCATGAGGAGGAGTTCCATCAAATTGTCGCTATTAGGGAAGGTGGACTGCACCAGGAAAACATCACAGCCACGCACCGATTCCTCGAAAGAAACTGCAAATTCCCCGTCGGAAAAGCGAGTTGTGTTCATTTTACCTAACTCAATACCTAAATGCTTACACATTTCCTCTGCCAGATAGCGAGAATTGGTACCTGAAAAGATTTTGTACGAATTGTTCATAAGAATTTTATAGATGGAATAAAATAACTTTACAAAGTTACAATTAATAGTTGAGATACATCAACTTTTTTAAATGGAATATTTGAGTTTATTTCACGATTTTCCAAACCACGCCATTATGAGCAGGAATATGGAGTTCAAACTTGGCATTTGGAGAGAATTCCACAGTCTTTTGCTTGCCCGAAATCAGCTCTTTCATGAAATAGGTGCCACTGTCGATTTTCAAGAAGTCGAAAGCGTGCTGCGGAATGTCGGCATACACTGTTGCATCTTGCGAATCAAAGTTGACGGCAATCAGCAGCGTTTCATTTTCATAATGACGCAAATAGAGATACTGCTTGTTTGGATTCAGATTATGATAGTTCACATACATCAAATCAAAGAATGCGCCCTCAGAAATTGCTTTTTCACCATTACACAAACGGAGCACTTTTTTGTAGAACGCTCTGATTTTGCGCTCTTTATTGTTGAGTTTCTGTATTCCGCAATTTCCATTGTTATACCAGCGCACAAGTGTGGGAATGCTGCAATAGTCAAAAATGGAGGTACGACCGTCGTCGCCAGAGAAACCCATTGCTCCTGTGGCATTTTCGCCAAGTTCCTGACCTTGATACACCATAAATGGCGATGTGCTCATTGTGGCTGATACAAGCAGAGCAGGGAAAGCCTTCTCTGCAGAGCCAAACAGTTGAGACGAAGCCACACGCTGTTCGTCATGGTTCTCCAAGAAATTGAGCATGTGGTCTTGCAAACCATCCACACGCTGCCAACATTCAGTAAGTGCTGAAGCCGGTGATCCATATTTCACAATTTCGCACAGACGGTCGTAAAGATTCACCTTATCATAAAGATAATCAAAACCGCCATAGTGGATATAGTTATGATAAATGCCCACATCATAAAGTTCGGCAATGAAAACTACCGAAGGGTAAGCCTCTTTCACTTTAGCAATAGCCCAATGCCAAAAATCTACTGGCACCATGTGAGCCATATCGCAACGGAAGCCGTCAACGCCTTTTGATGCCCAGTAAAGCAAAATGTCGCACATTTTCTGCCATGTGGATGGAATGGGGGAGAAGTGGTGGCGGCCGTTCCAAGGATCTACACCATAGTTCAACTTCACTGTTTCATACCAATCGTTCACCCCAGGATGCTCGTTATAGCAGTCGTTGCCGGTAGCTTTGGCTGGAAATTCCACATATCTGTCATTGCCTTGACCCAAATCCACACTTGGCGCAAATTCTTTACCAGTGATGTAGAAAAAATTGTTTGAAGGCGAAAAAAACATACCCTTGTCGTCGGTTGCGCCCAAATCCTCCACTCCGCTGGGCTTGGCATCGGAATGATATTCACGCGCCACATGGTTTGGCACGAAGTCGATAATCACCTTCATACCATTGTCATGGGTGCGGTTTACGAGATTTTCAAACTCAAGAATGCGATTGGGCACATCTACTGCTATATCGGGGTCAATGTCGTAATAGTCGCGAATTGCGTAAGGCGATCCAGCGTTGCCTTTCACCACATGCGGATTCGACGACTGAATGCCATATTGCGTATAGCCTGTTTTAGTGGCATGTTCAATCACACCGGTGTACCACATGTGTGTAACGCCTAAATCCTTTAGTGATTCAAGCACCTTGCCATCTATATCGTTCATTTTACCAACTCCGTTTTGCTTGATAGTGCCATTGAATGTGTTGCTCACATTCGTGTTGGTGAACAAGCGTGGAAACATTTGGTAAATAACGAGTTTATTATTTTTTCTCATCTCTAAGTTGTTTTAATAGGGGTGAATTAACAAGTGTTTTCATGGCGGCAAAATAGCCATCTTTAGCATTGTCCCTCATGTGCTCAAAGCCAAACGTGCTTCTGCCTTTCATGTTATCTACAGTGATAACCGCATCGCAAGTTTGCATATCCTCATGTGTGTTTCTTGTGGTCATTAAGCGATAGGAGCGATAGGCAATATCGCCAAGGCTATTTTTAAATGGAGATTTATTGAGCGGACTCACCACCACGCCTAACACATAATCACAAATGTCGCGCAACGCGAAAGCTGGCAGATTGTGGAGCACACCACCATCTAAATAGGTGTTGCCGTCTATCACTGTGGGCTGGAAAACCACAGGCAAGCTGCACGATGCGGTGATGCACTTTGCCAAAGGTCCTTCAGTGAAGGCTACGGCAGAGTAGGTGTCGAGCGAAGTAGCTGTTATGATATTAGGGAAGGGCAAGTCCTCAATGCGAGTGTAGGGGAGTTTGCTTTCCAAGAAAGCCTCCAACTTTGACAAAGAGAACAAACCTGTTGTAGGAATTGACACTTTACCGAACGACGATAATTTCACTTTACTGAAAAGTGAAATTATATCATCTATTGCGAATCCTGCGGCATAAAATGACCCCACTATGCTACCGGCACTGCAACCTGCGATAATATCTGGTTTCAGTCCAAATTCCTCCAGTGCCCTAAGCACACCAAGATGCGCAAAGCCTTTAGCTCCGCCACCACCAAGAGCGATACCTAACCTATATTTTTTCATGTTCTCCATAAAAAGCACACATTATAATATAATATATAATTATATACAAAGTTACGGAAACCGACGGTATAAATAAAAAACATGGACGGAAAATTTTCCGTCCATGCTATAAAATATAGAGTTACTTGTGTATTATCCCAAGAAACTGAGAAGAATACCTGCAGCTACTGCAGAACCAATCACACCAGCAACGTTTGGACCCATAGCGTGCATGAGCAAGAAGTTGCGTGGATCAGCCTTTGCACCTTCCATCTGGCTAACACGAGCAGCCATAGGCACGGCACTCACACCAGCAGAACCGATAAGTGGATTGATTTTCTCTTTCATGAAGATGTTCATGATCTTAGCCATGATCACGCCTGAAGCAGAACCAATACCGAATGCCACGATACCTACGCAGAGAATACCAATGGTTTGGAGGTTCATAAATGAACTTGCAGAGGCAGTAGCACCCACGGTAAGACCGAGGCAGATAACCACGATGTTGTTCAACTCATTTTGAGCAGTTTTGCTCAAGCGTTCAACCACACCACTTTCCTTCATCAAGTTACCGAGCATCAAGCAGCCGATCAGTGTGCCTGCAGATGGAACGATAAGAGAAACAATGATAGCAACAACGATTGGGAACAGAATCTTTTCCTTCTTGCTTACCACGCGGAGTTGCTTCATACGAATCTTGCGCTCACTGTCGGTAGTGAGCCAGCGCATGATAGGTGGTTGAATCACTGGCACGAGAGCCATGTAGCTATAAGCAGCCACAGCGATAGGGCCGAGCAACTCAGGAGCAAGTTTAGAGGTCAAGAAGATAGCTGTAGGACCATCAGCACCACCAATGATACCGATAGAAGCTGCCTGTGCTGGAGTAAAGCCGAAGATAGGGAGATCCATTTGGGTCACAAGGAATGTGGCAAAGATACCAATCTGAGCGGCAGCACCAAGCAAGAGGCTCTTAGGGTTGGCGATAAGTGGACCGAAGTCGGTCATAGCACCTACACCCAAGAAAATCAAGCAAGGATATACACCAGCTTTCACACCAATGTAAAGAATATCGAGCAAGCCACCATTAGCCATAATATAGCCATAATCGTGGTAGTGTTCACTTGTTTTATTCAAGAATTCGTTGTTCCACATGTCGGTGTCGAACAAACCTGCACCAGGAAGATTGGTGAGAATCATACCGAATGCAATAGGCAACAACAACAATGGTTCGTATCCCTTCTTAATCGCTAAATAAAGAAGGAAGCAACCAATGCCCAACATTACGAAGTTTTTCCAACCTTCACCCATGAAGAATGCTGAAAAACCCATTTCGGAGGCGAATTTCTGGAGACTTTCTCCGAGACTAATTTCACCAGCCATCATTGGGAGAGCACACATGAGAAGAAGTGCAAAAACGAGTACTCTTTTAAAATTCTTTGTTTGCATTTTGAATCAATTAATTGAGAGATTAAGCAAGTTCAACAAGTGCTTGTCCACTTTGCACTTGAGCGCCAACTTCAACCAATACAGACTTAACGGTGCCAGCAAACTCTACAGTAATGCTGTTTTCCATCTTCATGGCTTCCATCATGCAAACAGTTTCGCCAGCCTTTAAAGCTTGACCTGGTTTAACGAGCACCTTAGTGATAGTGCCAGGGAGTGGAGCTTCCACAACCTTAGCGCCAGCAGCAACCTTAGGAGCAGCAGGTGCAGGAGCGGCAGCAGGAGCAGGTGCAGCCTTTGGAGCAGGAGCTGCGGCTGCGGCAGGAGCTGCCACTGCATCAGCAACCATCTCTACCAAAAGGTCGCCTTGGTTAACACTTTGTCCTTCAGCCACTGCGATGCGTTGAACGGTGCCTTCCACATCAGATACGATGTCGTTAGCCATCTTCATAGCTTCAATCACCAAAAGAACGTCGCCCTTCTTAACGCGTTGTCCGTTAGCAGCAACGATTTTAGTAACGGTGCCAGGAAGTTCGGAATTGATATTCTTAGGACCACCAGCTTGAGCAGCGCCAGCATTGCCACGTGCCATTACAGGAGCGGCAGCTTTAGTTTGAGGCACTTCTACCTGATATGCTTGACCATTTACGGTAACAACAAGCGAACCTGCGTTTTCTTCTGCAACAGTTGCGCTATAGTCTTGACCGCTAATTTTAAATTTAAATTCTTTCATTGTTTTGATTTAACACAATTGTTTGTTTCTGATTATCACAATCTCTCGTTGAGCACAGCGTGCCAAGCAGAAGGTGCCATCTTGATGGTCAAGACACCACTTTCTTGGTCGCCCTTACTCTTTTGGTAAAGGTAAATGGCAGTAGCCACAGCAGCTTTGTCGAGTTCACTTGCTTCGGCCACGCTCTTAACAGCACCGTCAGTAGCCACAACCTCTTCGGCTTTAGCCTTAGAGCCTTGCTTTGCCACGGCACTGAAACCTTGGAGAACAAATACAAGGATGCAGAGGATGCAGAACACCACACCGATACCGATGCCTGTCATCATCCATGCGTCACCCCAATTAGTTAATAAAACCATATTCTCAGTTATTAAAGAGTTTAGAGTGGAATATTACCGTGCTTTTTAGCAGGGTTAGTAAGTTTCTTGTTTTCCAATTGTGCGAGAGCACGAATAATACGGAAACGAGTATTACGAGGTTCAATCACATCGTCGATGTAACCATAGCGAGCGGCATTGTAAGGATTAGCGAACAAGTGAGTGTATTCATCTTCTTTTTCCTTGATGAATGCCTTAGCTTCTTCCACCTTACCTTCTTCCTTGAGTGCCTTAGCGTCTTTAGCGTAGAGCACCGAAGCAGCACCTGAAGCACCCATAACTGCGATTTCAGCAGATGGCCATGCGTAGTTCAAGTCGCCACGGAGTTGCTTACAGCTCATCACGATGTGGCTACCACCGTAGCTCTTACGCAATGTAACGGTCACCTTTGGCACAGTAGCCTCTCCGTAAGCGTAAAGCAACTTAGCACCGTGGAGAATCACAGCGTTGTATTCTTGAGCAGTACCAGGAAGGAAGCCTGGAACGTCAACGAGGGTTACCAATGGAATATTGAATGCGTCGCAGAAACGAACGAAACGAGCGCCCTTACGTGAAGAGTTGCTGTCGAGCACACCTGCCAACTGCTTTGGTTGGTTAGCTACGATACCCACAGTTTGACCGTTGAAGCGAGCGAAACCAATGATGAGGTTCTTAGCATAGCTTGGTTGAACTTCGAGGAATTCGCCATTATCCACGATGCCAGCGATCACTTGATACATGTCGTATGGCATGTTTGGATTCTCTGGAATAATTTCGTTCAAGAAATCTTCCTTGCGGTCGATTGGGTCGTTGCATTCCACGAGTGGAGTCTTCTCCAAGTTGTTTTGTGGAATGTAAGTGAAGAGTTTCTTGATAAGAGCGATGGCTTCTTCTTCGTTTGCAGCAGTGAAGTGGGTAACACCCGACTTAGTAGCGTGAACAGAAGCACCACCGAGTTGCTCTTGAGTAACAACTTCACCAAGCACAGCCTTAACAGGACCAGGGCCAGTGAGGAACATGTAAGATGTGTTTTCGCACATCAAAGTGAAGTCGGTAAGAGCAGGAGAATATACTGCACCACCAGCGCAAGGACCCATAATGGCAGAAATTTGAGGAATCACACCAGATGCCAAAATGTTGCGTTGGAAAATTTCAGCGTAACCAGCAAGCGCGTTAATACCTTCTTGCAGACGTGCACCACCTGAGTCGTTCAAACCGATAACAGGCGCACCCACCTTCATTGCCATATCCATCACCTTGCAAATCTTAGCTGCAAGCATTTCCGACAATGAACCTGCGCTCACGGTAAAGTCTTGTGCGAAAACGTAAACAAGACGACCGCCAATTGTACCAGAACCGGTAACAACACCATCACCAAGATAGTGTTTCTTTTCCATACCGAAGTTGGTGCAACGGTGCTCTACGAACATATCCATTTCTTCAAAGCTACCTTCGTCGAGAAGCATGGCGATACGTTCACGAGCTGTGAATTTGCCCTTTGCGTGCTGCTTGGCAATAGCTTTTTCACCACCGCCGAGGCGTGCTTTTTCACGCTTAGCGATAAGTTGTTGTATTTTTTCTACTTGAGTACTCATTTTAATAATGATGTGTTTGTATTCTGAAAGAATTATTTATTTGGGTTTTCACAAAGTTCAACCAATGCACCACAAGTGCTCTTTGGGTGGAGGAATGCGATGTGAAGACCATCAGCACCACCACGTGGAGCAGCGTCGATAACGCGGTCACCATTAGCTTGAATTTCGTCGAGAGCAGCTTGAAGACCATCTTCCACAGCGAATGCAATGTGTTGGATACCGCCACGACCACCATTCTTAGCGATGAATTTAGCGATTGCACTTTCTTCGCTTGTTGCCTCAAGAAGTTCAATCTTCACTTCACCAATCTTCAAGAAAGCGGTGCGAACGTGTTGTTCTTCAACTTCTTCTACCTTGTAGCACTTAGTGTTCAACAATCTTTCGTAGAATGGGATTGCTTCTTCAAGAGAAGTAACAGCGATACCCACGTGTTCAATGTGTGAAATCTGCATAATTTTTAATTTTAAAAGTTATTTAATTAGTTATCTATAATAATCACGTAACCAAACAGGGCACAGAGCCTGCGCCCATAATTATTATTAATGTACAAAATTACTATAAATTATTGAAACAAAATAAGAATTTCGGGAAAAACACGAATTTTAAACTTTTGCAACTTTTCTTTAAAATTTTACTCACTTTTCCCACATCTTCACTGCACGAAGACAATGAAACGATAATTCATCCTAAAAAATGACAAAGTGATACCTAAAAATGCATTTTCTCGCCAGCGGAAATGACATGGTGTCAGTGCCGGTGTCAGTTTTTTGAATGTTGAAAATTGGCACGGCTTTTGCTTTATCAGTTGTCGTAATCGCGACAAGCGATACAATAAATCAACTTGAATTAATAACTAAAAAATATAAAGAATTATGGGAAAAATCATTGGTATTGACCTTGGTACAACTAACAGCTGCGTGGCTGTTCTCGAAGGTAACAATCCGGTAGTAATACCTAACAGTGAAGGTCGCAACACCACTCCTTCAATTGTAGCATTTGTTGATGGTGGCGAACGCAAAGTAGGTGATCCTGCAAAGCGTCAAGCAATCACAAATCCAACTCGAACCATCTACTCAATTAAGAGATTCATGGGCGAAACTATGGACAAGGTGGCAAACGAAGTAAGTCGTATGCCATATAAGGTGGTAAACAACGGCAACAACCAACCACGCGTTGAGATCGACGGCCGTCAATACACCCCACAAGAAATCTCTGCAATGATTCTTCAAAAGATGAAGAAAACCGCAGAAGACTATCTCGGCCAAACCGTAGATCGCGCAGTGATCACCGTTCCAGCATACTTCGACGATTCACAACGTAAAGCCACTAAAGAGGCTGGTGAAATCGCAGGTCTTAAAGTGGAACGTATCGTGAACGAGCCTACCGCTGCTGCTCTTGCTTACGGTCTCGACAAAGGCACCGACGACAAGAATATCGCAGTATTCGACCTCGGTGGTGGTACATTCGATATTTCAATCCTTAACATGGGCGACGGCGTAGTAGAAGTGAAGGCTACCAACGGTGATACTCACCTCGGTGGTGATGACTTCGACCAACGTATCATCGACTGGTTGGCACAAGAATTCCTCAACGACGAGGGTGTTGACCTCCGCAAGGATCCAATGGCACTGCAACGCTTGAAAGAAGCTGCTGAAAAGGCTAAGATTGAACTCTCAAGCTCAATGAGCACTGAAATCAACTTGCCTTACATCATGCCAGTAAACGGTGTGCCAAAACACCTCGTGAAGACTTTGAGCCGTGCTAAATTCGAGCAGTTGTGCGACGACCTTATCCAAAACACTATCGCACCTTGCCGTAAGGCTCTTGAAGACGCTGGTCTTAGCACAAGCGACATCAACGAAGTGATCTTGGTAGGTGGTTCAACCCGTATTCCTGCAGTTCAGGAAATCGTGAAGAAATTCTTCGGCAAAGAACCTTCAAAGGGCGTTAACCCTGACGAAGTGGTGGCCGTAGGTGCTGCTATCCAAGGCGGCGTGGTAACTGGCGAAGTGAAGGACGTGCTTCTTCTCGATGTGGTTCCATTGAGCGTAGGTATCGAAACCCTCGGCGGCGTGATGACCAAGCTTATCGACGCTAACACCACAATCCCAACCCGCAAGAGCCAAGTGTTCTCTACCGCAGTTGACAACCAACCTTCAGTAGAAATCCACGTTCTCCAAGGTGAGCGTCCAATGGCAAAAGACTGCAAGACACTTGGTAAGTTCCACCTCGATGGTATCACCCCAGCACCACGTGGTGTACCACAAATCGAAGTTTCATTTGAAGTTGATGCCAACGGTATTATGAACGTGAAGGCTATCGACAAGGCTACCAACAAGGAACAAAGCATCCGTATCGAGGCTTCAAGCGGTTTGAGCGACGACGAAATCAAGCGTATGAAGGACGAAGCCGAAGCTAACGCAGAAGCCGACAAGAAGGAAAAGGAGCGCATCGACAAGATCAACCAAGCCGACGCTATGATTTTCCAAATCGAAAAGAGCCTCAAAGACCTTGGTGACAAAATCCCAGCCGACAAGAAGAGCGAAATCGAAAACTCACTCAACAAGCTGAAGGAAGCTCACAAGAACCAAGACATTGCAGCTATCGACGCAGCAATGAACGAGCTTAACGAGAAATTCCACGCTGCTTCACAAGACATCTACGGTCAACAGGGTGGTGCTCAACAGCCAGGAGCTGGTCAAGGCTTCCAAGGTGGCGCACCTAACAACGGCCAACAAGGCAATCAGCAAGACGGAAATGCTCAAGACGTACCTTTTGAAGAGGTATAAACCATAAAACTTCAAAAAAGCAACAAAATCCCAACCCACGAAAGTGGTGTTGGGATTTTTTGTATCACGCAAGTAGCAAAACACAGAATATTATTCCAAATTTAAAAATTTTAGGCAAACGATTGCATGATTATCAATCCGATAAAACACAAATATCAGAGTTTATTTGTTTTTTTTTACTACCTTTGCACATAGTTAAATAAGATTATTATTCTAAAATGTTTGACCTATTATTTGAAACAAGTTGGGAAGTTTGCAACAAAGTAGGAGGGATTTATGCTGTGCTTTCAACAAAAGCGAAGACACTTCAACAGCAGCATAAAGACAAGGTCATCTTCATAGGTCCAGACATTTGGACTAAAGACAACGAGTCGCCATTCTTCACCGAGTCGAAGACTCTGCTTGCCGATTGGAAAGCCACTGTGAGTTTTCCGGCAGGCATGACTGTGAGAGTGGGTAGATGGAACATTCCAGGCAAACCAATAGCCATACTTGTTGATTTCAAATCACTCTTCCAATACAAAAACGAACTTTACGCAAAAATGTGGGAAAACTTCAAGGTTGACTCACTGCACGCATACGGCGACTATGATGAAGCTTGCGCTTTCGCCTACGGCTCTGCACTCGTGATTGAGAGCCTCGTGAAATTCAAGAAAAACGCCGGAAAGAAAATTATTGCACATTTCGACGAATGGACTACCGGCATGGGATTGCTTTATGTGAAGGCATATCTTCCACAGGTGGCAACTGTGTTCACCACCCACGCCACAAGCATCGGCCGCAGCATCTGTGGCAATGGAAAGCCCCTCTACGACTATATGAGCGGCTACAATGGCGATCAGATGGCGAAAGAGTTGAATATGGAATCGAAGCACTCGCTCGAAAAAGCAGCAGCGCAAAATGCCGACGCATTCACCACTGTGAGCGACGTGACCGCCAGAGAGTGCGAGCAACTCCTTGAGCGCAAACCGATAGTGACACCAAACGGCTTTGAGCTCAACTTCGTTCCCAAAGGTGCGAAATACGATGAGGGTCGTGAGGCCGCACGAAAGAAGCTTCTGCAAGTGGCTTCTGCGCTTACTGGCGAAAAATACGACTCCGACACATTCTTGCTTGCCACATCAGGCAGATGCGAATTCAGAAACAAGGGTTTGGACGTAGGCATCGATGCGCTTAACGTGGTGCGCTACGAGTTGAACAAACTTAAAGACTCAAATCGTAAAATCATTGCATTTATCACCGTGCCAGGCTGGACCGATGCACCAAGAGCCGACTTGATGGAAGCTATTGAGGATGGAAATTGCAGCACCAAGCTGTTCGATCCAATCATCACTCACAACATTCACAACTTCGACTCCGACAACATCTACGGCAAACTCAACTATTTGGGATTGCGCAACGAGAGCTACGACAAAGTGAAGGTGATTTATGTGCCATCGTACCTCAATGGCAACGACGGCATCTTCAATATGAGCTACTACGATTTGCTGATTGGTTTTGACCTGACCATTTTCCCATCATATTATGAGCCATGGGGCTACACTCCTTTTGAGAGTGTGGCTTTTGCCGTGCCTACCATCACCACCGACTTGGCTGGTTTTGGACAATGGGTGGCTAAATCGCAAGGCATGGAGCCTAAGAAGGTGGGGGTAGAGGTAATTCACCGTACCGACTCCAACTACAGCCACACAGTAATGACCGTGGCGCAAGGCATCATGAATGTGTTTGCGCTCAAACCCACCGAATGGCGAAAAATGAGCAGAGCCGCACAAAAAACGGCAAAGATGGCACTTTGGAGCCACTTCATCACCTATTACGACACTGCTTACAGCATCGCGTTAGAAGCAGCCAAAAGCCGTCAGTAATATCAAGAATAATTCTTTTTTGTTTATTTGAAAAAAAAACGAAAAAACATAATATAGTTTAAAATGAAAATTAAAGTTAACAACACTAACACACCTACTTGGAGAAGCGTCACAGTGAAGTCGGCACTTCCTGCCAAACTGAAAATGCTTGAAGAGCTCTCTAAGAACCTGTGGTGGGTATGGAACAGCGAAGGCAAAACTTTGTTCCACGATTTAGACCGAGACTTGTGGCGCGCTACAGGGGAAAATCCTGTTTTGATGCTCCAAAAGATGTCCTATGAACGCTTTGACGAAATCGTTAAAGACAAGGAAATGATGGACCGCATCAACTGCGTGTACAACAATTTCAAGGATTACATGAAAGTGCCAATGCGCACCGACATTCCATCTGTGTCATACTTCAGCATGGAATACGGTTTGTGCAGCGCACTCAAAATCTACTCTGGAGGTCTTGGCATCTTGGCTGGTGACTACATCAAGGAAGCGTCTGACCGCTGCGTTGACATGACCGCTGTTGGTTTCCTCTACCGTTACGGCTATTTCACCCAATCACTTTCTATCGATGGTCAGCAAATCGCCAACTACGAGGCACAAAACTTCAACCAGCTTCCAATTGAGCCTGTTCTTGATGAAACTGGCAAGCAAATGATTCTTGAAGTGCCTTACCCTGGCCGCACCATTTTCGCTAACATCTGGCGTGTGAATGTTGGTCGTATGAAGCTCTACTTGCTCGACACCGACATCGACTTGAATAGCGAATGGGACCGTCCAATCACTCACCAACTCTATGGTGGCGACTGGGAAAACCGTATCAAGCAAGAATACCTGCTCGGTATCGGTGGTGTGTTGATGTTGAAGAAACTCGGCATTAAGAATGAAATCTACCACTGCAACGAAGGTCACGCAGCACTCTTGAACCTCCAACGCCTCGTTGACTATGTACAAGACGACAAATTGAGCTTCAACGAAGCACTTGAAGTGGTTAGAGCATCATCACTTTATACAGTTCACACTCCAGTGCCTGCTGGTCACGACTATTTCGACGAAGGCCTCTTTGGCAAATATATGGGTGAATTCCCTGCAAAACTCGGTATTTCATGGGCCGACTTGATGAACATGGGCCGTGAAAACCCAGATAGCCAAGAGCGTTTCTCTATGAGCGTGTTTGCATTGAACACTTGCCAAGAAGCAAACGGCGTGAGCTGGCTCCACGGCGAAGTGTCAAAGAAGATGTTCCAAGGCGTATGGAAAGGCTACGCTCCTGAAGAATCACACGTGGGTTATGTCACCAACGGTGTGCACATGCCTACTTGGGCAGCTTCGGAATGGAAAGAATTCTACAGCGAACAATTTGGTGCCGACTTTGCTGAACGCCAAGAAGACGAAAGAACTTGGGCTCCAATTCTCAAAACTCCAGACGAAGATGTGTGGGAAATGCGTATGCGCCTGAAGAACAAGTTCATCAACTTCGTTAAGCGCGACTTTAGCGAAACTTGGTTGAAGAATCAAGGCGACCCAACTCGCATCATGTCGATTGTTGACAAGATCAACCCTAACGCTCTCTTGATTGGTTTTGCTCGCCGCTTCGCCACATACAAGCGTGCTCACCTTTTGTTCTCCGACCTCGACCGTCTGGAAAAAATCGTCAACAACCCACAATTCCCTGTTCAATTCATCTACGCAGGTAAAGCTCACCCAGCTGATGGCGCAGGTAAGGACTTGATTCGCCGAATTGTTGAAATCTCTAAGATGCCACAATTCCTCGGTAAGATTATCTTCCTCGAAAACTACGATATGACCGTTTCTAAGCGTCTTATCACTGGTGTGGATATTTGGTTGAACACTCCAACCCGTCCACTCGAAGCATCTGGTACTTCTGGTGAAAAGGCAGAAATGAACGGCGTGCTCAACTTCTCAGTGCTCGACGGTTGGTGGTACGAAGGCTATCGCGAAGGTGCTGGTTGGGCTCTTACTGCAAAGCGCACTTACCAAGACCAAGCACAACAAGACAAACTCGACGCTGCCACTATCTATTCAATGCTTGAAAACGAGATTATTCCACTTTACTTCGCTAAGAACTCTTGTGGCTACTCTCCAAACTGGATTCAATATGTGAAGCGTTCTATCGCAACTATCGCTCCACACTACACTATGTCGCGCATGATTCGTGACTACATCGATCGTTTCTACAGCAAGGAAGCTGCTCGCAGCAAGAAGCTCAAAGCCAACAACTATGCTGTGGCTAAGGAAATCGTGGCATGGAAAGAGAATGTGGTTGAAAAGTGGGACAACGTTCACGCAGTGGATGTTCAACTCAGCGAATCACTCAACAACTCAACTAACGACGGTGAACCAATTGAAGCAACAATCAAGCTCGACACCGCTGGTTTGGGCAAGGATCTTGGCGTAGAACTCGTTATCTACCGCGAAGAAGATGGTCAACAGAAATTCCACCGCGTAATTCCATTCGAAGTTGTTGCAGAAGATGGCGATGTGCTCACTTACCACATGAAGCAAAACACTAAGGATTCAGGTGTGTTCCGTTTCGGTATCCGTGTATTCCCATGGAACGAAAAACTTCCACACCGCCAAGACTTCGCTTACATGAAGTGGCTCTAAACAGAAATCACACAGATGTGTGACACACTATAAAAATCGAGATGGTCAAATTGGCCATCTCGATTTCTTTTTATCATTAAATTGTGATTGTTTATGCTTTAGGGAAAATCCTATTTTGGTGAAACGATACCATTCATAATGGCATACACACTCAGTCCCGACACGCTCTTAATACCCAATTTTGCAGAAATGTTTTTGCGGTGGGTAAGCACGGTATTGATGCTGATATTCAGGCGGTCGGCTATTTCTTTATTAATCAGTCCTTCAACCACGAGTTGCAACACCATTGTTTCACGTTGAGTAAGGCGTATTTGGTTGTCGTCGCCAGATGTTTCGTGAAAAAACGGCTCAAATTTTGCCAGAATCTCGGTTTCGTCGGCAGTCGGCGAAACCACATTATAACCGTCGTCCGACAATGTGTCTGACACAATCAGCGTTTGCTCATTATGTGGCATGAAGAATGACAAATTCGCAAGAAATTCATTAGCCGAAGTGATATACACCTTAAATTTCTCACGCTGACAAGCCGGCACCTCATCGAATGTGGAGTATAACACCGACTGTGCATCGTAGTGATAGGAGAGTAGGTTTGACAAGCCTAATGCCTCCAATCTGTTGCGCATAATTATGGCTATATTCTTTGGCATAATTCCTACTCAATATGAAGAGCTTGTGAAAATGGTTTGAGAATGCGATTGCGAATGCGATTGTTTTGCGTAATGTCTTTTTTGAAATTAACAAGTGAAATCAGCACCGCCTGACACAAATTGTGGTCGTAATCACCTTTGAGGTGAATCACAAACATATTTATCAGGTCGTCGATCTTATCCTCAATCGAATCGCTTTCATCAACTTTCTCATAATTTAAAACCACATCGTGATTCTTTGAATATTGCGCAAGAAGCTGTGGAAACCAGTTTTCACGGTCGTCGTAGATGCGCTGAAGAAGTTCGGATTTTACCTCTACGAAAAACTTCATCATCAGTGCCAAATTACTGTTGGCCGACTCCGTCTTTTTCAGTAGTAAGCCAAAGTGACGCTCAATGTTCGGAATTTGAAATTTCTCATAGAACACATTGGTTTGCGAAAGATAATTCACGATATCCGACGCGTTGAAATTTCTTATCTTATTTTCGGGGAAATACGAAGGCAACAAATAGGTGTTCAGAATCGCAAGAAAAAAGTCAATATCTATCTTCTTTTCTTCACAAATTGATTCCACGGTGCTATCTGACAGCCCCAACACAATACCGAATCGATAAAACACGGTGATGATAGTGGGGTCAAGCAGCACGATTTCGTGAAGTTTCGTATCTTTCTTTATTTCAATCATAGAGCTTTGGTATATTGGCTGAATGGTGTGATAATAATCTCGTTTGAAGCAGTAAACACAGCATCAAGTGGCACATCAAATGGGTCAACTGGCAATTCTTCAAGTAACTGACACTCCAATGCCACGCCTATTTTATAAGCCTGCGGACACTGCGGCAACAAGCGGTCGTAATAACCTTTGCCTCTGCCAAGGCGATTTCCTTTGATGTCGAGTGCCACGGCAGGAACAATCACCAAATCGATTTCATCGGGCAACACAGAAGCAGCCGTGGGCTCTTCAATACCATATTTGCCATCGGTAGCAAGTTCGCCATAGATGGCAATCTCCAAATCATCGCCCACCACTCTTGGCAAATACACTTTCTTTTCAGCTGCCCATTTCTGTACGAAATTGTGGGTAGGCAATTCATCAGGCAAAGAATAGTACATCAGCACCGATTGTGCCTTTTGAAAACAAGGCATTTTTTCGATGGAGCGCAGCACCAAGTCTGCCTCCCTCTGTTTATCTTCTGTCGACAAAGACGCCTTCTTAGTCTTCATCTGTTTTCTAATCGAAGCCTTGTCCATCATATATCAATCAGCAGTGATTGGGAATGCCGCTTTATGCTTGTTAAGTGCTTTCAGCGCAGCCTCAATAGTCTTGTCGTGGCGATTGTAAATAGGGTAGAACGCCTTTTGACCCAACAAATCTCTTGCGATAAACGCCTTCAAATCGTTAAGAATCAAGTCGCGCGACTGATTGATATAGTACCAGCGTGCTGGCACTTTGTGAGCCGATGCAAATTCCACGAAGCTATTCAGCAATGTAGTATTGTCGTCAAGTAGACGAATCACATCTTTATAGTCGTCAGCATTCTTGAATTTCGACTTGTGGGCTGCCACATATTTCAGCACAAAATTCTGAATAAGTCCTTCGTTCACCACTGCATAATAGTATGAAGTGAAGCCTGTGGTGTCGCGAGGCACGAAAATGTCAGGAATAATGCCACCGCCACCATACACGATGCGGCCGTGAGGCGTTTTAAACGACTTGGATTTATCCACCTTAATGCTGTCTTGAGTATCGAGTTCGCCATTATTGAAGCGGTTGAGCAATTCACGCTCGTAGGCGGCTTGACCAAGTTTGTAATCTTTTTGAATACAGCGACCAGTAGGTGTGTAGTAACGAGCGATGGTGAGGCGAATGGCACTGTTGTCAAACAGTCTAAATTCCCTTTGCACCAATCCCTTACCAAACGAGCGTGAGCCAATTACCAAGCCTCGGTCGTTGTCTTGTATAGCACCAGCAAAAATCTCGCTTGCGCTGGCAGAAAACTCATTAATCAGCACCACAATTTCAGCATCTTGATATGAGCCGTTGCCATCGCTATAAACGGAACAGTCGAATTTCTTGTAACGGCCTTTGGTCGAAACAATCAGGTTGTTCTTTGGCAAGAACTCATTAGCCATTGCAACGGCTATTTCCATATAACCACCGCCATTGCCCCGAAGGTCGACGATATATCGTTTGGCTCCATCGTTTTTCAGCATCGACAAGGCTGTTACAAACTCGTCGTAAGTGGTGCGGCCAAACTGGTTTACTTTCACATAGCCAGTGTTTTTCTCTATCATATACGCCGCATCAACCGATTTAATGGGTATATCGCCACGCTTGATGGTGAAATAGAGAATTTTGTCGGAAGTTTGGCGCTTGATGCCGAGTTTCACGGTTGAGTTTTTCGGACCTCGCAGTTGCTCCTTAACAGAGTTTGGGTTAATCTTTACACCAGTAAAGTTTTTCCCATTCACGCTAATGATTTTATCACCATTTGCGATACCCACTTTCTCAGAGGGCCCACCAGGAATCACCTCAATCACATTGATGGTATCTTCCATCACTTGGAATGAAATGCCAATACCACAGAAGTTGCCATTCAATTCTTCATTTGCCGCTTCATAATCTTTTGCAGAAATGTAGGAAGAGTGGGGGTCGAGCTGTGCCAGAATGTCGGGGATGGTGAGTTCCACAAGGCTATCCATATCCACATTCTCCACATACTCATCAGCCACGATGCCCAAAATGTTGTTGATTTTACGGTCGAGGTCGATAGTTTTCTTTGAAGCGAATCGGCTGCCTATAAAAATACCAACCACCAATGCCAAAGCTATCAGCAATGGCACAAACACGGTGTTGGGAGTCTGTTTATCATTAATTTTCATCATAGAATCTTTTCTATATATTCCCCGTTGCCGGTTTCCATCAAATGCACACACTCAATTCCTGCAAGCTGGAGCAATTCCACTCCATCGGTAAGACGATAGAGCTCAGAAAAAACCACACGCTTGATGCCCGACTGAATAATCAGCTTTGCACACTCAATGCAAGGTGAAGTGGTGACATATAACGTGGCATCTTTACTGCTGTTGCTGCTCTGTGCCACTTTAGTGATAGCATTCGCCTCGGCATGTAGCACATACGACTTGGTGTTGCCATCTTCATCTTCGCAAACATTTTCAAAACCTTGTGGAGTGCCATTGTAGCCATCGGAGATAATCATCTTATCCTTCACGAGCAAAGCACCCACCTTGCGGCGTTGGCAATAAGAATTTTCTGCCCATATTTTTGCCATGCGCAGATACCTTGAATCCAACAAAAGCTTCTTTTCTATCACTTCTGACATATAGCTTCAAACATACTGAATTTCAACAATTTCCACGAAGGAGCGTTGAGATTCAAATCTTAACTCTAATCACCCACAAAATTAAACAAAAAAAAGCAAAAAAAATAAGTGGCAACAAAAAATATTGCCACTTATTCAAAAAAATATTTTAAATATTATTTTTTAATTCCGTCGCGCTTCAGGAGTGCATCGATTTTTGGCTCACGACCACGGAATTTCACATAAAGTTCCATTGGGTCTTCAGTTGAGCCTTTCGAAAGCAGTTCTTGGAATTCGCTTGCAGTTTTAGGATTGAAAATGCCTTCTTCCTTGAATTTAGAGAATGCATCTGCATCGAGTACTTCTGCCCACTTGTAGCTGTAGTAACCAGCAGCATAACCGCCAGAGAAGATGTGGCCAAACTGTGGCGACATGAGGCAACCCTCAACAGGGGCAAACATGTTCACATCCTTTGTGGCTTCAGCTTCAAACTTGAATGGATCGCCCTCAAATGGTTTGTCGATAGTGTACCAAGCCAAGTCGAGATAACCGAATCCCAACTGGCGCATACAAGCATAAGCTGCACCATATTGAGAAGAGGCAATCACTTTTTGCACAAGTTCCTGTGGGATTTTTTCACCAGTAAGGTAATGCTTAGCGAAGCTGTCGAGGAATTCACTCTCTGTCATAAAGTTTTCGTTGAATTGAGAGGGGAGTTCCACGAAGTCACGATAAACATTTGTGCCTGAAAGTGAAACATATTTGCACTTTGAGAGCAAACTGTGGAGTGCGTGACCAAATTCGTGAGTGAAGGTCTCTACCTCATAGAAAGAAAGTAGCGATGGCTTAGAGTCGGTAGGCTTGGTGAAGTTCATAGTGAGTGTAACCAATGGGCGAACATCTTTGCCGTCTTTGTCGAGATATTGCTCACGGAAATTGGTCATCCACGCACCGCTCTGCTTAGTGGCACGGGGGAAGAAGTCGGTGTAGAGCATACCCACATATTTGCCTTCACGGTCGGTTACATCAAACACCCTAACATCAGGATTGAACACTTGTGCATCGTAGTTTTCTGTGAATTGCAAGCCATAGAGCTTAGTTGCTAAGCCAAACACGCCATCAATCACATTGTTCAATTCAAAGTATGGGCGAAGGAGTTCGTCATCGATGCTGTAATTAGCATCTTTTTCCTTGTTTGAATAGTATGAGTAGTCCCATGGCATAATCTTCACGGGCTTGCCTTCAAGTTTTGACGCAAATTTTTCAAGACGCTTCATATCGGCGCGCTCTACTGGAGAATAAGCTTTCTTCAACTGGTCGAGCATGGCATAAACGTGCTTCACATCTTTAGCCATAGTGTTATCGAGCTGGTAATCAGCGAAGGTCTTGAAGCCCATAAGATTTGCAATCGCCAAACGTGTGTTTGCAATTTGCTTGATTACCTCGATGTTGCTGAATTCACCAGAAGTGCATTGAGTGTTATACATCTTGTAAAGTTTCTCTCTCAAGTCACGACGTGAAGAATACTTCATAAATGGTGAATAACTTGGGAAGTAGAGGGTAATCAGGTATTCACCTTCGCGGCCTTTCTGCGCAGCTTCAGCAGCGGCTGCCTCTACGGCAGTTTCGGGCAAACCAGCCAAATCCTCTTTCTTCAGCCACATTTCATAGCGAGCCTTGTCCTTCAAGCAGTTTTGCTCAAATTTCAAGGTGAGTTCAGTAAGTTGAATGGTGAGCTTCTTGTATTCTTCCCTTGCTGCGCCTTCAAGTGCTGCACCACTTCTCACAAAATTCTTGTAAGTCTTGTCAAGAAGTCGCTTATCTTCGTGTGAATATTTTGATTCATCAAAATTCTTATAAACGGTATTGACACGATTCCACAACTGCTCGTTCAGCGACACGAAATTACTGTGTGCGCTAATGATAGGGGAGATGCGTGTGGATACAGCAATCAAAGAATCGTCAGCATTAGCCGACAACATAGGATAGAACACGCCCAACACTCTATTCAAAGTCTCACCTGAATATTCAAGGGCGAGAATGGTGTTTTCAAAAGTAGGAGCCTCCTGCTGATTGGCAATCGCAAGCACTTCTGCCTCGTGCTCTTTGATTGCTTGCATAATGGCAGGCTCGTAGTCGTTGGTTGTGATTCTGTCGAACGGAATGGCTCCATTCGTGGTTTTAAACTCTTTCAAAAAAATATTATCAGCTTTCATTTGAGTGAATAATGTGATAATTAATAAAATTGTAAATAAAACTTTTCTCATATAATCAATTGTTGTTTAATCTCTTAACGACCGTTTCTTCAACTAATGCGGCAACACTTTCGGTAATACCTTTCCGCATCAGTACCGGCTGGTCGGCACGGAAAGACGAGTGGAATGCCTTGAGCGATTCCCCTTCACCTTTAGCCGATTTAACATAACTGTCAACGGCTTCTGCAAGCTTTCCTTCCGCAAGCAGCAAATGTCCATAATTCAAATAATCCTGCGAATTGACAGATTTACTTTCAAGCAATTTCTTATAGTAGTTTTCGCTTTGAGCGAAATTGTCGGTCAAGAAGTTAGCCCACGCAAGTGAACGCCAAACTTTTGGATTATAAGGGTCTAAATAGTCAGCCTTATAGTAATAGTTGAGTGCCTCATCAGGCCGACCAAGTTCAAGCAGGCAGTGCCCTGCATTCAAGCACATGGTGGCATTTGAATCCTTCACCGAAAGCACCTTTTCATAATACTTAAGCGCTTTCTCATATTGCTTCAGCGAGCGGTAGCAAATGGCTATGTGACGGTTGTTCCACAAATCATTCTCATCCACCAACTCATATCGCTGATAATATTGGATAGCGTTTCTGTAATCGCCTAAATTCTGATAGGCAAACCCCATCTTTTGTAGAATGTGTGGTGCCACATCTTCAAAATGCTTTTGTATATAGGAGAAATACGAGACAGCATCTTCATAAAAGCCGTTTTTCAAATAATATTCGGCGATGGTCAAAAGCACAGTTTGGTCAAGCCCCCACAATTCAAAGAATGGCAGTTGAGTGAAGTCCATATCGCTTTTGAAAACCGACAAAAAGTCGTTTTTCCTTGAAAACAAAGTGAAGAAGCGGTAAAGCGACTGTATGTAACCATTAATTGATGCGTCGCGCGATTTTTTCTTGTCGTCAGGCAGTTCTGTGGATTCAAGTTCTTGCAAATCAGTGTTGTGAATATCCATTTGCCCCATCATAGCACTCTTTTGCGAGTCGGGAACCGATGCCAAAGAAAAGCAGAACGAATACTTGTCGCTGTCGCAAAGGAATGGCGCATATTTGATAATATTCACCATTTTGCGGCTCTCGGCTGGGAAACTGTCGTCTAAAGAAGAGTGGGTGGGGTAGAACGGAAGGAACCAGTTAGCCATCACATTAAAGAATGGGAACGACTTCAGGTGCGAGAATGTGGAGATAAACACATCTTCGCCTTCGGTTTGAAGTTTGTTCAGTTCCTCCATTTTCTTGCTCACACCACTTTTGTTGAGCCATTCTTGCCATTGTGGATTTTCTTCCAGGTCCATCGGGTCGATTGCACCTTTACCTTTTAGCTTCGACACCAAGCCAGGATCCATATTCATGATATTGGGCATCAGTTCCTCACGCATTCGCTTCGACACATTCTCGGCATTACGCGAGCGCACCAACCTTTGCATCACGGAGCTAACATCAGAACGGAAATTCACATTCTCCGACGCTTCCGCAAGGAGTTTTCCCACAAATTTCGACCTGCCCACACGATGTGGATAAAGCATCATCACAAGGAATGCTCCAGTTAGGACACGAGTTTGTGTATCAATATCTGAAGCTGTTATATACGACTCAAGCAAGAAAACCAATTTCGCCTCGTCGTAAAACTTGGTTTGCCCCAAAAACATTGCCGACAAAACCAGCTGCTTTTCATATTCTTCAGCGTAAGCAAACCATTCCTTAAGTTCGTTGGAATCTTCTTTCACTAATGGAAAACTGCACCACACCTTATTAAAAAGGTCAACCACCACATTTTCTTTCTCCCTTTTAAGGTCAGAAATGGCACGAGCGTTTTGCGACTCTGCATCCACTCCAGTCAACAGTTCATACTTCTTCTGCAAATTCTGGTGTTTCGACACTAAATCTGCAACTGATACGGTTCGAAGGACCGATGCTTTAGTGTAAAACAGTTCAAACGACTGTTTGGCAGAAAGTGCTATCACACATTTATCCGTAATGAGATAAAGACTCTCTGTGATTTTGTCAATCATGTCATTTCTGCCATCATCTTTCACGCCATCAAGGAAATATTGCAGCAAATAGTCGTACGACACTTTCGCCGTGTTCAACTGCTGGATTAAATTATAATCGGCAACTTCCTCTACCACAGGCAGTAGTTTAACGATGGCCTCATAAAGTCTGCCACCGTCAATCAAGCTGGTGATATCGGCTTTATATTGAGTGATTTCTTTTAATGTCATGTTTTAAATAGTGTATTAAGTAGTCAATTTTGCAAATTCTGTGCAAAAGTTGAGAAACAGTAATACAAAAATAATGAATTATTTAAATAAAAACCGTATTTTTGCACATAATAAATTGATAAATCATTAATTATAAACAACAACTATGGTTCTACAACGATTGCAATCGCTTTATTTATTGATTGCAGCAATCTTTTTGGGGATTTTTACTTTTACTACCTCGACTACTATTACTAATGGTGAAAATGAATTTTTAATCGGTGCACTCGCCACTGGTGCCGCAGGTAACACCGCGCCCAATTTCGTGCTCTGCGTATTAAATGCACTTACCGCTATCTTAGCACTTATCACCATCTTCAAATTCAAAAACCTCAAACTTCAACTCAAGCTTTGCTCAATCTGCATTTTGCTTACCATTGTGATTGCCATCTCAATCGCAATCCTCACTTACCAAGCACTTAAAGGGGGAGAACTCCATGTGATGCTCAGCAACGCTCTGCTTGGATTGGCTGTAGTGTTTTTCTACTTGGCACGCAGAGGCGTAGCAAAAGACAAAAAAACAATTCAAAGCAGCGAGAGTTTCAGATAATCAACTACTTTTTTACAAGCCACACTCTTACATTTTATAAGATATGACTGCTCTTCTCATCGCGATATTCGTAGTCGGATATCTTCTTATCACTTGCGAACACCCTCTGCACACTAACAAAGGTACATTTGCACTGATTATGTGCGGACTGCTTTGGGCAATATATGCCACCATGTCGGGCGACACGGATGTGAATGCCAAAGTGCTGGAACAACTTGGCGACACGTGCGAGATTCTTATCTTCCTCATTGGTGCTATGACCATTGTGGAGGTAATTGACCGGTATGGAGGGTTCAACATTATCACCGAAACCATCACTGCCAGAAGAAAGAGAAAACTGCTCTGGATTATGGCATTTGTCACTTTCTTTATGTCGGCAGTTCTCGACAACCTCACCACCACTATTATCATGGTGACAATGGTGGGCTGCCTTTTGAAGAAGCAAAACGAACGATGGATTTTCTCAAGTGTGATTGTGATTGCTGCCAATAGTGGCGGCGCATTCTCGCCAATTGGCGATGTCACCACCATTATGCTGTGGATGGGCGACAAGGTGAGCACCGGACAACTGATCACCACACTGCTGATTCCAAGTTTGGTGTCGATGGTTGTGCCACTGCTTATTGCCACAAGAATGATCGACAATGATGAACTTCCACACTGCGACGAGGCACAAAACAAAAACCGTGTTATCTATCGTCGTTTCCCTTCGGTAAGCAAATTCGTGTTGGTTGTTGGCGTGTGCAGCTTGCTGTTTGTGCCTGTGTTCAAAACCCTCACAGGGCTTCCTCCTTTTATGGGAATCATCATTTCCCTCGGCTTTATTTGGCTGATTACTGAAATCATCGTTCGCCGTTATAAAATTGAGTCGGGATTGGGCGCAAGAGTTGACCAAGCAGCCAAGGGCATCGACATGTCAACCATTCTGTTCTTCCTCGGCATTCTGATGGCAGTGTCGGTATTGAGCGAAGCTGGCATTCTTGGCAACCTTGCTCAAACGATGGACGAAGGCATCCATGAGCCATTCGCTATGACCACACTTATTGGTTACCTTTCAGCAGTTATCGACAATGTGCCACTCGTGTCGGCTTGCATGAAGATGTTTGGTGAAATCCCTACTGCATTAGTGGCAACTGACCCTTCATATTATGCAGCATTCACCCAGGACGGCATTTTCTGGCTGTTGCTCACATTCACCGCTGGCGTGGGTGGCAGTATGCTGATTATTGGCTCTGCCGCTGGTGTGGTGGCAATGGGCATCGAAAAGATTCCATTCTTCTGGTATCTCAAGAGATTTTCACTGATTGCCATGTCGGGCTATCTCGCAGGCATCGCTGTGATATGGATTGAAAGTTTAATCCCTGGACTAATATAAGTTCACAGCCACATATCAAAAAAAAATAAAGTCGCCTAATTCGTTGCAGGATAGGCGACTTTTATTTTGCTATAAAATAATCACAGTTTCTCGGCGAGGAATTCACCGGTGTAGCTTGCTTCGCATTTCACCACTTGCTCTGGTGTGCCTTCCACCACAAGCGTGCCGCCTTCAGCACCACCCTCTGGTCCAAGGTCGATAATGTGGTCGGCACATTTTATAATGTCCATATTGTGCTCAATAATCACCACTGTATGGCCTTTCTGCACCAGCAAGTTGAATGATTTCATCAAGGTGTTGATGTCGTGGAAGTGAAGACCAGTTGATGGTTCATCGAAAATAAACATGGTGTGGTTTTTCTTCTCGCCACTCATAAAATACGCCAACTTCACACGCTGATTCTCGCCGCCTGACAGAGTGGATGACGACTGACCGAGCTTGATGTAGCCCAGTCCCACATCTTGGAGCGGTTTCAGCCTGTTCACGATTTTCTTCTCATTAAATCGCTGTTCTTCGGAGAAAAACTCGATGGCTTGATTCACGGTCATTTCCAAAATGTCGGAAATCGTTTTGCCTCTGTACAGCACATCTAATGCGCTTTGGGCAAAGCGTTTACCGTTGCAAACGTCGCAAGTGAGCGTGATATCTGCCATAAACTGCATTTCGATGGTGATAGTGCCTTCGCCCTTACATTCCTCGCAGCGACCACCGCCTGAGTTAAACGAGAAATAACCCATGTTATATCCCATTTGCTTCGACAGCTGCTGTTGGGCGTAGAGCGAACGGATTTCATCAAATGCTTTCAAATAAGTGGCAGGATTGCTTCGCGATGATTTACCAATAGGGTTCTGGTCAACCATTTCCACGCCTGAAATCAAATTCAAATCGCCTTCAAGCGAAGCGAATGTGCCGGGGGCATCAACATTCTCGCCAAAATGACGCGCAAGCGCCCGATATAGAATATCATCAACAAGGGTAGATTTACCCGAACCGCTAACGCCAGTCACCACAGTCATCACACCCAATGGGAATTTCACATCAATCCCTTTCAGGTTGTTTTCGGCTGCGCCCTTTACCCAAATGTAATTGCTCCACTTTCGGCGCGAGGTGGGCACAGGAATTTTCAAATTGCCAGTCAGATATTTTGTGGTGTAACTATTATCTGCCGACACGAGCGATGCCACTTCGCCTTGATATACAATATTGCCGCCTTTGCGCCCTGCTTCCGGACCCACATCTATTAAATAATCGGCAGCTCTTATGATTTCCTCATCATGCTCCACCACCACTACGGTGTTGCCTGCCTTTTGAAGCATTCGGAGCACATTAATTAGGCGCGCAGTGTCGCGTGAATGCAAACCAATACTTGGCTCATCTAATATATATATACTGCCCACGAGCGTACTTCCCAATGATGTGGCCAAATTAATACGCTGACTTTCGCCACCCGACAGCGACGACGACAGACGGTCGAGCGTGAGATAACCCAAGCCCACTTCATTCAGATACGACAAGCGATTATTGATTTCCTCAAGTAATCGTTTTGCCACAATTCGCTCTGAATCGTCGAGTTGTATATGCTTGAACCATTCCGCTAAGTCACGCACCGGCATTGCCACGAGGTCGTGAATGGTTTTACCACTCACTTTCACATACGAAGCCTCTGGCTTCAATCTGCTGCCCCCACACACTGGGCAAGTGGTTTTGCCACGATAGCGAGCGAGCATCACACGATACTGGATATTGTATGACTTGCTTTTCACCCATTCAAAGAATCCATCAATGCCGGGGAATCCGTTGAAACCGTGCCAAAGTAAATCTTTCTGCTCTTGAGTGAGTCGGTAGTATTCCCTGTGAATCGGGAAATTGACCGTGGAAGCCGCATGAATAAATTCCCTTTTCCATTCGCTCATCACCTGACCACGCCAGCACATCACCGCATCTTCATACACCGAGAGCGTCTTGTTAGGCACCACCAAATTCTCATCAATGCCCACAACCTTACCAAAGCCCTCACATTCGGGGCAAGCGCCGATAGGGTTATTGAAATTGAACATCAAGTCAGAGGGTTCTTGAAATTGGATGCCGTCGGCTTCGAAACGCTTTGAGAATATTTGCTCGGTAACGCTTCCATCAGCATTCCACGCTTTTATCACACACTCCTCGCGACCTTCGTAAAAAGCAGTCTGCAAAGAGTCCAGTATGCGCATATCGTCCTCCTTGTTATTCGTTACAGCCACACGGTCGATGAGCAATCGATATGAATCAGCATCTGCCGGATCATTGGCTTTCACATCGGCAATTTGGAAAAATCTGCCGTCTTTCTCCAATCGGGAATATCCACCTTTTATCAGCACGTCGAGTTGCTCATCAAAAGTTCTGTCTTCAGGCAAAACAATTTCTGTGAGGATGGCAATCCTTGTGCTCTCTGGAAACGAATGAATGTAATTCAACACATCTTCAGAAGTGTGCTTTTTCACCAATTCACCAGAAATAGGGGAATACGTCTTGCCCACACGGGAGAACAGCATTCTCAAATAGTCGTAAAGCTCGGTGGATGTACCCACGGTGCTTCGCGAGTTTCGTGTATTCACCTTTTGCTCAATGGCAATGGCAGGTGGGAGCCCTTTAATAAAATCACAATCAGGCTTCGACATACGCCCCAAAAACTGGCGAGCGTATGACGACAGACTCTCCACATAACGTCGTTGTCCTTCGGCATAGAGCGTGTCGAAAGCCAGCGATGATTTGCCTGAGCCGGAAAGCCCGGTGATAACAACAAACTTATTGCGTGGAATACGCACATCCACATTTTTCAGATTGTTGACGCGCGCTCCTTTTATAATAATGTCGGTAGATGTCATTTGATTTCTAATAATAGCACAAAATTACACATTATGCCTCATAAAAAAAAGTTGGCGTGTACCCACAAATGCTAATAATCTTAAATTTTAACTCGAAATTTTGGAAATACAAAAAACAATTTCTAATTTTATACCACGAAAGGCGAGGATTTGCCATTCAAAACATTAATGAAACTATTATTAATCAAAAACTCTGTATAATTATGAAACCTATCAACATTGTTATGGCTGTGGTTGGCGGTGTAGTTGCTGGTGCAGCTGTGGGCTTATTGTTTGCCCCCGACAAGGGTTCCAACACCCGTACAAAAATCGCCGATGCTGTGAAAAAAGCAGGCATCAAACTCAATCCTAAGAAAATGGACGAGCTTGTTGACGACATTACTGAAGAAATTGAAAAAGAACTCTAAAACAATTCACCATTATGAAATCGTTAATATATTCATTCCTGGGTGGTGCGCTCGTGGGCTGCGCAATCGCCATTCTGTTCGCTCCTGAAAAAGGTGAGGACACTCGCAAACGCATCAAAGACTTACTGAAGAAAAAAGGCATCGACTTCACCGACGACGAAGTAGAGCGCCTCGTTGATCAAATCAGCGCACAAATCGAACAATAACCGAAAATTGTTCTATCGATAACACATACCTGACGCGACGGCAGCTTCGTGGTGCTGTCGCGTCTAAAATTTAAACAAAAAGCAATATGGCTGAAGTTGATTACAAATCTCTTTTTAACCAGGCAAAGGTTTTCATATCGTCGAAATACGACTATTCAAAACTCACCCTTGCCGAAAAACTGTCGATTCTCTTGGTGCAAATCGCAATCTTTGCCATTGCGTTGCTCATCGGATTCAGCATACTGATGTTCCTGTCGTTTGCGCTGGTGAACACCCTGAGCAAAGCCACCGACAGTCCTGCGCTGTCGTACCTTATCGTGGCTGGCATTTGGGCACTCATCTGTTTGCTGATATTCACTTTCAAGACGGAGCTGATTGTAAATCCAATCACAAGATTTGTAACCAAACTAATGTTTAACAACCCCCAAAACGAAAACAAATAGCTAATGAGTATGGAACAGACTAACCAGTGGAAGGGATACACTTTAGAAGAATTGCGCATGAAAAGGGCAAAGGCTCTCATCATGACCGAAGTGAGCAAATCCCAACTCTTATCGGCTTACGAAATGGCTAAAAGCAAGACAACCAGCCATGGCGTGCGCGCATTGCTATTCAACAACAACGTGCTGAAGGGGTTGAAAACTACCGACTACTTGATACTCGGTGCCAAGACCACTATGCTGGGCTACAAACTTTGGAAAAAGTTCAAAAAATAGCACACCATTTTTATTCATTTTTTAATTTAACTGCTACTTTTTCTAAGAAAAATGCAAATTTTCAAATTATTTGATATATATTTGCATTGTAATTCACCAATTAAACAAACACTCACAATTTAAAATAAAGCGCCTATCGACAAACATCTACCTATTTAACAACAAAATAGATTAGTGATGATGACACTCAAAGAGAAAAGCGACGAACGCTTAATCGCTTTATATGTTGATGGCAATAACGATGCTTTTGACGTGCTGATTGACCGCCATAAAGATCGTGTCTATTCATATATTTTACATTTTGTCAAAAATCCAGAATTGGCCGACGACATCTTCCAAGAGACGTTCGTCAAAGCAATTATGACTATAAAGCAGAATCGATACGTGGAGAACGGACGATTCTCGGCATGGATCACACGCATTGCCCACAATCTTGTATTCGACCATTTCAGAAAAGAGAAGTCGGAAAACTTGCAATCAACCGATGCCAGCGAAATAGATATTCTCAACCGTAAAGAGTTGAGCGAATCCACTGTGGAGGATTACTTGATTTCGACGCAAATCGAAACCGACATTCACCGTCTGATTATGGCTCTGCCCGACAACCAAAGGGAAGTGCTGCAAATGCGCTACTTTAAGGAAATGAGTTTCAAAGAAATTGCCAGCATGACAAATGTCAGTATCAACACCGCGCTTGGCAGAATGAGATATGCCATTTTGAACATGCGAAAGATGGCTGAGGACAATCACATGACACTCTCGCTATAAGTAAATAGCTCATATCATAATCAAGGAGATTCCGTTTTGGCACAAATCTGGATGCCAAAGCGGAATTTCTGACTATATTGGCACACAATTTGCATTGATTGAAGGCTATAAATAACTCTGAAACCCCAATTATTTGACATCATTATCTTTATATGGCGAAAAAAATCGCCTCCAAATTTGCCTATTGAGCAGATTGGTAGTAATTTTGTAGGCTAATTGGCAACAATACAACGAAATAAAAAATAAAATTAAATAACAAACACTTTATCACAAAAGATGAACGTTACATTTGACAAACAAGGAAATGTGAATGGAGTTCTTTCCATCGCAATCAAAGAAGAAGATTATCAAGCAGAAGTTAAAAAAGAATTGAACAACATTGGCAGAAAGCACCCAGTGAAGGGCTTCCGTCCAGGTCACGTTCCAGCAGGTTTATTGAAGAAGATGTTCGGTACCGATGTTCTCGCACAAGTTGTAGAACGCCAAGTGGGCCGCGCATTGAGCAATTATATCGTTGAGAACAAGCTCGACGTTCTCGGCGAACCAATGATTTCTGAAGACACTAAGGTTGACTTCACAAAAGACACTGAATTTGACTTCAAGTTCGAACTCGGTCTTGCTCCTGAATTTGAAATCAAACTCGACAAGCGTGTGAAGATTCCATACTACACCATCGAAGTAAGCCAAGATATGATCGACAAGCAAACCGATGCTTTCAAAAAGCGTTTCGGCAAGCAAGTTCCTGGCGAAGCTGTGGTTGAAGACGCTCTCGTAAAGGGTGAAATGATCGAGCTCAACGCTGATGGCACTCAGAAAGAAGACGGTTTGAAGGTTGAAAAGACTATCTTCTCACCACAATATATGAAGAGCGACGATGAAAAGGCTAAATTCATCGGCGCTAAGGTTGGCGACCTGGTGGTTTACAACCCATTCAAGGCCACTGAAGGCAATGTTACTGAACTCGCTTCACTTCTCAATGTGGACAAGGAACAAGCCAACAACGAAAGCGACTTCCAATTCCTCGTTAACGAAATTCTTGTGAACCAAGATGCAGAAATGAACCAAGAGTTCTTCGACAACGTGCTCGGTAAGGACGTGGCTAAGAGCGTAGAAGAATACACCGAAAAGGTGAAGGAAATGATTAGCGCTCAATTGAAGAACGACAGCAACTACCGCTTCACTATCGATGCAGAACGCGTGCTTCGCAAGAAAGCTGGCGACCTCGAACTCCCTGATGAATTCCTTAAGAAGTTCTTGGCAGCCCGCAGCAAAGAAGAAAATGCAGCTCAAAAGGTAGAAGAAGACTACGAAAAGACTCGCGCTCAAATCCAATGGCAGCTCATCAAGGAAAAAGTGGCTCGCAACTACGACATCAAGGTTGAAGAAGAAGATATGCTCCGCCTTGCTCGCTTCTACGCTGCACAACAATTCGCACAATACGGCATGTCGAACCTTCCTGAAGACGTGATTGAAAAATATGCACAAGAATTGCTCAAGAAAGACGACGTGAAGAGCGATATCCAAAACCGCGCATTCGAAGATAAGGTGTATGCCGCTATCCAAGACGCAGTTGGTATCGACGAAAAGACTGTGAGCGTTGAAGATTTCAACAAGCTTTTTGAAGCCGCAAAATAATCTCTTGACAATATATTAAGAGTATGTTTTGGTTCCGCTTTTAAATTTTGAATGTCAAAATAATTCGAGGCCAAAACAACAACACATATCGAGAGCGGCTGTCAAAATGCAGAGCCGCTCTCGATTTTATAAATCACAAATCGTTCACAAACACTAAATCAAAACAACATGAATAACGATTTCAGAAAATTTGCAGTTCACCACCTCGGCATGAACGGACTGGCACTTGACCAATACACCAGCCAAGTGAGCGACAGCTACATCTCTCCAACCATCATTGAAGAGCGCAAACTCAATGTGGCTCAAATGGACGTGTTCTCTCGCCTGATGATGGACCGCATCATCTTTTTGGGCACACAAGTTGACGACTACACTGCCAATGTGATTCAGGCTCAACTCCTTTATTTAGACTCCTCTGAGCCAGGAAAAGATGTGTCGATCTACATCAATTCTCCTGGTGGTTCTGTTTATGCAGGTCTCGGCATCTACGACACTATGCAATACATTCAAAGTGATGTATCTACTATCTGCACCGGTATGGCTGCCTCAATGGCAGCAGTGCTTCTCGTGGCAGGCGCTAAAGACAAGAGATTTGCACTCAAGCACTCACGCGTGATGATTCACCAACCAATGGGTGGCATTCAAGGACAGGCTTCCGACATTGAAATCACATCTCGCGAAATTTTGAAACTCAAAAAAGAACTCTACACCATCATCAGCGAGCACTCTGGTCAACCTTACGACAAGGTGTACCAAGACAGCGACCGCGACTACTGGATGACAGCCCAAGAGGCTGTGGATTACGGTATGATTGACCGAGTTCTCGAAAAAAGCAAATAATATACTGAATGGCAAAAAAGACGGAACAAGGGCTTAGATGTAGTTTTTGTGGCAGACTTGAAAGCGAGGTAGAACTGCTGATGCCTGGCATGAACGGTTGCATTTGTAACGAATGTGCCGAGCGTGCCGACCAGTTGGCTAAGGAATACCTCGACAAGATGTACAAGACCGAAAGCCCTGATATCGACTTCAAAACTCTCCCAAAACCAAGCGAAATCAAAGAGTATCTCGACGAATACGTTATCGGTCAAGACGACGCGAAAAAATATCTTTCGGTGGCTGTTTACAACCACTACAAGCGATTGGTTCAGGAAAAGACCGATGATGATGTGGAAATCGAGAAGTCGAACATCATTATCGTTGGCCCTACAGGTACAGGCAAAACACTTCTTGCAAAAACCATTGCAAAGCTCTTGAAAGTGCCTTTCGCAATCGTTGATGCCACTGTGCTTACCGAGGCTGGTTATGTGGGCGAGGACATCGAGAGCCTTCTTGTGCGCCTTCTTCAGGCTTGCGACTACAACTTGAAGGAAGCCGAAAGAGGTATTGTGTTTATTGATGAGATTGACAAAATTGCAAGAAAGGGCGACAATCCTTCCATCACTCGCGATGTGAGTGGTGAAGGTGTTCAGCAAGGTCTGTTGAAACTTTTAGAAGGTTCTGTTGTGAATGTGCCACCACAAGGCGGACGCAAGCACCCTGAACAAAAGTTGATTCCTGTCGACACCAAAAACATCCTGTTTATCTGCGGTGGTGCCTTCGAAGGCATCGAGCGCAAGATTGCTCAACGCCTCAACACACAGGTTGTGGGCTTCGGAACCGACAGCAAGTTCCGCCGCTTGGAACAAAACCGCCTGTTGCACTTCGTGGCTCCACAAGACCTTCGCTCATTCGGTCTGATTCCTGAAATCATTGGCCGTCTGCCAGTGCTCACCAACTTGGAACCACTCGACAACGAGGCATTGCGCCGCATTCTTACTGAGCCTAAAAACGCTATCACCAAGCAATACGAAAAGCTCTTTAAGATGGACGGTGTGAAACTGGAAGTCGAAGACAGCGTGCTCGACTACATCGTGAGCAAAGCTGTGGAATACAAACTCGGTGCCCGCGGCCTTCGCTCTCTGTTCGAAACCATCATGACCGAGGCAATGTATGAAGTGCCATCATCTAAGGCGAAGAAGTACACTGTGACGCTCGACTACGCTAAAGAGCAACTTGAAAAGTCAAATTTTGAAATATTAAAGGACGCAAAATAACGTTTTTTAACGAAAATCCATTTTATGGGGCAAACAAATCGCAAAAAAATTTGTTTGCCCCATTCTATTTTATTAAATTTGTGTTGTAATAAAGCCTTTTTACCAAAATCACTATGCCTGATATTAAAAAAGTCACAGAAGAATTAAAAAAGCATTTTGGGTTCGACACCTTCAAAGGAAACCAAGAAGAGATTATTCTTAACCTCCTTTCTGAAAACGACTCATTTGTTTTGATGCCAACTGGCGGAGGAAAATCACTATGCTATCAGCTTCCCTCATTAATGATGGAAGGAACCGCTATTGTCATATCACCACTTATCGCATTGATGAAAAACCAAGTTGACGCAATGCGACATTTCAGCGAAGACGACAGTATAGCCCACTTCCTAAATTCCACGCTCAATCGTCAGGCAATCGACCAGGTGAAAGAAGATGTGTATTCAGGCAAAACCAAACTCCTGTACGTTGCTCCCGAATCGTTCACAAAGAAAGAGAACATCGAGTTTCTCAGAAGTGTAAAAATTTCATTCTACGCAGTAGACGAGGCACACTGTATCTCGGAGTGGGGGCATGATTTCCGCACAGAATATAGAAACATCCGACAAAACATTGAGCAGATTGGCAGAAGACCAATCATTGCGCTCACCGCCACAGCCACGCCAAAGGTTCAGCACGACATTATGAAGAACCTCGACATTGCCGATGGAAAGGTGTTTAAGTCATCGTTCAACCGCCCGAACCTTTACTACGAGGTGCGGCCGAAAACCGAGAATGTGGACAAGGAGATTATCCGCTTCATCAAAAGCATGAAGGGGAAATCGGGTATCATCTACTGTCTGAGTAGAAAAAAGGTGGAAGAATTGGCTGAATTGCTCAATGTGAACGACATCAAGGCGCTCCCTTACCATGCAGGCATGGAAAGTGCTGTGAGGTCGGAAAATCAAGATAAGTTTCTGAAAGACGATGTGCAGGTGATTGTTGCCACAATCGCTTTTGGTATGGGCATCGACAAGCCAGACGTGAGATTCGTTATCCACTACGACATTCCCAAGAGTCTGGAAGGCTACTATCAGGAAACCGGACGCGCTGGCCGCGACGGAGGAGAGGGCAGAAGCATCACTTTCTATGCCAAGAAGGATTTGCTGAAATTGCAGAAGTTCATTCAAGGCAAACCCGTAAGCGAGCAAGAGATAGGCAAGTTGCTCCTTGCCGAGACTGCCCAATATGCAGAATCGTCGATTTGCCGCCGAAAAACGCTGCTCAAATACTTTGGCGAAGACTATACTGAGCCCAACTGCAAATGTTGCGACAACTGCCTTTTCCCCAAGAAGCAAGAAAACGCAAGCGAGGAGCTGCGTGCGCTGCTTGAAGCCATTCTGGTGCTGAAAGGCAAATACAAACCCAACGACATCATCAACTTCGTGTTGGGCATAAAGACGAAAGAAATCATAGAATTTAAGCTCGACACCTACGATGAGTTTGGTGCCATCACTAACCGTGACGACAAATTCCTCAAAACTGTCATCTACCAAGCTCGCGTATATGGCTATATTGAGAGCGACATCGACAACAACCGCATATTGCGAGTGACTCAGAAGGGACTGGACTTCCTTAAAAGTAAAGAGAAATTCCACATCGTTCTCGACAGAGATTTCTCCGAAACGGAAAATGTGGCAATTCTCAACACCACAGCAAATGTGCTTGACCCACAGTTGCACCACATTCTCACGGATTTGAGAAAGAAAATATCCGACAAACTCAACGTGCCGCCTTACGTGGTTTTCCAAGAGCCCACGCTGGAAGATATGTGCACATTTTATCCCATCACCCTCGATGAGTTGAAGACCATGAAGGGAGTGGGAGAGGGCAAAGCAAAGCGATATGGCAAGGAGTTTGTTGATGTTATCAAGAAATATGTGGAAGAGAACGATATTGAGCGTCCAGAGGATATCCGCGTTCGTTCTAAAGCCAACAAGAGCAAGTTGAAAATCAGCATCATTAAAGCTATCGACCACAAAGTGGACCTTGATTCCATTGCGGAATCCGACCACTTGTCGTTCGATGAGTTGCTGGAAGAACTTGAAGCTATCGTATATTCTGGCACGAAGCTCAACATCAACTACTATCTGAACGAAATAATGGACGATGACCACGTTGACGACATTTTCCAATACTTTATGGAAAGCGAAACCGACAACATGCACGAAGCCCTCGAAGAGTTAGGTTCGGAATATACGGAAGAAGAAATCAGACTGGTGCGCATCAAATTCACCAGCGAACTGGCTAACTAACAAAGCCATTAACACCTTTCATATAATATATGTACGCACAAACCAAATCAGGCAAAATCATCTTTTAAGAATTTTTTGCCTGATTTTTTTGTGAAAAGCCATTAAAAATTAGTAATTTTGTGTGCAATAAGTGAGCAAGTACTTATTAGTACGCATTATCTCTTAGGGAATTATTTAAACTCAAAATATATGTCATTTATTGCAGATCGTGTAAAAATGGACGGACTCACCTTTGATGATGTCCTGCTGATTCCAGCGTATTCTGAAGTATTACCCAAAGATGTAAATCTTCAAACCAAGTTCTCCCGTAACATCACCCTTAATGTTCCGCTGATTTCCGCAGCGATGGACACCGTAACTGAAGCAGCATTAGCTATTGCTATTGCTCGCGAAGGTGGTATTGGTGTGATTCACAAAAACATGAGCATTGAGGAGCAAGCGCGCCAAGTGCACACTGTGAAACGTGCAGAAAACGGTATGATTTACGACCCAGTGACCATCAAGCGTGGCTCAAGGGTAATCGATGCACTCAACATCATGAGTGAGTACCATATCGGCGGTATTCCCGTAGTTGACGAAAACAAGAAACTTGTGGGTATCGTCACCAACCGCGACTTGCGATTTGAAAAAAATGTGGAACGCAAAATCGACGAGGTGATGACAAGCGACCACTTGGTGACCACTTCTTCATCAACCAACCTCGACGAAGCTGCCGACATTCTCCAAACTCACAAAATTGAAAAACTCCCTGTAGTTGACAAGGATGGCAAACTCATCGGTTTGGTCACCTACAAAGACATCACCAAAGCTAAAGACAAACCAAACGCTTGCAAGGACGCTCTCGGCCGCCTGCGTGTAGCTGCCGGTATCGGTGTGACTGGCGACAGCCTCAAGAGAGCTGAAGCACTTGTAGAAGCAGGCGTTGACGCTATCGTTATCGACACTGCACACGGTCACACTAAGGGTGTAGTAGATATTCTCCAACAAGTGAAGCGCTCTTTCCCACAAATCGATGTGGTGGTGGGTAATATCGCTACTGGCGAAGCTGCCAAATTCCTCGTGGAAAATGGTGCTGATGGTGTGAAAGTGGGTATCGGTCCTGGTTCTATCTGCACTACCCGTATCATTGCCGGTATCGGAGTTCCACAATTAAGCGCTGTTTACGATGTGGCTAAAGCCCTCAAAGGAACTGGTGTTCCTTTGATTGCCGATGGTGGCATCCGCTATTCTGGCGACATCGTGAAGGCTCTCGCTGCTGGCGCATATTCTGTGATGCTCGGTGGTATGTTTGCAGGTGTGGAGGAATCTCCTGGCGACACCATCATCTTCAACGGCAGAAAGTACAAATCATATCGTGGCATGGGTTCGCTCGAAGCTATGGAAAAAGGTTCAAAAGACCGTTATTTCCAAAACAATGTCACCGACAGCAAGAAGCTCGTTCCAGAAGGTATTGCAGCTCGCGTGCCATACAAGGGCACTCTTTACGAAGTGGCATATCAAATGCTCGGCGGTCTGCGTGCTGGTATGGGATATTGCGGTGCTGAAAACATCGAGAAACTGCATCAGGCTCAATTCGTTAAGATTACAAATGCAGGTGTAGCAGAAAGCCACCCACACGATGTGGCAATCACCAGCGAAGCTCCTAACTACAGCCGCGGATAATTATAATCGATTCAGAGTTTTGATTTGATTTACAATAATCGGAACAAAATTTCGTTATTATTTCTATAATGACAAATTGAATTAATTTTAAAACTATGAAAATTAAATTGATGATTGGTGCACTCATAGGTGGCGTTTGCCTGGCTTTTGCGGCAAAAGACCCTGTGTTGATGACCATTAACGGAAAGGACATTCATCTCTCTGAGTTTGAATATCTATACAAGAAGAACAACCAGCAGCAAGTTGAGAAAGAGACTCTCGACCAGTATGTTGACCGCTTTGTTACCTACAAGCAAAAAGTGGCTGACGCAGAAGCTGAAGGAGTTGACACTCTCAAATCATTCTTGGCTGAGTACAACGGCTACAAGGAAGGCATGGTTAAGGATTTCCTCGAAGACACCACTGTGAATGTGCGTCTTGAAAAAGAAGCATACGAAAGAATGAAGACCAATGTGGACCTCGACCACATCATGCTTCCTCTCGGCAAGGACGCTAAGGAAAACAAAGAGATTCTTGCACGCCTCGACAGCATTCGTACATGTGTAATCAAGGGCGAAGACTGGGGCGAACTCGCAAAGAAGTTCTCTATCGACCCAGCAGTTACACACAATGCAGGTCACTATGGTTACACTGCATCTGGCGTTTACCCTTACGGTTGGGAAATGGTGGCTTACACCACTCCAATCGGTCAGATTAGCAAGCCATTCCGCACCGACTTCGGTAACCACCTTATTCGTGTAAACGGCAAGCGTCAAGACCCAGGTCAAGTGGAAGTAGAGCACATCATGCTTATGACCCGCAACCTCGACGACTCTGCTAAGGCTGTGGTTAAAGCAAGAATTGAAGAAATTTACGATTCAGTGAAGAACGGTGCCGACTTCGAGAAAATGGCTAAGAAGTACAGCGAAGACAAGGGTTCTGCCCGTCATGGTGGCAAATTGCCTTGGTTCGGCGTGAACAGAATGGTTCCTGCTTTTGAAAAGGTGTCGTTCGAACTTGAAGACGGTCAAATTTCCGAGCCTTTTGAATCACAATACGGCTACCACATCGTAAAGAAGCTTGGCCACAAGGGCATTCCTTCATTTGAAGAGGCGTTGCCATCAATCAAGCGCGCAATCGCTTACGACGAACGCAGCCAAATGGCTCGCAATCAGAAGTTGGAAGAAATTAAGAAGTTGTACAACTACAAGAACAACGACGCAAAATTCCGCTCTTACCTCATTAAAGAGTTGAAGAAGCATGGTCAATACGACTCTGCTTTTGTGAGCGATGTGCTTGCTAAGTCAAACTTCGTGATTTTCACTTACGCCAAGAACAAAGTGCCTGCATCAGTTCTCGCAAAAAGAGTTAATCCTAAAGCTAAGTACGACATCGAATCAGCAGCTGGCAACATTGCTGCCCAAATCGAGCCATACGCAGGCAAGGAAATCATGCAATACTACATCGACAATCTGATTAACGACAACGCAGAATACCGCAATCTCATTAACGAGTATCGCGACGGTATGCTCTTGTTTGAAATCAGCAACAAGAAGGTGTGGGACGGTGCTGCAAAAGACACTACTGGTTTGAACAACTACTTTATGGCACACCGCGAGAAATACAACTGGACAAAACCTCACTTCAAGGGCATCATTCTCTCTGCAAAAAGCGACTCTATCGCTCAAGCAGTGAAGGCTATGATTCCTACACTCGGAAAAGACACTTTGACCACTACTCTGCACAAGACATTCTCAAGCAACATCAAGATGGAAAGAATGCTCTTTGCACAAGGTGAAAACGAGTTGGTTGATTCAGTGGTATTCAAAGGCACAGAAAAGACTGGCAATGAGAAATATCCTATCGCATTTGTTCTCGAAGGCGGTGTAATTGACCAGCCAGAAGGCGTTGCCGATGTGAAAGGCCTCGTAACTTCCGATTATCAGGACGAGCTTGAAAAAGCTTGGCTCAGCGAACTCAAAAAGAAGTATCCAGCCAAGATCAACAAGAATGTTTTGAAACTTGTAAAACCATAAGAAACACTGAGTTTCTAACATAAATATTAAATCTCTTTATCGCATCACCACGATAAAGAGATTTTTTATATCCACATTGCGCAAAATCGGTTATTCTTTTAATGATAATTAAAATAATTTGTTTTGCTATGTGATGAAATTTTATGAAATTTGCATTTAATTTATATGCCGTAGTAGCGGCTTATAAGCATCATAAAACAGATTATTAACAAAAAAACGATAACAGTGAAATTAAGACTCCTTACAATTAGCCTATTTTTGACAGCGATGGGCTATCTGATGACTGCACAAAACAATATCGCTGAAGAAGTGGCATGGATTGTCGGTGACGAAGCTATCTACAAATCTGATATTGAAGAACAATATCAGCAACTTCAATACGAACGCACTCCCATTGACGGTAATCCATATTGCGTGATTCCTGAACAAATAGCCATTGATAAGCTTTTTTTGCATCAAGCAAAAATCGACACAATAGAAGTGCCCAATTCCACTGTACAGCAAAGCGTGGACGCGCGTATCAACTATTTCATCGCTAATCTTGGATCAAAGGAGAAAGTTGAAGAATATTTCAGAAAACCAATTCCTGAAATCCGCGAACAGCTGATGAACACCGTTCGTGACCAATACACCATTCAGCAGGTGCAAAGCAGCCTCACTAAAAATGTGAAGGCCACACCTTCTGATGTGCGCAAATTCTACAACTCTATTCCAAAAGATTCACTTCCTCTCATTCAAAAGCAGGTGGAGGTGGAAATCATCACCATCAACCCAATCATTCCACAGCAAGAAATCGACGAGGTGAAGTCACGTCTGCGCAATTACGCACAGCGCGTCAATAATGGCGAAAGCGATTTCTCAACTCTCGCTCTCCTTTACTCGGAAGACGGTTCTGCAATGAGTGGCGGTGAAATCGGTTTCAAGAGCCGCAACGACCTTGTTCCTGAATATGCAAATGTGGCTTTCAACCTCAACGACCCTAAGAAGGTGAGCAAGATTGTTGAGACAGAATTTGGCTATCACATCATTCAGTTGATTGAAAAGCGTGGCGACCGCATCAACACACGCCACATTCTTCTCAAACCAAAGGTGAATCAAAAAGACCTCGATTCTGCCGTGGTGAAGCTCGACTCTCTCCGCAAAGATATTCTCGCAAATAAATACACATTTGAGCAAGCCGCTCTCTATGTGTCGCAAGATAAGGACTCTCGCAACAACAAGGGCTTGATGATGAATCCACAAACCCACACCACTCTCTTTGAGATGGCCGACCTGCCTGATGAAATTGGCAAGGTGGTGGACAAACTTCAAGTTGGTGAAATTTCAGAACCTTTCATTGCAATCAACAAAAGCAACAACCGCCAGCAAGTGGCAATGGTGAAACTCGTGAGAAGAATTGAGGCACACAAAGCCGATCTCGCTGAAGACTTCCAAGTGCTTAAAGACATGTATGAGAATAAGCGAAAAGCTGAAATCATTGATGAATGGGTGAAGGAAAAACAGAAAAAGACTTACGTTCACATCAGCGAAGGCTGGCGTAACTGTGAATTTAAATACAACTGGCGAAAACAATAAACTGATATAGGTGAACAAAAATCCACATATCTCACAATCAGGGCATAAGGCTGCAAAATGCATCTTATGCCTTTTGACTCTTTTTATCGGCATATATGCTTTTGAAACTTTTGCTCAAAAAAGAACACACAAGAGCGTAAAGAAGTTTGAGCCGGAAATTCCAGAAGCCAACAGATACCAAGCCAACAGGGTGTTTTTGGAACGTGCCGACTCTATGCTTTCAGCACCCGTGGGGAATCCATTGGAATCCTACATTCTTTTGATGGGCAACATTGAATTTTCGAGAGGGGATATGCACCTGTATTGCGACAGCGCACACTATTACGACCAAATCAATTCAATCGACGCTTTCGGCAATGTGAGAATGGAGCGCGCCGACAATTTAAGCGGCAGAGCCGACCAACTTCACTACGACGGTAGGAAAGAGGTGATGAACCTGATCGGCAACGTGAGCATCACTAAAGATAATCGCACGCTCACCAGCCAAGCCATCGACTATTACGTGCCAAGCAATACCGGCAAATACTCATCCAACGGTAGGTTGGAAGACCCGAAAAACGTACTCACTTCCATTGTGGGTGAATACAACTTCAACACCGACAATGCCGTGTTTACCAACAATGTGGATTTGGTGAACAGCCGCGACAATTATGTGATTCATACCAACAAGCTTCTTTACAACACCCGAACAAATATTGCGAAACTGGTGGAAGAGGCAGAAATCACTTCCGATGAAAACAAAATCATCACATCGAATGGCGACTACAACACTGCCACCGAAAAAGCCAACCTTTATGTGAAAAATGGGGTGCAACCAAAACTCTTTGCAAAGGACGACCGCACACTTGAAGGCGACAGCATTCATTACGACAGGCACACTGGCGAGGGCACAGCGAAAGGCAATGTTATAGTAAACGACCCAAAGCACCACGCCATTCTCACGGGTGGGTATGGTTACCACAACGAGACCACCCATGTGAGCTACGCCACAGACAAGGCGTTGGCACGCATCTACAATAAGGAGAATGCCAAAACTGGCGAACGCTCCGACACTTTGTTCTTCCACGGCGACACCATCACCACAATCCAAGAGCCCGACAAAAACAGGGTGCTTACTGCTACTGGTGGCGTGAAATTCTATCGTAAGGACGTGCAAGGCATTTGCGGTCACCTCTCGTTTGCGCAGCGCGACTCTATCCTCAACCTCTACAACCACCCTGTGGTATGGAGTGGCGAACGCCAAATTTCGAGCGACAACGAAATCAACGTGCACATGCGCGACAGCAGCTCGGTGGATTGGGCTACCATTCCCAACAAGGGCTTGATTGTGGAGCACCTTGGAGAAATCTACTATAATCAAATCTATGGTAAATATCTGAAAGCGTATTTTGAGAAAGTTACCGATTATTACGACGATGGCACCGAATCCTCCAGAAACGAACTTCGCCACGCCGACATCGTGGGAAATGCGAAAACGCTTTTCTTCCCGATGGAGAACGATTCCACTTACAATAAATGCGTGAGAACAGAAAGCGGTTTCCTGTCGCTCGACTTAAAAGAAAAGCAGGAGGTGGAGAAAGTGAAGATGTGGCCAGAAGTGAGTGGCACAGTCATTCCGCTTTACCTTGCACGAAAGTCGCAACTCAAACTTGACGAATACCAATGGTTCGACGACTTGCGTCCAAAAAGTCCCTACGAAGTGCTGAATATTTCTGAAATGATGCGCGAAATGATTAGCCAGCCCTACGAAATACTCAAACCTAAATTGGAAGAGCAACCAAAGGAGGACGACGACAAATACGAAGACAACACACAAGAAACAAAATCTTTACCCGTAAACAATGAGTGATATTATAAAATTACTTCCAGATTCAGTAGCAAACCAAATTGCGGCAGGTGAGGTGATACAGCGCCCAGCCTCTGTGATTAAGGAACTTGTGGAAAATGCCATCGACGCAGGAGCCACAAGCATTCAAATCGTGTTGAAAGATGCAGGAAGAACACTCATACAAGTAATTGACAACGGTAAGGGTATGAGCGATACCGATGCCCGATTGGCATTCGAGCGTCACAGCACATCGAAAATCTCGAAAGCAGAAGACCTATTCTCTCTGCAAACGATGGGATTCCGTGGCGAGGCATTGGCATCAATAGCGGCAATTGCACAGGTAGAACTCCGCACAAGGGCTAAAGGAGCACAACTTGGCACAAAAATCATGATTAACGCATCTAAATGCGAAAGTCAAGAGCCGGATATGTGCCCCGAAGGTTCCAACTTCATGATTAAAAACATATTCTTCAACGTGCCTGCACGCAGAAAGTTCTTGAAGAGCAATCAGGTGGAACTGAGCAATATTATTAAGGAGTACGAGAAATTGGCTTTGGTGAACCACCATGTGGATTTCTCTCTATCCAACAACGACAAACTGCTCAACAAATTTTCTGGAGGTTCGTTTAAGCAACGCATCGCATCGCTGTGGGGAGCAAAAGTTGACCAACAACTTGTTCCGCTCAACACCGACACCTCACTTGTGCGTATCACCGGTTTCGTAAGCAAACCCGAAGGCGCACGAAAGCGCAACTTTTTGCAGTTCCTTTTTGTGAACGGCAGATTTATGCGCCATCCTTATTTCCACAAGGCTATCATTTCGAGCTACAGTGAACTTATCCCCGACGATGAACAACCCAACTACTTCCTGAATTTCTCCGTAGATCCCGAAAGTATTGACGTAAATATACACCCCACAAAAACAGAAATCAAATTTGAGAACGAATTGCCTATTTGGCAAATTCTCGCGGCCGCCGTGAAAGAATCGCTCGGACGATTCAGCGCTGTTCCACAAATTGATTTCGACACCATCGATGCGCCTGAAATCCCGGCGTTCAACGACCATACCGTGGTTACGGCACCAGAAGATGGCGTTGACCCAACCTACAACCCATTTAAGCCACAAAGCAAAAGCAGTGCTGGCGGTGGATCATCATACCACCCACAGAGCGCAGGCAGTTTTGGTGGCTACTCATCCAACCCTCTGCCTGATTGGGAAAAACTCTATCAAAATTTTGAGAAAGGCAAACAGGAAGGCATCGCTTCTATTACCGAGCAAGATGTGGAGGATTCGTTCTCTGATATCGGTGAAGTGGAACCAGTGAACAATGGTGTGCAGGCAGAAATCATCACACCCGACATGTCGTCGGCTATGTGTATGCAAATGAAAGGGCGATACATTCTGTCACCCATCAAATCGGGGCTGATGATTGTTGACCAGCACCGTGCTCACGTGAGGGTGCTTTTCGAGCAGTATATCAAGCAACTTGATGCCACTACCATCAGCTCGCAGCGTGTGCTGTTCCCCGAAGTGCTTCAATTAACCACCTCGCAAAATATCATACTCAAGGAACTGGAACCAGAAATGGAAAAGATTGGTTTCAACCTTGCGCAACTGAGCGGCAACGACTGGTCGATAAACGCTGTGCCAGCAGGTATGGAGAATGTCAACATCAAAGACACCATTCTTCAAGTGATTGACGAGGTGAGCATGGGTGGCACAAGCATCACCACCAAGGTGTATGAAAGCATTGCACTGCGTGTGGCAAAATCTGCCGCCATTCCTTACGGCAAAACGATGCTTCAAGAGGAAATGGACACGCTGCTGTCGAAACTCCTGTGTTTGCCAAATCCAAACTACACGCCCGACGGCAAAACGATTATCTCGGTTCTTAGCAATGACCAATTAGAAAAGATGTTTTAATCATGATTGATTTTAAGCGAATATCTAAAGAGAGCAAATTATATAATTTCCATAGCCATAGCCCTTATTGCGATGGACATGCGCCTATCGAGGACTTCATCAAAGAGGCTATCAAGATGGGCTTCACTCACTATGGCGTGAGCCCACACTCTCCAATCCCATTTTTCTCACCATGCAATATGGCGAAAGAAAAGGTAGGTGACTACTTGGCAGAAATGAATAGGCTGAAAGCACAATATGGTCAGCAAATCCGTATTTTCACCTCTATGGAAATTGACTACCTTGACGATTGGGGACCGTCAATCCCATATTTCCAAGATATGCCTCTCGACTATCGTATCGGTTCTGTTCATTTCATTCCATCGTTTGTGAGCGATGAATATGTGGATATTGATGGCGATTTCGATAATTTCAAGATAAAGATGGAGCGCTACTTCCACAACGATATTGAGCGTGTGATTCGTTCGTTCTACAAGCAATCAACCGACATGGTGGAGAAAGGTGGTTTCGACATCATCGGTCATTTCGACAAAATCGGGCACAACGGCAGCCTGTTCCAACCCGGCATCGACCACGAACCTTGGTACAACAAATTGGCGACCAACCTGTTTGAAGCCATTATGGATAATGGGCTGATAATTGAAATCAACACAAAGAAATGGATTACCGACCAACGAATGTTCCCACATCAGCAATATTTCAAACTACTGAAGAAATATGATGTGCCGGTGCTCATCAACAGCGACTCCCACTTCCCCGACCTCATCAATTCTGGTCGCCTCGAAGCCATGCAAATGTTGCAACAAGCATAAAATGAAAGAAGACCGATTGAAATGTCGGTCTTCTCTCATTTTTATAGGATATTATCTCTAAATCAATCTTTCACATTTGGCGACTGGAGCCCGTAGTGGTATTTCTTATCCAGCACAAGGAGGAATGCCGACACCACAATCGCCATTGCTCCAATAGCAGAGAACACCCACATGGCGGTTGTGTAATCAACTACGCCATTCACTGTGTTTTTATCCAGCACGTTGCCAATGATGATAGGCACAAGCATCAAACCAATGTTTTGAATATAGTAGATGATTGAATATGCCGAACCTAATTGTTGCTCAGGCACAATCTTTGGAACGGCTGGCCACAACACACTTGGCAACAAAGAGAATGCCACACCCAAAATGAGCATCAATGCCACAGCAAGCAAGCTGGAGTGGAGCGGAAGAGCGAACACCATCAGCACCACTGTGAGCATGGCTGTGCCCAAAATCATAATGCTGGCACCCTTGCCCACACGGTCGTAAACACCACCAAACAGAGGTGTCAAGATAATGGAGGTGAATGGCAATATTGAAGAAATGCCGCCAGCCCATTCAGGACTCACACCATATTTTGAAATCATCAACTTTGTGGCAAAATCGAGGAATGGATAGAGGGCCGAGTAATACAACATACACAAAAGTGTGATTAGCCAAAATCCAGGGCTGCGAAGTGTGGTGAGCAAACCTTTAAAGCTGAATTTCTCCACTTTCTTTTCTTCATTGTTGTCGGCATCAGAAGCTTTATCGAGTTTGCGGTCCATAGCGCAATAAATCAGATAAATCACCACAGCCAACCCTACGCTGAACAAACCTACGAGAATAGGGGTGGAAAGCTGATAGTATTTTGCCAAGAATGGACCACCAAGCAGCGCTAAAGCCGTGCCAAGACGCGCCAACGCCACTTGAATACCCATTGCCAACGCCATTTCCTTACCAGAGAACCACTTCACAATCACCTTTGAAACGGTGATGCCGCAAAGTTCGTAGCCAATGCCAAAAACGGCAAAACCGAATGCCGACATCAGCACTTGGTCCTTCACCATGGTGTGATCGAGTCCGAGTGTAGGGAAAGTGACTTCGGTGGCAGGAACAGGCGACGCTATGGCTATGGCATAGTAGTCAATAGCCGTGCCCACCAGCATCAGCACACACGACAGCATACCTGCAAATCGCACGCCTGTTTTATCGAGAATTACACCGCTCACAAAGAGCATGAGCAAATACACGTTAAAGAAACCACGCGAGCCGATAAACAAGCCAAATTCACTGCTACTCCAGCCGAGGCCGCCTTCAGATTGTGGCAACTCCAGGAAGTATTGAAGTGGCGACATTTCCTTCGCCACCACATAACCCATCATCATCACCACCGACACGATAAAGAGCACCGTCCAGCGGGCGGCAGATGATTCGTTTAATTTTCTGTGAATAGTTTGAGTCATTTCTATAAGAAAATGGGGCATACATCAGCAAAAAACTGAAGAATGTACGCCCCATTATAAGTGTTATTCAATATTACTTAATATTTGGCTCTTCAAGGCCAAGACCTTTCTTCTTGTCAACGACCTTGAGCACAAGACCAAGAATAAGAGCAGCCACGCCCAAGCCGGCAAGCATTACCAGCGGAGCAGTGTAGTCGAGTTGGTCTTGGTTGGTCACGCCCTTGTTAGTGGCATCAAGCACCTTACCGATTAGGAGAGGGAAGAGCCACAAACCGATGTTCTGAATCCAGAAAATCAAAGCGTAAGCACTACCAATAATCTTTTCGTCAACCAATTTTGGAACACTTGGCCACAAAGATGCTGGCACGAGCGAGAAGCTGGCGCCAAGCACAAGGATAGTGATGTAAGCCACGATAATACCGCCCACTTCGCTGCCCTTGAATGCTGGAAGCACAAAAGCGAAAGTAAGGTGGCAAGCAATCAAAAGAAGCGAGCCAAGCACAAGCATGGTTGCAGCCTTACCCTTGTGGTCAACATAATTGCCCAGAATTGGGGTGATACCCACTGCCAAAAGTGGGAATACGGCAAACACTGTTTCGGCGCTCTGACGCATGTAACCCATATAGCAGAACACTACCAATGCCACAATAGCCGCACCCATCAAACCATATTTTGCCACTTTGTTCTTAGAGAAGTTGCTTGCAAAAGCACATGCTGCCACCACGAGCATAATCACGTATTGGATAATAGTGATGGTGTTTGAAGCCCAAATTGAAGTTGGATCTACTTGATGGAACACAAGGTTGCACTGAAGCATGTTCACCGCATATTTCTGGAATGGGAAAATTGCAGAGTAGTAAAGCACACAGAGCAATGCCACCAACCAAAAACCGCTATCGGTAAGAATCTTGCCAAGGTCGCTGAGTTTGAATGGATCGTCTTTTTCTTCTGCCTCGCCAGTTTGTGAGTCGAGTTTCTTATCCATGAACGCATACACAATAAACATGATTAAGGCAACCATCAAAAGCACCACGCCAAATGCTACCGAGCGAGAAACAGATACCTCACCCCCAAGGCGAGCAAACATTGGTGAGAAAATCATACAAGTGGCCACACCCAAGCGAGCGAGTGCCATTTCCGAACCCATTGCAAGTGCCATTTCGCGACCCTTAAACCACTTCACGATACCACGAGAGACGGTGATACCTGCCATTTCCACGCCACAGCCGAAAATCATAAAGCCGATAGCGGAGAACTTAGCAGATGCGGGCATTCCTTTATAGAAAGGCGACACACCCAGTTCATCGAAACCAGGAATATAGTTCAAATGTTCGTTAAACCATACTTCAAGGTTACTTCCTGCAAACATATCAGTAAGGGCATACCAGTTAATTGATGCACCTACCAGCATCACAGCACCCGACAGAATGGCTGTGAAGCGAACACCCATCTTGTCGAGGATAATACCTGCAAAAATCAAGAAGAACACAAACACATTAAGGAAGGTTTCCGATCCTTGCATCGTACCGAATGCAGTAGAATCCCAACCCTTAGTGTCCCACATCAAGTCTTTAATTGGCGACAAGATGTCCATGAAAATGTAGGAGCAGAACATAGCTCCTGCAAGGAGAATCAAAGCAAGCCAACGCAATGCCGCTGAATCTCTCAGAGTTTTTTGTACGTTTTCAGACATGTTTCTATATATATTTAAATTATTATCGGATAAATTTGTGCAAATTTACACAATTCTCGCCAATTTACCCCGATTTTGTTAAGCAAATTTCGCCATACCACGATATAATGCACATAAAACACTCAATTTTCTGCATCATCTTGCGCATTTCCAAAAAACACACAAACGCGAGCGAGGCAATCCTGTGGTGGGGATTGCCTCGCTATTATGTGATATGCGTTAGGATTAAGCGATGCCTAATTCTTTGCAGATAGTATCTAATTTTGCGTCAGCCCATTCGTTCTTGGCGTCGTAGTCGGCTGCGCAAGCGAGAGTATCGTGCACTTCGAGGTAGAACTTGATTTTTGGTTCAGTGCCTGAAGGACGGATGGATACCTTAGTGCCATCTTCGGTGTAGTATTGAAGCACATTAGAGGTGCAAGGCATATCCAACTTACTAACTTCACCTGTGAGCACATTCATTTCTTGAAGGAGTTGGTAGTCTCTAATCTTCACTACTGGAGAACCTGCGATTTCCTTTTGTGGGTTTTCGCGGAAGTTCTTCATCATTGCTTGAATTTCTTCAGCACCCGACTTACCTGTGCGAACCACAGAAATACCACGTTCCTTGCTATAGCCATAAGTGGTGTAGATGTCGATGAGCATATCGTTCATGGTCATGCCCTTTTCCTTTGCCCATGCTGCAATTTCTGCCATCAGTGAAATAGCCGAAACAGAGTCCTTATCGCGGCAGAAGTCTTCAGCGAGGAAGCCGTAACTTTCTTCGCCACCACCGAGGTAGCGTGCCTTACCTTCGTTTTCACGCATCACTGTAGCAATCCACTTGAATCCGGTATAGCAATCGTAGAGTTTCATGTTCTGCTTTTCTGCAATCTTGGCAATCAAGTCGGTGGTAACGATAGTCTTAACGATGTATTCGTTGCCAGTGAGGTTACCGAGTTCTTTATTGCGAGCAAGCAGATAGTAGTGGAAAATGAGTTGAATTTGGTTACCGTTCACCAATTCAAATTTGCCCTTGGTGTTCTTCAAAACCAAACCAATACGGTCGGCATCAGGGTCAGAAGCCATTACGATGTCGGCATCCACTTCTTCAGCCTTCTTGATAGCCATAGCCATTGCAGAGGCGTTTTCTGGGTTTGGAGAATCCACAGTTGGGAAATCGCCGCTCTGAACGTCTTGTTCTGGCACGTGAATAATGTTGCGGAATCCCCAGCGTTCGAGTGAGCGAGGAATCAACACCTTACCGGTACCGTGAATTGGAGTATATACAATCTTCAAATCGCTGTGCTTCTTGATGATTTCTGGACTCAAAGAAAGTTTTGCAATTTCTTCAATATATTGGTTGTCGATGTCTTCACCAATAATTTGAATCAATTCAGGATTAGGTTCAAATTTGATTTCTGTCACATCTTTAATGCGGTTCACATAGTCGATAATGTTCACATCGTGTGGAGAAACCACCTGTGCACCATCGTCCCAATATGCCTTATAACCGTTGTATTCCTTTGGGTTGTGAGAAGCAGTGATATTCACACCGCTTTGGCAACCAAGCAAGCGAACTGCGTAAGAAAGTTCTGGAGTAGGGCGGCAATCCTCAAAAAGATACACCTTGATACCGTTGGCAGAGAAAATGTTGGCTACAGTTTCTGCAAACTTGCGGCTGTTGTTGCGCACGTCGTGACCTACCACCACCTTGATTTGGTCAAGTGTCTTGAACGCATCTTTGAGGTAGTTGGCAAGACCTTGAGTGGCAGCACCCACGGTGTAAATGTTCATGCGGTTTGAGCCAGCGCCCATAATGCCACGCAGACCACCAGTACCAAACTCAAGATTCTTGTAGAACGATTCCACCAAGTCGGTCTTGTCATCGTTGTCAAGCATTCTCTTAACTTCGGCTTTTGTCTCTTCATCGTAACCTTCGCCAAGCCACTGATTAGCTTTTTCGGTTACTTCTTTCAAAAGTTTTTCGTCAATCATATTATTATATTATTTAAATGTATTCAATTGTGTAAAAAAAGGAATGATACAGGGGTTAACTGAAAAATTGCTTAAACACCTTAATCATATTGATATGGTCGTCAACCGAACCGGTTTCTCTCACTGAGTGCATAGCCAAGAGCGGATTGCCCACGTCCACGCCCTCAATATCAATCTGACCAGTGAGAATGTTGCCCAAAGTAGAGCCACCAGCCACATCGCTGTGGTTCACGAAATACTGACATGGCGAGTCTGCCTCTGCACAAAGTGCCTTGAAAATGGCAGCAGAATGAGCATCACTCATATATTTGCAGTTGGCATTAATCTTGATACATGGACCAGATCCAAGTGATGGGTGATTGGTTGGGTCGTACTTTTCTGCGTAGTTGGGGTGGAACGCATGGGCATTGTCGGCAGACACAAGGAACGATTTAGCCAAAGCGCGGCAGAAGGCATCGTAATTGCCACCCTGGCTTTCCACCATGCGCTGAATCACATTCGAGAGCACAGGTGAGCCAGCACCTTGCTTTGTGCCACTACCAGTTTCCTCATTGTCGAAAATGGCTGCCACACAGGTGGCATCTTCATCTTTCACATCTACGATAGCTTCAAGAGCAGCGTGCATCATGCTCAAGTCGTCGAGGCGACCGGCGGAGATAAACTCATCGTGCAAGCCAAATGTGCAAGATTTCTCAGTATTGTAAACGAGCAAATCAAAATCGAGAATAGCAGCCATGTCCACATTCAATTCTTCAGCCACAAGGCGAAGGAGGATGTTTTCTGCTTCAAGCTTTTCGGTGACCTTGGCAATAATCGGAAGCATATCTTTCTGCTTGCTGATTTTGTTGCCTTCGTTCACTTGACGATTGAAGTGAATAGCCAAGTGTGAAATGGAGAACAGCGGGCGATCAATTTTCACCAATCGGGTGATGGGATGCATAGCGTCTTCGCCTTTGAGCAGCACACGGCCAGCCAACGACAGTGGACGGTCGAACCAAGTGTAGAGAACCGGTCCGCCATACACTTCTGTATTTAATTTCACGATTCCGCCTTCGCAAAGCATTTCGGCATGAGGCTTCACACGGAAACAAGGCGAATCGCTGTGAGCAGCCACAATTTTCAAACCAGTTTCAGCAATAGGTTTCTTACCCACTGTGAAAGCAAAGATGGCTGAGTCATTTTTGGTGAAATAGAACTTTTCACCTGGTTTTGCTTCTATTTCGTTTCCAAGCAGCTTTTCAGTGAAGCCATTTTCTTCGAGCATTTTTTTCGCTGTATTTACTGCATAGAAATTACATGGACTATTGTCAATGAAGTTAAGCAAAGATGTTATTTGTTTATCCATAATTCAGAAGGTGTTTAAGGATTGATTATAAATCAGTGTTGGAAGGATTATAGTATGCAGCGTGCATAGCACGGAGCACATTACATAATGTTTGCCCCCAGTAAGTGCGGAAATCAGATTTGCAAAGCCCTATCAATTCAATTTGGGCCTCGGTAGGCGCGTCTTTGATAGTGGCGATGAAATTGAAAAACACTTGATACAAGTCGGCAAGGTTTTCGCTAATAGACGACGCGATAGGGGTGTCGCTATATTTCATATCTTCAACAAACACCTCTAAATATACATCTTCCTCAGCCAAAACTCGGCTCATCACCTCGCGCACCTGATTATACACATCTTCCGTGAGATACGGTTCAATGCTGTAGTCACTGAACGTGAAATCGCGCTCCAAATCATGTGCAATGATATAGATGCGTGGAAGAATTTTCAGCATATTTGCAAGAAAATCTTCACGGGTAGCCGATTCTGCATGTTCTACCGCCTGGCAAAATTCATTTGTCAGGGCAATGAATGAAAGACTATTGGGAGCAAGTTTTTTTTGTTCACTCATCATGTAAATATATTTTATTTTTCAAAATATAGCGATATACATCGTCGGGAAGATAAAACGACATATTCTTCATCATCTTCAAGCCTTCCCTAATCTCGGTTGACGACAGTTCCACAAGCGGAGCATCAATCATCGTGACACTCGACGCAAAGCGAGCAGGCAACTCAGTATCATATCCGCTGCGAGGATAAACCAGCACCTTGAATTTCTCCAAGATTTCTTCGTAGCGGTCCCACTTGTCGAACGACACCCAGTTGTCGGCACCAATCACAAGGTAGAACTCGTGCTGTGGAAATTTGCTTTGCAGCGCATTCAGCGTGTCGATGGTGTAAGACGGTCGTGGCAGACTAAATTCAAAACCAGAAGTCTCCACATTCTCCAACTTACTCGACACCATTTCCACCATACGCAAGCGTTCGGTGTCGTGATGCTCACCTTGAGCCACCTTAAAGGGATTCAGTGGCGAAACCATCAGCCAAAGTCTATCCAAGCCACAATTCTGAATCACATAATTAGCAATGATAGCGTGACCGGTGTGAATGGGGTTGAATGTTCCGCCGAAAATTCCTATCTTCATTCGACTATGGTTATTTAGTGACGAACTCGGTGATTAACGCACGCACTTCAGCCACTGCCTTTTCAAGGTTGTCGTTCACCACCACCTTATCATATTTAGGGGCAAACGACATTTCGTATTCAGCCTTATCCACGCGTTTTTGAATGTCGGCTTCCGAATCTGTGGCACGGCCTACGAGTCTGCGGCGCAGTTCTTCCACACTTGGTGGCATCACAAAAATCGACAATGCCTGGTCGCCATAAATCTTCTTCACATTCACGCCGCCTGCCACATCCACATCAATGATGGCATTCTTACCCTCGGAATTGATACGTTGGATTTCGCTTTTGAGTGTGCCGTAATATCTGCCAGCATACACTTCCTCGTATTCGGCAAACTCATTGTTGGCGATACGTGCTTTGAAGTCTTCTTCAGTAAGGAAGTAGTATTCTTTGCCGTGCTTCTCATTACCACGGGGGCTACGAGTGGTGGCTGAAATAGAGAATTCCAACTTCAATTTCTCATCATCGATGATATGGCTGATGATGGTTGATTTTCCAGAACCTGATGGCGCAGATAATATGATTAATTTAATGTCTGACATTCTGATTTTTTACAATACGTTAAGAACCTGTTCCTTGATTTGCTCCAAATGGTCTTTCATCTCCACTACCAACTTCTGAAGTTCTGCCTGATTGGCTTTTGAGCCAGTAGTGTTGATTTCACGTCCCATTTCCTGAGAGATAAATCCAAGTTTTTTACCTTGGTTATCACCGTCGGCCATTGTTGCCAAGAAATAGTTGAGATGGTTTTGCAGACGGATTTTCTCTTCCGTAATATCAAGTTTCTCGATATAGAAAATCAATTCTTGCTCAAAGCGGTTGTTGTCCACAGTCACGCCTTCGAGTTTCTGAAGCGACTCGTAGATGCGTGCCTTGATTTTCTCCACACGCGAGTGCTCGTAGGGTTCTATGCTGTTGAGCAAATCTTGAATGGCTGCGATTTTTTCTTTGAAGAATGTTTCAAGTCGGGCACCTTCCTGCACACGGAAAGCCACCAAGCCATCGAGTGCCTCTGCCACAATTTGTTTCACAGCCTCCATTTCTTCATCGCTCACCTCCGACACGTTCACATCACTTTTCAGCGCGTCGGGCAAGCGGAGTAGAGTGGCATACCAGTCTTCTGGTTCAGAAATGCCTAATTCTGTAGCCATGTCCTGAAGTTGCGCCTTATATTGCTTCAACACTGAAAGGTTAATGCTTACAGAGGCTGCGCCTTCAATTGGTTCGCAAAACACATACAAGTCCACCTTGCCGCGATTAAGTTTATGAGCCACCATATTACGCAGGTCAAGTTCCAATGCACGATAGCCCTGGGGCAAGCGAACCGACAAATCGAGTTGTTTACTATTTAATGATTTGACTTCAGCCGTGATTTTCTTGTTATTAATCACTTTGACAGCCTTGCCAAACCCTGTCATTGATAAAATCATTGTGTATTATAATTTATTTATACGCAAATTTACTGCTAATATTCGTAAAAGAGGGAATAAAAGGAAGATTTTTGTTAATTTTGCAGAGAAAAAAGTACGACACATGGCAAATATACTAAATATCGAGACTTCCACAAGCGTTTGCTCAGTGGCACTCACCTCTAATGGGGAGGTGCTCGAACACAGAGAAAATTACGAGGGACAAACACACGCCACCCTGCTGAGCGCATATATTCAAGACATCATGCGCTATGCCACCTCCAGAGATATCAAACTCGACGCAATAGCGGTGAGCATCGGTCCTGGTTCTTACACAGGTTTGAGAATTGGTCTCTCTGAAGCAAAAGGACTGGCGTTTGGATTGGATATTCCACTCATTGGCGTGAACACGCTCAAACTCCTGACCGTGACCACAATGTTTGCCCATTTCTTCGACGACGAATCCACTCTTTTCGTGCCGATGATCGACGCAAGACGAATGGAGGTTTACACGGCAGTTTACAACAACGCCTTGCAAGAAACGCTTGCACCACAACCGATGATTATTGACGAGAATTCGTTTGCGGACCTGCTTCGCGACCACCATTTGGTGTTCTGCGGCAATGGCGCCGACAAGGTGAAAAGCGTTATCAATCACCCAAATGCAGAATTTATCGAGGGTGTGAAACCTGTGGCATTGTCAATGATGGCACTTTCGGAGAAGGCTTTCAGAGAGGGCGATTTCATTGATGTGGCATACTCCACACCTCTTTACCTGAAAGATTTTCAGGTCACAAAATCAAAGAAAAAACTTTTCTAATTTCAATAGTTGAGTTTTTATCGTTAATTTTGTAGATTAATTTTGCAACAACAAAACTTATATGCTCGATTACAATACACAACTGAAGAAACTGGCTCTGCCAGAATACGGACGCAATATTCAGCAGATGGTGGACTACTGCTGCAAAATTGAGGATAGGGAAGAGCGCACCAGGTGCGCCTATTCCATTATCCGATCAATGGGCAACTTGTTTCCACACCTGCGCGATGAAGCCGACTACAAGCATAAACTGTGGGACCACTTGGCCATCATGAGCGACTTCAAATTAGACATCGACTATCCTTGCGAAATCGTGAAGGAGGAAAATTTGGAGAGCAAGCCTGAACCAATGACTTACAAATTGGAGAACATCAAATTTCGCCATTATGGCAAAACCATTGAGCGAATGATTGAACGTGCTTGCGAATATCCTGAAGGCGAGGAAAGAGACGCTTTGGTGATGCTGATTGCCAACCACATGAAGAAACTGATTTTCCAAATCAGCAAAGAAGATGTGGACGATGCCAAGATTTTCAAGGATTTAGCATTCTTCTCAAAGGGCAAAATCCAAATCAGTGCCGACACGAAGGCGCTTCACGAATTTAAAGAAGCACCTGTTGCCGCTAAAACCACAGCAAAAAAGAAAAAGAAAAAATAAAGCACGATGATCACACGCGACGAACTCATAGAAATAGGCGTTTACAACAAGCCTCACGGTGTGAATGGCGAGATTTCGGCAACGATAGACTGCGAACTCGACATTCTGTCGCAGTTTTCGTGCCTCATTAGCGATATCGACGGTATTTTTGTGCCTTTCTTCGTAAGTTCCAAGCGTGGAAAAACGGCACAAACTGTGCTGCTGCAAATCGACGGTATCAACAACGAAAGTGAAGCCACTCTGCTGGTGAACAAAACCATTTTCGTGAAGAAAAACGAGTTCGACAGGTTGGCGAAAGATTACGACTCCGACGAAATGCCCATTGATTACTTCATAGGCTACAAAGCCATTATCAACGAGGACACTGTAGGGGAGATTGTTGACATAGACGATTCCACCGCCAACGTGCTTTTCCGCATTGAAGTGGACGACAAGGAATTGCTTGTCCCAGCTGTTGACGAGTTTGTGGTCGACATCGACACCGAAAACGAGACGATTGAGCTCGATGTGCCCACCGAATTATTGGATTTATAAACAAAATAATACATCAAACTATGGAATTTGACGAAAATAAGGCTATTGACTACATTAAAGCCCACGTTGAGAACCCAGACATCGCAAAATACGATGACGATGACATTTTGCTGGTGATTGACACCATTTTTGAATATTTCGAAAAGTATGATGAAAACGAAGACTTCGACGACGACAACGAAAAGGTTATCGCCTATGTGAAGAAGCAACTGGCAAAAGACAAGGACAATGCCATTAGCCTCGACCATGTTGCCGAAATCGTGGAAGCAGAGACAGCATACGAAAACACTCTTGACGATTAAAGCAATGAAAGTCGATAAACATATCCGTTATCTCATCGCAATGCTGGCTATATGCGCCTGTTTCATTTGCGATGCGAAAAAAGTGGTTGATATCTATGAACTGACTTTTGACGAAAACGTAAGCTCGCCAGCAATCGTAAAAGAAAAAATAGCGCAGCGAGTGCAAGATTTTCAGAACAAGCAAGCCATCGACCTCATCAACAACAATCTTGAAGTGGAGATGATGCGAAATGGCGAGGTGATTATCGTCACCATTCCCGCCGATGAACTTTTCGCCCCAAACGACACCATTTTGATGAGCAAGAGCAAGGACACGCTTAGCAAACTGCTGAAGTTCACCAAAACTCCAGGCATGTATAAAATGCTGCTGGTGATGCACAGCGACAACACTGGCACCCACGAATACTCAACACGCCTGACCAGCGCGCGCGTCAATTCGGTGTTCGACTGGTTTGATGCAAATGGCAGCACCCAATCGGTGGTGCCATACGCTTTCGGCGACATTCAGCCACTCAAAGACAACAATTCTATGGAAAAACGTCGATTAAACCGCCGTTTGGAAATCTACATTGTGCCTGGTGAGGAAATGCTGGAACAAGCAAAAAGCGGTAAAGTGACTGGCAAAACGATTATCAAAAAAAGAGAATAAAAACATAATAATAAGAAATGGCAAAAGAATTAAAAGACTTAACCAAGAGAGCCGACAACTACTCTCAATGGTACAACGAGCTTGTAATCAAAGCCGACCTCGCTGAGCAATCTGCCGTGCGTGGCTGTATGGTTATCAAGCCTTATGGTTATGCAATTTGGGAAAAGATGCAACACCAGCTCGACACTATGTTTAAAGAAACCGGTGTGCAAAACGCATATTTCCCATTGCTGATTCCTAAATCATTCCTCAGCAAGGAAGCCGACCACGTGGAAGGTTTCGCTAAAGAATGTGCAGTGGTCACTCACTATCGCCTCAAAAACAATCCTGACGGACAGGGCGTGGTAGTTGACCCAGAAGCTCGCCTCGAAGAAGAACTCATTATCCGCCCAACCAGCGAAACCATCATCTGGAACACATACCGCAACTGGATCAACTCATATCGCGACCTCCCATTGCTCGTGAACCAATGGGCAAACGTGTTCCGCTGGGAAATGCGCACACGCTTGTTCCTCCGCACAGCAGAATTCCTTTGGCAAGAAGGCCACACAGCCCACGCCACCAAGGAAGAGGCAGAGGCTAAGGCTATCGAAATGCTGAATGTATATGCCGATTTCGCAGAAAAATATATGGCTGTGCCTGTAGTGAAGGGCGTAAAGACTGCTAACGAACGCTTTGCTGGCGCACTCGAAACCTACACCATCGAAGCTATGATGCAAGATGGCAAGGCTTTGCAGAGTGGCACATCGCACTTCTTGGGTCAAAACTTCGCAAAGGCATTCGATGTGAAGTTTATCAACAAAGAAAACAAACTTGATTACGTTTGGGCTACATCTTGGGGTGTTTCCACTCGCTTGATGGGTGCGCTTATCATGACCCACAGCGACGACAACGGTTTGGTGCTTCCTCCAAAGTTGGCTCCAATTCAAGTGGTGATTGTGCCTATCTATCGTAGCCAAGAGCAACTCGACACGATCAACGCCAAGGTGGCTCCTATCGTAGAAAACCTGAAAAAGCAAGGTATTTCTGTGAAGTACGACAACGCCGACAACAAGCGCCCTGGCTTTAAATTCGCTGACTACGAACTCAAGGGTGTGCCTGTACGCCTCGTGCTTGGTGCTCGCGACATTGAAAATGGCACTATCGAAGTGATGCGCCGCGATACGCTCGAAAAAGAAACTGTATCAATCGAGGGCATCGAAGGATATGTAGAGAAACTGCTCGACGATATTCAGAACAACATCTACACCAAGGCATTGAACCACCGTCTTGAAATGACTACCAAGGTTGACACTTGGGAAGATTTCAAAACTCAAATTGAAAAGGGCGGTTTCATTCTTGCTCACTGGGACGGCACTACCGAAACAGAAGAAAAAATCAAAGAAGAAACCAAAGCCACAATCCGCTGCATTCCTCTCGACGGCGAGGAAGAAGAAGGCAAGTGCATCTACACTGGCAAGCCCAGCAAACGCCGCGTGATCTTCGCCCGCAACTACTAATAGTCAGAGCGATATACCCAAAATGTCAGAGGCTGTGTCACCAGTGGTGGCACAGCCTCATTTCTTTATATTAGATGCTGATTACAAAACTTTTGAAAATCTGATTTTTGATTTATAGGTGGGGAACGACATATCTAATATCACACCACTTTCAAAAAATCCGTTCACATCATCATCAATGGGGCGGAATGTGGAGTCAATCCAAAAGGCTTTGTAATTGTCGTTGAAAATGGTTTTGGTCAATCTGCCTTTAAGCATACCTTCGTGCCATTCGCTTTTTCCAACTTGCGCGCCCGACACATAAATAATGTCGAAGCCATCGCCAGTTGCCACCAAGGCTATTTTGTATTTACCACCGAGGCGTGCTATGCCATCGTCCATGTCCCTGTCAAGATACTCCCAATAACCCTCGAAAGGATTTTTTGACTGTGCAAAATGTGCGTCGAGTTTATCTTTAGTCCAACCGGTCATAATCTTTGTGGTTTCACATTTTTCGTAGGAGAGCACGGTGCGTTCCATTTGCATTTCTCCATCGGGTGCCACCATCAATCCCATTACATCTCCACGGTCTTCCTTAGGAATATCAGCCGTAAACAATTCCTTCAACCGCTTATCGCCAACCGACACATTCACAGTATTTTTCTGCACATCCACACACAAGGAATTAACACCATCATACAGATTAATATCAGAGCCGACAACCTGCTCTTTCACAAGCATCACATTCTTGTGCTCCACCTTGTAAAGCGACACTTTCACTTGGCGCTCATCACGCATTTCATCGTAAGGGTAAGTGTTATATGCCGTCATTTCTAAGGTATAGTAGTTTGACGGATTTTTATAAAACAATACCATACCACAGGCAGGGGAGGAGTGACCGTTTTTCTTGGCTTTACTGTTAGAAAACCTCACCAAATATCTGTATTGCTCGTCGATTGCCGTGCGTTTGCTCAACGCCAGCATCGTAGTGTCGGAAGGATTACTCACCGATAGCCCTTGTTCTCCGAGCTTCACTTGCGGAGCAGGGGTGAAATCGTGGAAAGAGTTAAACGACGCATTGTAATGCCATATCGTTTCAGCCCTCGCAGCGAAAAGAGAGGACAAACCCACAATCAAAAGAATGAGATATTTATTCATGCGATTAGTTATCAATTTTAAGCAAAGTTAAAGAAAATAGCGAAACCAAGCGATGAAAAGGCACTAAAAATCATGTCTGCTTATCAAAAAAGGAAATATTTAGATTTTTTTTACTAACTTTGCAAACTGCATTTTGTGCAGCACAATAATGGAATTAATCATATCTACTATATTAGGATGTTTTGCTATTGGTGTTATTCTTTCTGCGCCAATGGGTCCTATTGGCATACTTTGCGTGCAGCGCACTTTGAATAAGGGTCGCGAAGCCGGATGGTGGACAGGTCTTGGTGCAGCCATATCCGACTTGCTCTACTGCTTGCTTACAGGTATGGGTATGTCGTTTGTCAATAAAGTGATAGAGAGCAATCAGGCTCCTATTCAAATTATCGGTAGTGCCATTCTTTTGGTGTTTGGTTTCTTCCTCATCAAGAGAAATCCTGCCACCGAAATCAAAGACACCTCCGACAAGAAGGAAAACCACTATCAGGAAATGGGCACAGGCTTCCTGCTCACCTTGTCGAATCCGCTGATTGTGTTCCTTATCATTCCACTATTCGCTCGCTTTGGTTTTCCATCTACTGATATGCCTTGGCCACTTATCATCGTGGGGTATGGCGTAATATTGCTGGGAGCGATTGTGTGGTGGACCCTTATCACTTACTTGGTGAATGCTGTAAGGTCGCACTTCAACATCCGAAGCATGTGGGTTATCAACATCGTGATAGGTGTGATTATCCTCATTCTCTCTATTTACGGTCTTATTACCGGTTTGATGTATTATTTCAACTAACCATCATGGCAAAATCAGCACAATTCCTTCGTTGCAACGCGCTCGATGCTTTAAGCATGAAAGAGTGCGGTGAGTATATTGAAAACAATTTCCAAAAACTATATGTCGATACCGTAAACTGGCCATCAGTTACAGCCTATCAACCTATTTGCGCAGTGATGGGCGCATACTCTGACAAATATCTCTATGCTCATTTCGTGGTGAGAGAAAACGGAATTTTAGCTGAAAACTGCAAGAATTTAAGCCCTGTGGCAAACGATAGCTGTGTGGAGTTTTTCCTGAAAACGCCCACAAGCGACGAATATTGGAACTTTGAATTTAATTGCATTGGAGCAGTGAACGCCAGCCACAGAGTCACACGCCCTGGTGCCATTCGCCTCACCGACGAGCAAATTGCATCAATCAAGCGCCATTCCTCTTGTGGCACAGAGCCTTTTGGCGAAAAACCAGGCATTTACACCTGGACCTTAACCGTTGCCATTCCACTCACACTCATCGGCATCAATAGCGCAGATATGCCCTCGCACATTTTTGGAAATTTCTATAAATGCGCAGGAAAAGCCACTCACCCACATTACCTTTCATGGGCGCCAATCAAATCAGAAAAGCCAAACTTCCACTTACCAGAGTTCTTCGCACCAATCCAACTCCTGTAATTTCAAGCAAAATTGAGTGATAAGCCCGCGTGACTTTGTTAAGGAATGTTATTATTTGTGGGGAAGTTGTCATAAATGTATTTTTCTTTTGCGTAATCTGAATGGTTTATTAATAAATTTTAATAGCGATTAATGCTTTGGTATTCTGCTCGTTTTTGTGTAATTTTGCATAGTTTTTGTGCCGTTTTGGGAGCTATTTCCTCTCAAAGCGATACTGCAACTCTGAAATAACAAATTAAAATTATACTAAACAACAAATTATGAGTTTGAATATCATTGTGCTGGCTAAGCAGGTGCCCGATACCCGCAACGTTGGCAAAGATGCTATGAAGGCCGACGGCACTATCAACCGTGCGGCACTTCCTGCTATCTTCAACCCTGAAGATTTAAACGCATTGGAGCAAGCCCTTCGCTTGAAGGAGCAGCATCCTGGTTCCACTATCGGTATGCTCACCATGGGTCCTCCACGTGCAGGTGAAATTATTCGTCAAGGTTTGTACCGCGGTGCCGACACAGGCTGGTTGCTTACCGACCGCCTTTTCGCTGGTGCCGACACATTGGCAACCAGCTACGCCCTTGCCACAGCCATCAAGAAAATTAGCGCTGAAAAGCCTGTTGATATCGTGATTGGTGGCCGTCAGGCTATCGACGGCGACACTGCCCAAGTGGGTCCACAGGTGGCTCAAAAGCTCGGTTTGAACCAAGTGACCTACGCCGAAGAAATCCTCAAGGTGGAAAATGGCGTTGCCACTATTCGCCGCATGATTGATGGTGGTGTGGAAACTGTGGAAGCTCCACTTCCAGTGGTAATCACAGTGAACGGTAGCGCAGCCCCTTGCCGCCCATGCAACGCTAAGCTGGTGATGAAATACAAATACGCCACTTGCCCGATGGAGCGCACTGGCGAAGAACCTTGGAAAGAACTCTACAACGAGCGTCCATACCTCACTCTCAACGAATGGAGCGTGGCTGACGTGGACGGCGACCCACAACAGTGCGGTTTGAGCGGTTCGCCTACAAAGGTGAAGACCGTGAAGAACATCGTGTTCCAAGCCAAGGAAAGCAAGACCCTCACTGGTAGCGATGAAGACATTTCTGGCTTGATTGAAGAATTATTGGAAGAAAAAATTATTGGTTAATAGTAGTACACAACGACAATGAATAACGTATTTGTATATTGCGAGATTGAAGGCACTACTGTTGCCGAAGTATCTCAAGAATTGCTCACCAAGGGCCGCAAATTGGCTAACGAACTTGGTGTGGAGCTCGAAGCTGTTGTAGCTGGTACTGATATTAAGGGTAAGGTGGAAGACCAAATTCTCCCTTACGGTGTTGACAAACTCCACGTTTTCGATGCTGAAGGCTTGTTCCCCTACACTTCAGCCCCTCACACCTCAGTGCTGGTAAACCTCTTTAAGGAAGAAAAGCCACAAATCTGCCTCATGGGCGCAACTGTGATTGGCCGTGACCTCGGTCCACGCGTTTCTTCTTCACTTTTCAGCGGTCTTACCGCCGACTGTACCGAACTTGAAATCGGCGAATACGACGACATCAAGACCAAGAAGCACTACGACAATCTGCTCTATCAGATTCGTCCTGCTTTTGGCGGCAATATTGTGGCTACTATCGTCAACCCCGAAAACCGCCCACAAATGGCAACTGTTCGCTCTGGCGTGATGCAGAAAGCCATTTACGAAGGCAAGGCTAAGGGTGAGGTGGTTTACCCAGAAGTAGCAAAATATGTTCCAACCACCGACTTCGTGGTTAAGGTTATCGACCGCCACGTGGAAGCCGCTAAGCACAACCTCAAGGGTGCGGCAATCGTAGTGGCTGGTGGCTACGGCGTGGGCAGCAAGGAAGGTTTCGACCAACTCTTCACCCTCGCAAAGGAACTCCACGGCGAAGTGGGCGCATCTCGTGCGGCAGTTGATGCCGGCTGGGTGGCAGCTGATCGCCAAGTGGGTCAAACTGGTGTTACCGTTCACCCAAAGGTGTATATCGCTTGCGGTATCTCTGGTCAGATTCAGCACATCGCTGGTATGCAAGAGGCTGGTATCATCATCTCTATCAACAACGACCCAGATGCTCCAATCAACAAGATTGCCGACTACGTGATCAATGGCACTGTGGAAGAAGTGGTTCCAAAACTCATCAAGTATTACAAGCAAAATTCAAAGTAATACTTCAGAAGTTAAGAAGTTAAAGAAGTTAAGAAGTTTACTTCTATATATTCTTCTCGTTTCTTAGCAATTTGGAAACAATAAACATTTAATAAAGAACTAAAGCTTAATATTACAGTTATGGCTAATTACTATACTGATCATCCTGAAATTGAATTCCACTTGAGCCATCCGCTCATGAAGCGAATTGTTGATCTCAAGGAACGTAATTACGAAGATAAAGACAAGTTTGCCGATGCTCCTGTATGCTATGAGGACGCTATCGAAAACTACAAGCGTATTCTCGACATCACAGGCGATGTTGCAGCCAACATCATCGAACCAAACTCTGAAGATGTTGACCTCGAAGGTCCTCACTTGGAAAACGGTCGCATGATTTATGCAAGCAAAACTTACGAGAACCTCGACGCTACCCGCAAGGCTGGCCTTTGGGGCGTGTCGATGCCTCGCCGCTACGGTGGTTTGAATCTTCCTAACACCACATTCTCAATGTTGAGTGAAATCATTTCAGCTGCCGATGCTGGTTTCCAAAATGTGTGGAGCCTCCAGAGCTGTATCGACACTCTCTACGAATTTGGTAGCGAAGAACAACGCCAAAAATACATTCCTCGCATCTCTGCTGGCGAAACCATGTCGATGGACTTGACCGAACCTGATGCAGGTTCCGACCTCCAACGCGTGATGCTCAAAGCCACTTTCGACGAGGAAAACAACTGCTGGCGCTTGAACGGTGTGAAGCGTTTCATCACCAACGGCGACTCTGATATTCACTTGGTGCTCGCTCGCTCTGAAGAAGGCACTAAGGACGGTCGTGGCTTGTCAATGTTTATCTACGACAAGCGTGACGGCGGCGTAGATGTTCGCCACATTGAGCACAAACTTGGTATTCACGGTTCACCAACATGCGAACTTACCTATAAGAACGCAAAGGCAGAACTCTGCGGTAGCACTCGCCTCGGCCTTATCAAATATGTGATGGCATTAATGAACGGTGCTCGCCTCGGTATCGCCGCTCAATCAGTGGGTGTAGAGCAAGAAGCTTACAACGAGGCACTTGCCTACGCTAAAGAACGCGCTCAATTCGGTAAGAAGATTATCAACTTCCCAGCCGTTTACGACATGCTCAGCCGCATGAAGGCAAAACTTGACGCTGGCCGTTCAATTCTTTACCAAACCGCTCGCTACGTTGATATCTACAAGGCACTCGAAGACATCGCTCGCGACCGCACGCTCACTCCAGAAGAGCGCAAGGAAATGAAGCTTTATTCTCGCCTTGCCGATGCGTTCACTCCACTGGCAAAGGGTATGAACTCTGAATACGCTAACCAAAATGCTTACGATGCTATTTCGGTTCACGGTGGTTCGGGCTTCATCATGGAATACAAATGCCAACGCTTGTTCCGCGACGCTCGTATCTTCTCTATCTACGAAGGTACTACCCAACTTCAGGTGGTGGCTGCTATCCGCTATGTGACCAACGGCACTTACCTTGGTATCATCAAGGAAATGCTCGAAAAAGAAGTGGCTCCTGAATTCCAAGCATTGAAGGAACGTGTGGCTAAGATGGTAGAAAAGTATGAAGACGCTATCAACTATGTGAAGACTGCTGGCAACAACGACCTCCACGACTTCTTGGCACGCCGCCTCTACGAAATGACAGCAGAAATCATCATGTCGCTCCTTATCCTCGACGACGCTACCCGTGCTCCAGAACTCTTCGCTAAGAGCGCTAACGTATATGTTCGCTACGCTGAAGGCACTGTGGCTGGTCACTATGCTTACATCAAGGGATTTAAGGCAGAAGACCTCGCTGATTTCCTCGCAGCTGCTCCAGAAGAAGCACCTGCCGAATAATCTTTCACAGCGAAATAATTAAAACACTTTATATTAAAGATGCCGCCACACTGCTGGTGGCATCTTTTTTTTGAAAAAAGTTTAGTTTTTGCGTAGCGAAAGGACGCGTTTCGTGTTATTATAATAGAAACGTAAAATAAACGACGATGGAGATACAAGAGTTTATCACAGAAGCAGAGCACCTGCGGAGCCACTTGCTCAGTCAGGCAAAGCACTATCTGGGCGATGCTGACAGTGCTGAAGATGCTGCGCAAGAAACTCTTGTCAGACTATGGTTGGCAAAAGACCGGATACCCGATGCCACAAAAATGAGGAATATGGCATCGGTGGTTTGCAAAAACGTTTCCCTCAACATATTGCGCGATGCCAAATCCTGCGTCGCCATCGATAGGGCAGAATCAGTTGCTGGGACTGGGAACCCGGAAAAGCAACTGGTGGAGCAGGAGAATTTGCAGAATTTGCAACAAGGCATTCGCTCGCTGAGCGATAAGCAACGAGCCATCATCCGTATGCGCAATGTGGAAAACTTGTCGTATGCCGACATTGCAAAAATTATAGGCACCACGGAATCATCGGTGCGCGGTATGATAAGTAAAGCAAGAATGCAGCTACTAAATCAAATGAAAGGAGTCAAGTTATGAAACAAAAAGAATATATCGCATCGCTTCTTGAAAAGTTTCTTGAAGGGCAGAGCACGGAAGCCGAAGAGCAAACGCTTTCGGAATACTTCAACAGTGCCGACGATGTGCCTGCTGAATGGGCGGCGTATAAAGAGCTGTTTCGTAGCTTTACGACCGATGCTTATGATTTCAGCGATGAGGAAATCGACGCAATGCTTGCACCAACTCCTTCAAAAAAGGGGATTGTGGTGAGCTGGCTGCGCTGGAGTGCAGTGGCTTGTGCGATAATAGCCGTGCTGGCAGGAACGTGGCTGTATTATAAGGACATCGCACCATCTCCTACAATATCACAAAAGCCTGTCATTACCCAAAATGAGGTAAAAAAAGTGGCAGAAAAAAACGGAGAGGATAAAAAAGTTACAATGCGAGAAAAAATAGAAAACCCCACACTTTTGGCACACAAGGAGCAGCAGCCAGCAATGAAGCATCGCAAAAAGGCAAAGCGCATTGCCGAAAAAGAGGTTCAAACTCCAACCACCGATGAAGTCAGCACCACCGAACTGCTCGAAACGGTGAATGTGCTCACCACGATGGACGCAGAATATGCGTCAATCACTGCCAAGCCGCACAAAAATGGATTTTTGGTGAATGTGATGTGCACTGATGGTGAAGCCAGTTCATTTTTACTTCAGCGAAGCAGTGATGGCACTTCTTTGAAATTAACAACTCAATTAATTAATAACTAAACTCTTATCGTTATGAAAAGAACAGTTTTATTTTTGGCGATAGCTATCATTAGCGTAACAAGTCTTGCCGCAGAAAATGTAAAAGCCCCCACTTACATCATCAACGGCAAAAAAGTGGAAAACTTCGACGGCTCACAACTCAAAGGCAAAACCATAGCTAATTACACCATTGATGAGGGCTCCAACGTGCACTTGATTCTCACAGTTGACTATGTAGCAGGCAAGGCCGTGAAGAAGGTGAGCGTGGTTCAGTCTGTCCGCCCCTTAAAAGACGGCGAAAGCATCACTTCTTCAGTAGATGCAAGCCACTACCTTTCTGGTGAAGCAGTATTTGTGCTCGATGGAAAACTGATTTCGGTGTCGGAGTTTACTTCATTGAAGCCATCTGCGTTGTCAACCGTTAAGGTAATAAAGGACCAAAATAATGCCGACTTCAAAAAATATGCCGAAGAAGCCAAAAAGCAATCAACCACAGGTGTAGAGCCAAAATGCATAATCATGGCCACCTCAAAATAATCCCCACACACATAAGCACAACAAAAGGGTGCGCCTACAAAAACAGGCGCACTTTTTTATGATACCAACAGCCACAAAAAAGCCATTAATGATTCAACTAATTAAAAGTTTTTGTATATTTGCAACGTCAAAATATAAGGGATCCGTCTATTTATTAAATGTTGTATAACATTTGCATATATATCAGCAACAAATTGCCACATTTTCCATAAATGGGGAAATCCTATTGCCAATCATAACTAAATCAAAAAATAATTAGCTTATGGAAAAAAAGTTTTATCTGTTCCTATTCATTACCTTGTCAGTTCTCACTGCGAAAGCATGGGACGGGGAAGGCACGAAGTCGAGTCCTTATCTGATTAAAACGAAGGCCAACTTGATTGAGCTTTGCACGCAGACCAACACTGCGTTGCAAACCTACGACGGCATTTTTTTCAAGATGACCGCCGACATTGATGTTGAAGGCGATGCGCAATTCACAGGTATTGCCACCACTTCGAAAAACAACAGTAAGCGCTTTGGTGCAACTTTTGATGGCGACGGACACACTATCCATGGCATCAATATGAACACTGTGGTATGGAAAACTGCCCCAACAGAAACCGCTCTCGGAACACCCGACGGCACCAAAAGCACCAGCAACGTGGGCTTTATTGGCTATTTGGGAGCAAAGGGCACGCTAAAAAATCTTACCATTGCCAGCGACAATAAATTCGTCTTTTTTGGTTATGGCGGCGCATTCGTTGGCCGTAACTATGGCACAGTGACTGGCTGCCACAACTATGCCGACATCATCGGCTACTCAGCAGACATCGGTGGCATTGTAGGTCAATCGGAGAAAGGATCGGTAATTACAGACTGCTTCAACGCTGGCTATATCAGCACCGGTTTCGTGGAAAACGGTGGCATTGTGGGGAAAAGCAGCGGCACGGTAGAGCGATGCATGAACGTGGGACGCGTGGAAAGTAGCGTTATCTCCACATTCAAAGCCTCAAACAAAACTGGTATCGTAGGTGGCATCGTAGGTAGCGGATATGGCGCTATCGTGCGCGATGTGGTAAACCTCGGCACTGTGGTGGCAGCGTACAAAGCTGGTGGTATTGTAGGAAGTTGGGAAAAACCTTACAAGGAAACCACAGGATCGGGCTATAACGATATGTATCGTGCCATCAGCGCAGGCACTGTGCTGTGTGGCAACCGTGCTCAAGAGGGTGGTATTGCAGGTATCGATGGCACACTCGGCAAAACCGAAGATGTGTATTGGGACGCGCAAATAGCGCCACTCAACGCAATGGCACTCAATAGTCATGAAAACACTACAGGTGTAGAAACATCAGTACTGACAAGTGGAACTGTATTAGCCAACTATTCAAGCGAAATATGGTCGTTTGAGGCAGGCAAATATCCTGTGCTCAAAGCATTTGCCGACGACCAGATTGTGGAAGCAGCCCGCAAGGTGATTTTGTCAATCCCCACAGGCAACTCCGCAAGCAATCTGAAAGTAAACTCCACACTCAGTTCCGACAACGGCTGTAAGTGGACACTGAAGCAAGGCTCTGCTTTTTCAATCAACGGCAACACACTTGTTGCCCCTGCTTCAGTTGAGAAATTCACAACCGACACTTTGGTGGCAACAATTGGACGCTTCGAAAAGCAATTTCCAATCACAAGATTTGAGCCCAACCCATTAAAGGGTGATGGCACTGAAGAAAGTCCATATTTAATCAGCAGTGTTGCCGACTGGGAAAATATGGCTTCTTATATTGAGGAAACACAATCAACATTTGATGGACAATTCGTAAAACTCACCAACGACATCGACTTTGAAGGAAAAACATTCGTGCCAATGTGCAACGGTGGAGTGTCGGATTTCCAAGGCACATTTTTGGGCAACGGCAAGTCGCTGAAAAATATCAGTTTCGCAACCACCACAGTGAACCAAGGCGTGTTCCGTGTAATTGGTGCGAGAGGTACGGTTCAAGACCTGACCATCACAGGCAAAATAACCACTAAATTTGCCTACACAGGCGGTTTTGCTGGTGCGCTCAAAGGCACACTTAAAAACTGTGTTAATCTCGTGGATTTGACTTCTACCAGTGGCGGTTATGTGGCAGGTTTCGTTGGTCAAGCCGCTGCTACAGCCCGTCTGCTGAATTGTGTGAACCGTGGCAATATCACTGCAAAGAACAATTATGCCGCAGGTATTGTTGCACAAGCTGTGGCTGATGGCGTGGTATATAACCAGTGTGCAAACGAAGGCACAATTCTCAACAACGGCACAACCACAGTGCAGTGCGTGGCTGGCATCGTGGCATACAGTAAACAAGCTCAATTCATCGAGTGTCGCAATACTGGTAAAATCTTAGCAAGCGACTCTACTAAAGTATCAGCTTTGGCTGGTATTACCGCACAATTGTTCTGCGAAGGCGAAAACAGCCAGCCAAGCCACTTCAAGAATTGCTACAACACTTCAGACCTTGAAGGTAAAGCCGTGCTATCAGGCATTTTAGCTGATGTGTCAATCAACTCAAAGAAGGTGATGGAAGGCTGCTACAACACAGGTAACATCACGGTTTGCACCACAAGCAAAACCAACCTTCTGCCATCGGCTGGTGTGAGTGCCTACTACATTCCAGGCGACTCTTACACCGACTGCTACAACACTGGTAACGTGGAAGCTAAAGTGTGTGGCGAAATTGCCGGTGTGGTAGGCAACTTCAAAACAGGTGCCAACGACACAACAGCAGTAGTAACAATCAAACGCTGCTACAATACTGGTAATATTTCTGCTCCATTCAGCGTGGTGGGTGGTATTGGCGGCTCACTTTTCGACGACGCAATCACAATCGACAGTTGCTACAACACTGGTGACATTAAAGGTTTGTTCATGGTTGGTGGCATTGTCGCCACTTTAAAAGGTCCAAGCAACCAAGTGAAAAATTGTTGGAATTCAGGTTCTGTGACTGGTGCCAACCGTGTGGGTGGTTTGATTGGCTGCGACAATGGAGAAAACCGCGTTTACAACAGTTACAACACTGGTGCCGTGGCAACCAATTCACAAAACATCACCGACCACTCTGGCAGAGAAACGAGCTACTCTATCGGTGGTTTGGCAGGTGAGGGAAGCTCCACTTACACCAACTGCTACAATATGGGTAATGTAACCGGCAACAACCTGACAGGTGGCTTGATTGGCAACGTGTCGAAGTTGCGCCCAGCAAAACTTGTCAACTGCTACAACGGCGCTAAAGTGGAATGTACACTCACCGAGAATTATGGCAATCTGATTGGCGTGGATGCTGACAGCACCAACACAACAATTGAAAACACATATTATGTAACCGATTATGGCACAAATGCTGTCGGCACAGCTTACGGCACAGGACTGACCGTTAAGGCTCTTGCAGGCAGCAAGGTGCTTGGCGATGCATTCATTGCTCCTGACAAATATTCATTGCCAGTGCTCGTCACTCGCGCTAACGATGATTTTGCCAAGGTATATGCGGCAACTGTAGTGCTTGCCGAGGGCGACACATTCGAGAATGTGGCTCACAGCATCAACGTAGGTCAACCTAATGGCGTGGTCTGGAGTGCTTCGGTGGCAGGTGCTTCTGTCAACAACAACGAAGTACGCTTGCCAGAAGGCTACGATGGCGAACTTACCCTTACAGCCACTTGTGGAGCAGCAAGCCGCTCATTCAACTTGACGATTGTTCAACAAACAGGCATCAACGACACAAAAACAGCTGATGATGTGACAAGCGCAACATACTACGATATGAGAGGCGCACTTCTTGGTTCAAACCGTCCACAAAGTGCAGGCATCTATATTGTAAGCGAAAAGCATCGCAGTGGTGCCACGACAGCACGCAAAGTGGTAGTGCGCTAAAAGAAGCATATAGCGTAGAAATAAATCTAATTTCTGAATATACAAGTTCGAACCCCGAAAGTCAAACAACTGACTTTCGGGGTTCTTTTTAGTTATATCAAGGCGAAATCTTAATTCTCCGCCGCCTATTCTTCAAAATCAGAAAGTGTATTCGAGGCACTCGTCGAGGAGGCGTGTGATTTCTTCCTTGTCGAGGTTTTGGCCGATGAATACGATTTTTTGCATACGGTCGCCGTAGGTCTCGTCCCAATCACGGCGCAAAGTTGGGTCGGTGTCGAGCATTCGTTGCAGTTCGTTTTCAGGCATTGTGGCATAGAATTTACCTGCCTGACGAATCGTTTTTTGCTGACCTGCTTGCTCAAATAGGTAGCACATGTCGGGTTCGTCGGTGAAATAGCACACGCCCTTTGCACGAATCACATTCTTTGGCCATTTGGTAGCCACGAAGTGGTCGAAGTTCTCCAAGTTGAACGCTGGGCGACGGTAGTAGACGAATGTACCGATACCATATTCCTCTGCTTCGCCCTCATCGTGGTGATGATGGTGGTGATGTCCGTGATGGTGATGACCTTCTTCATCATCCTCGTGGTCATGGTCGTGGTGATGATGTTCGTGATCTTTGTGTTCATGTTCATGCTCGTGTTCTTCTTCGTGCTCATCTTCGTCGTGATGGCCTTCGAGTTCACGAATCCATGTGGCAGAAGTAACCACCTTTTCAAAATTGAACAAGCCTGTGTGGAGAATCTTGTCGAAATCCACATCGCCATAATTACATTCCAAAATCTCTGCTTTAGGCTGGAGCGCACGGATAATCTTCTTGATGCGGTCAAGTTCTTCAGGTGAAACTTCATCCACCTTATTCAAAAGAATCTTGTTGCAAAATTCCACTTGTTGGATAACGAGATTCTCGATATCTTCCTCTCCGATATGCTTCTTCATCAAATCGTCGCCACAGCCAAACTCATCACGCATACGCAGCGCATCGACCACGGTCACGATGCAATCAAGGCGTGCCAATCCGTTTTCAAGATATTTCTTGCCCATTTGTGGAATAGAGCAGATGGTTTGAGCGATAGGTTCGGGTTCACAAATGCCGCTTGCCTCAATCGCGATGTAGTCGAACTTATCCATGCAAGTGATGTCGTGAAGTTGCTCCACGAGATCCATTTTCAGCGTGCAGCAGATGCAACCATTTTGGAGAGCTACAAGACTATCGTCTTTTTTGCCCACCACGCCTCCTTGTTCAATCAAGTTGGCATCAATGTTCACTTCGCCAATATCGTTTACAATCACGGCAAACTTAATGCCACGCTTGTTGTTCAAAATTCTGTTGAGAAGAGTGGTCTTGCCACTGCCAAGATAGCCTGTAATCAGTAGAACAGGAATTTGTTTTATCATCATAATTTATAATGTGTTTTTAGCGTTTTCTTACTGCAAAGTTACAAAAACAATCGAATAGGGCGTATCATTTTTAGTATGTTTTCATGATTTCATAGAATTTGTTCGGTGGTATTGAAAAGTTTCGTAATTTTGTATAATAAACATAATTATGTATGAGAACAATAAGTAAAATATTAGCTGGGGCATTTATTGCCACCGCTACAACATTTGGCGCATCTGCACTTGAACTGAGCGATTTCGTTCTTTCATACCGTCCTTATGGCATCGCTGCCACACAAAAGGCACTAAACGGTGAGTATTATTATCAAAAGAGCACCGATGGCTCGAAAATCTTCCGCATTGCGTATAAGAACGAAGCCAACGAAACCACTATTTTCAACAGCGAGGAACTGAAAGGCTGTAAAATCACCGATTGGGACGGCTACGAGATGAGCAACGACGAAACAAAGATTCTCTTGCACACCGACACCAAGATGATTTATCGCTATTCCTACATTGCCGACTACTATGTGTACGACGTGAAGAGCCAACGCATCACCAAACTCACCGACGAGGGTGGGGAAGAGATTGCTACGCTCAGCCCCGACAACCAGAAAGTGGCTTTCGTGAAGAATAACAATGTGTATATCAAAAACCTTGCCGACGGCACTATCACCACTGTGACCACCGACGGTGAGAAAAACAAGATTATCAACGGCGTGCCCGACTGGGTTTACCAAGAGGAGTTTGGCATTCTCAACTCTCTGAAATGGTCGCCAAGCAGCAACACTCTGGCGTTTATCCGCTTCGATGAAAGCCAAGTGCCTATGTATTCCATGACTATGTATGAGGGCGATTGCCACCCCAACAAGGACTATTCGCTCTACCCAGGAAGCTACGACTACAAATATCCAGTGGCTGGCGAGAAAAACTCGGTGGTGAGCGTTATGGCTTATGATTTGGCCACCAGCCGTCTGCAAAAAATGAATCTCCCCATCACCGACAATGACTACGTGCCACACATTGATTACGGCACACAAGACGATCGCTTGATGGTGAGCACGCTGAACCGCACCCAAAACGATTTGCATATCTACGCAGTGAATCCTGCCACCACTCAAGCAACCGAGGTGTATGCCGAGCAATCCACTTCATGGATCGACAGCAAGAGCGCCAACGATGTGATGTATTACGACACATTCTTTGTGATGCCAAGCGAAAAGTCGGGTTATATGCACCTCTATCAATATGCCTACGATGGAAAATTGATCAAGCAACTCACTTCGGGCAACGAAAATGTGACCGAATTTTACGGTTACGACAAGGCGCGCAAACAATTCTTCTATCAGCGCACCAATGGCCCGCTCAACCGCATGGTGGAAAGTGTTGACGCTGCTGGCAAAGTGACTGCCCTTACCGATGGCGATGGCACATACAGCGCAAAATTCAACAGCAATTTCAAATACTACATTCGCACATTCAGCTCACAACGCATTCCAAACCAATACGCCATCTATAACGTGAACGGCAAAAAGGTGCGCGATTTGGAACTGAACCGCGAGTTTGCCGAAAAATATACCGCCCCAACTGTTCCACATCGTGAATTTATCACCGTGGAAAGCGATGGCTACACGCTTAATGGCTACATTATCAAACCTGTGGATTTCGACCCCAACAAGAAATACCCAGTGATTATGCAACAGTATAGCGGTCCTGGCTCACAACAAGTGCTCAACAAGTGGAGCCTCGACTGGCAAGAATATTTTGCAACTCAAGGATTTATCATCGCTTGTGTAGATGGCCGTGGCACAGGTGGCCGTGAAAAGGCATTCCAAAGCGTGGTGTATCAAAAGCTTGGTAAATATGAAAGTATCGACCAAATTGCCGCTGCAAAATATATGGCAAGTCTGCCATACGTTGATGCAAAGCATATTGGCATTTGGGGTTGGAGCTATGGTGGCTATGAGGCACTGATGGCAATGTCAACTCCGGGTAGCGACTATGCAGCAGGTGTGGCAATCGCTCCTGTCACCTCATGGAAGTTCTACGACACTATCTATGCAGAGCGATACATGCGCACTCCACAGGAAAATCCTGACGGCTACCGTGATGGCGCACCACTTGAAAACACCGACAAGTTGAAAGGCAAACTGCTGATTATGTGGGGTAGTGCCGACGATAATGTGCATGTAATCAACTCTATGCAATATATCTCAAAGCTCCACGGTCAAGGCAATCAATTTGATATGATGATTTATACAAACATGAACCACAGCATCAACGGTTGCGGCGTTCGTCTTCCACTTTACCAACGAGTTTTGAACTTCTTCAAAGCAAACTTGCAACAAAAATAAAATCGAAAGGAATCGTATCAAACACTTAATATGATGACCGATTTGATTGTGATTACTGGACCTACGGCTTCGGGCAAGACTGGTAAGGCGGTGGCATTAGCAAAGGCACTTGATGCTGAAATCATCAGTGCCGACTCGCGCCAGCTGTATAGGGGAATGGACTTGGGAACAGGAAAAGACCTCGAAGAATACGGCGATGTGCCTTACCACATGATAGACATTTGCCCTGCTGGCTACAAATACAACCTTTTTGAATTTCTGCGCGACTATCAGAAGTGCTACGACGAAATCCGTAGCCGAGGCAAGCAGGTGATTCTTTGTGGCGGCACGGGGCTATATGTGGAGAGTGTGCTCAAAGGTATTCAGTTGCCACCAGTGCCTCAGAACGAGGAGTTGCGGGCAAAACTCTCCACAAAAAGTCTGGAAGAATTGACCGATATTCTCAAAACATACAAAACGCTTCGCAACAATAGCGACATCGACACTTGCAAGCGTGCTATCCGTGCGATTGAGATTTGCGTGTATTACCACGAAAATCCCACTCTCAAACTCGCCACCGAGCCACACCCGCTTGATAATGTGTTAACCATAGGTGTGAGCATACCGCGTGACGACCGCCGCCAGCGTATCACCGACCGCTTGAAAGCACGCCTTGACGCAGGAATGGTTGATGAAGTGCGCCGACTGATAGACGAGGAAGGCGTAGCCCCCGACGACCTGATTTATTACGGATTGGAATACAAATACATCACCAAGCATGTGATAGGGGAGTTGACTTACGATGAAATGTTTACAGGACTTGAAACAGCCATTCACCAATTCGCCAAGCGACAAATGACATGGTTCCGTGGCATGGAGCGCCGCGGCTTCCCCATCCACTGGCTACCCTACAACCTCACTTCCGACGAATTTGTTACAGAAGTGAAGTCTCTGCTGAAGTGAAATTTCTAAAGAAACACAATATAAAACGACCACGAATTTCCTGAAAAATTCGTGGTTATTTTATTGTATGATTTTGGAAAAATTACCACACGCCGTATTGGGAGCGTGAGGCGTCGATACGGAGGAGGATAAATAGAAGGATTGTGAATCCCCAAAGCGATGAACCGCCGTAACTGAAGAAGGGGAGAGGAATACCAATAACGGGGCATAGTCCAATCACCATTCCCACATTAATGCTCAAGTGGAATATGAGTATCGATGCCACACAATAGGCATAGACTCGTGCAAAGGCTGTATGCTGGCGTTCGGCAATAGCGATAACACGAAGTATCATGGTAAGAAATAGAATAAGCACAGCCACCGAACCCACAAAGCCTTGTTCTTCACCGATGGTGCAATAAATGAAGTCGGTGTGTTGCTCTGGCACATAGCCGAATTTGGTTTGTGTGCCGTTGAGGAACCCTTTGCCCATCAAGCCGCCCGAACCAATGGCAATTTTACTTTGGTTCACATTGTAGCCCTGACCTCGCACGTCGTCTTCAATAGCAAGTGCCACCTTGATACGCATCTGCTGGTGAGGTTTCAGCACCTCGTTAAACGCAAAATTCACGGTAAAAAGCAAGCACAAGCCAGCAATCGCAAAACCGATGGTGGTAAGGATTTTCCTGTTGTTCATACGGAAAAATTCCCATATCAGATAGATGAGCGAGCAGATAATAACAGGGAAGAAGAACAAGTAGCCGTGAATGTCGTAACCCAAATAATGCGCGCCAAGTGCCAACGCCCCAGTACCTAAATAACCGAGAGTGACATTGCGCGCCGCAGCATGCGACTTGCAATAGATGTGAAGCATACCCACGATGATGACCATCAGTAAGATAAACACACAAAACTCACCAAGCGTGATGTCCATAAATGGCACAGTGGAATATTTAAGCGCAATCACAAAAATCACAACAGAAGCTAAACCCGCAAAAAGCACAAGCCCTGTCATACCCTCACGATACAGCACAAACACCAGCGCGGTATAAACCAAAGCCGACCCAGTTTCGTTCTGCAAAATGATAATCAGAATTGGCAGCACGATGATACCCACGGCTATCGCCATATTCTTGGGAGTATTGAGGCTGAAACCGTAAGTGCTGAATAACTTCGCCAATGCCAATGCCGTGGCAAATTTCGCAAATTCAGCCGGTTGCAGACTCACAGGCCCTAACGTAATCCACGAGTGCGAACCTTTAATGTTTGGGGCAACAAATATGGTAAGCACCAGCAGAAGAATCATACACCCATATATAGGGTAGGCATACGCTTCATAAAACTGCCTATCGATCAGCAATAATGAAAAACCCAAACAAAGGGAAAGAATAATCCAGCAGAATTGCTTACCAGAGTATGTGTCGAAGCTAAACAGGCTGGTTTGTTCAAAACTGTATTTAGCGGCATAGATGCTGATAGCACCATAGATGGTCATCACCAAATACAGCACGATAGTAAACCAGTCAAGCGACTTGAATATGCTTTTTTCGTTGCTACTCACTTTATATTATTTAATTCTTGAGTTCATCATTTGATTTTCCATCTCAGTGCGTTTTACCTCGCCCTTGAGATATTTCTCTATCATCAAACTACCAATCGGCACACCATATTCAGCACCGAAACCGCCATTTTCCACATACACGGCTACTGCGATTTTCGGATTGTTCATTGGAGCGAAGCCCATAAACGCAGAGTGGTCGCGACCGTGTGGGTTTTGGGCAGTACCAGTCTTGCCACACACTTCAACACCTTCAATATTGGCCCTGCGGCAAGTACCGCCAATGACAGCGCCACGCATACCAGCCACCACTTCGGTATAGTATTTTGGATCGATAGTGGGAATGCGTTTCGTTGCGAAGCGTTTCAAAACGCCCACGCCTTCAATCCTCTTCACAAGGTGGGGTGTGTAGAAATATCCACGGTTGGCAATGAGTGCGCAAAGGTTGGCAATCTGAAGCGGTGTCGCCAAAATTTCACCCTGTCCAATCGACACGGAAATAATGGTATTTGCATTCCAGCCACCTTTGATATGCTCGTTGTAGTACTTTGAGTTTGGAAGGAAGCCTCGGCTTTCAAATGGCAAGTCCACACCAAGTTTTTTGCCGTAGCCCATGCTCACCAAGTGGTTTTTCCACACGTCGAACGCATTCGCTATTGAGCCATACTTTCGATTGTTGAGCATGTTACGCAGACCCCAACAGAAAAACGCATTACAAGATGTGGTAAGCGCTGGTCTTAAATTCAGCGGAGAGGCGTGACCGTGACAGCCGACACGCATACCCCTGATTACGAAACCATGGTGGCAAGGATACATGGTGCTGGCGGTGATGATGCCTTCCTGCTGTAAAATCAGACCTTGCGACGGCTTAAACGTAGAGCCTGGAGGATACGCCGCCTGAATGGCACGGTTGAATGTGGGCTTATCGTTGTCGCGAAACAGTTGAGCGTAGTTTTTACCGCGGTCTTTGCCCACAAGAAGTTTGGGATTATAAGTAGGGGAGGTGACGAGAGCAAGGATTTCGCCAGTGGCGGGCTCTATTGCCACAATAGCGCCACGCTTACCCTGCATAAGTTTTTCGCCATATTCCTGAAGGTCGAGGTCGATGCCCAATTTCAGATTGTGGCCTGCTTGTGGCTTGATGTCGTGCTTGCCGTTGTCGTAATGCCCCTTAATTCTGCCCACATGGTCGCGAATAAGAATTTCTTCGCCTTTCACGCCACGAAGATACTTTTCATATTCCTTTTCCAATCCCATGTCGCCGATATAGTCGCCAGGGTTGTAGTAGTCGTCTTTTTCCACTTCTTTAGCGTTCACCTCTCTGATGTCGCCAAGAATGTTGGCAGCCACGGGCAATGTATAGTCGCGCACAATGCGTTGAACGATGGAGAATCCGGGGAAGCGATACAGTTTTTCCTGTATTCTGCCGTAGTCCATCTGGTCGATGTGCGCGAGAAACACCTGCTCACGATAGAAATTTTTCGTTTCCCTCACTTTTTCGAGACGTTCGTCAAATTCCTGTCGGGTAATCTGTAGTGTGTTGCAGAAGTCCACGGTATCGAAAGGCTGAACGTCTTTCAAAATCACGGTCAAATCGTATGACGGTTGATTAAACACAATCAACTTACCGTTACGGTCGAAAATAAGGCCACGCGAAGGGTAAATCATTTTATGGACATAGGCATTCCCGTCAGATTTGTCCTTATAGGAATCGTCCATAATCTGAAGCATGAAAAGTCTCACCACGTAGATGCACACAAGCACCACGATGAAACCTCCAATCACGTATTTCCTTTTTTCAAGGTTATAATCTTTTCTCATTTAGAGAATGCTTTTTTCGGATTTTATATGCTATCTTTTCTCGCGGTGTGTGTTCACCAAACTGTCGATACCGTAAATCAGCACGAGCGACAGGGCAAAACTACAGAATATGCGAGCAATCGTGAGCAACACATTTTGGAATGTGAATGCTTGGATAAAGAATATCAAGAAGCAGTAGATGAGCATCAATGTGCCAGCATATTTCAAGTATGTGCCTGTGCCGATACTTTTGCACGAAGGGATAATGGCGCTCGACTCATCGTCGTGAGTGACAAAGGCGTAGAACACTTTAGTACGAATGGCTGCTATCAGCAAACACGCCAATGCATTCATACCTTGGGTGTCGTTAAACACGTCAATCGACAATCCCGAAAAGAATGCGATGGAGAACACGGCATTCAGCGATAAGCCGATGGGCAATCGAAGCAGTAAATAGATGAAGATAATTGGCGTGGCTACATTGAACAGCATGATTTTGCTGAAAATCACTTGCACCAAAACCAATATCACAAACAGTATGATAAATTGAACAGTAGTTTTTGCCATTACTTTTTCTCCTCCTTCTTTGTGCCGCTTGGGTTATTGTCTTTCGTCTCTAAAGCCTTCAGTTCCACACGCATCTTGTTGTTGAGCGCGCTCACATTCTTCAGTTGCGAGAAGTCTGTGCTCAATTTCACTTTCATAGCCATGAAATTGCTCGACATCGCCTTGTCTTCGCCCACTATCACGCCCACCATTATATCTTCGGGGAACAATGAAGAATAGCCGCTGGTCACCACGCTGTCGCCTTTAGCATATCTGCCGTCGCGAGGAAGTTCGGTCAATGTGGCGTAGCGATAGTCCTCGCCATTCCAGATAAGAGTGCCGAATTTGCTGTTTTTCTTCACCTTGCACGACAAGCGAGTGTAGGGGTTGATGAGCGAGATGATGCGTGCCGAGTGCTTGCCCACCACGTTCACAATGCCTACCACGCCGTTGTGGCCGACTACACCCATTTCTGGCACGATGCCGTCGTCGCTACCACGGTCGATGGTGATGAAGTTGGCTGGTTGAGCCACACTGTTGCTGATCACATTCGCCACCACATAGGAAAAGTTGCGTCCACTTCTTGCAAGAATGCCCGACGTGTCGGGAATCTGCAACTGATAGTTGTGGATCGCTTTTTTCAGTTGAGCAACTTCAAGCTCTAATGCCGTGTTGCGTGCCTGCAAATCCTCGTTCACCGATTTCAGTCCGAAGTATGACGACACACCGCTGTAACCTTCATACACGGTGGCACTGATACCATTCGCCGACGAAAGGTAAACACTTTGCTGAAACGGATTGTTGCTAAAAAGCAGTATGCAGCTGATTATCACATAAATGATAAACACGAACCACGGAATATGCTTAACTAAAAATTGGAGTAGATTATTCATAACATCGGCATTTTGCTGAAGTGTGAAAGGGCATACCTATAGATACGCATAAGAAGGCAATGACGAATCGTTGCCTTCCCGTGCGAAATGATATTCTGTTTCTTATTATTGTTTCAAGAACTTGAAGTGCTTGATGTTGCGCAAAGCCACACCCGTACCCTTAGCCACAGCGTGCAGTGGATCTTCTGCCACGTGGAAAGGAATACCGATTTTGTCTTGCAAGCGCTTGTCAAGACCGCGGAGCAATGCGCCACCACCAGCCAAGTACACACCGTTGCGAACGATATCGGCATACAGTTCAGGAGGTGTCTGCTCCAGTGCGCTGAGCACAGCTGCTTCAATCTTTGAAATCGACTTTTCAAGACAGTGGCAAATCTCCTGGTATGAGATGGGCACTTCCATTGGGAGGGCTGTCATCTGGTGAGGACCATGTACCACGAAGTCTTCGGGTGGGTTGTCGAGTTCGGTAAGTGCAGAACCTACGTTGATTTTGATAAGTTCAGCAGTGCGTTCGCCCACCTTCACATTGTGTGCACGGCGCATGTGTTCCATAATGTCTTCTGTGAGGTCGTCGCCAGCGATACGAATGCTCTTGTTGCTCACGATACCGCCAAGCGAAATCACTGCGATTTCAGTGGTACCACCACCTATATCAACAATCATGTTGCCTTCAGGGGCAAGCACATCAAGACCAATACCAAGAGCGGCTGCCATTGGTTCGTAAATCATATATACCTCACGGCCGCCAGCGTGCTCGCTTGAGTCGCGAACGGCGCGAATTTCCACTTCAGTAGAGCCTGAAGGAATACATACAACCATAGTGAGCGAAGGCGACATCCAGCCATTTTTGCTGCTCACCTTCTTAATCATGCCACGAATCATCATTTCGGCGGCATTAAAGTCGGCGATTACGCCATCGCGCAATGGACGAATGGTGCGAATGCCTTCGTGTACCTTGCCGTGCATTTCACGAGCCTTTTCACCAACTGCGATCATCTTGCCAGTCTTGGCATCTTGAGCGACAACAGATGGCTCATCAATCACGATTTTATCTTTGTGGATAATAATCGTGTTAGCTGTACCTAAATCGACAGCTATTTCTTGTCTGAATGAGAAAAATCCCATAGTCGTGTTTTCTTGTCTTTTAAATATTTTAGTGTTTGAAGTGGCGGTAGCCTGTCATGACCATTGCCACTCCGTTGTTATTACAGTAGTCGATGCTTTCGCCATCGCGAACCGAACCACCAGGTTGGATCACTGCATCTACGCCTTCTTTGTGTGCGATTTCCACACAATCGGCAAATGGGAAGAATGCATCGCTTGCCATCACAGCTCCGTGCAGGTCGTGCTTGAAGTTGTGGGCCTTTTCAATAGCGTGCTTCAATGCGTCAACGCGTGAGGTTTCACCCACACCGCTTGCAATGAGCATTTTGTTTTTAGCAAGCACAATCGAATTGCTCTTGCTGTGCTTCACCACCTTGTTGGCAAACAGCAAGTCGGCCACTTGTTCGGGTGTTACGCCCTTAGTGGTGCATTGTTGAAGCTCTTCAGGGGTTTCAACGTGTGTGTCGCGCTCTTGAATGAGAGCACCGTTGAGCACTGTGCGGCATTGCATAGCAGGAACCTTGAAATCCTTCATCACGAGAATCACGCGGTTCTTTTTCTGCTTCAAAATTGCAAGTGCTTCGTCGGTGTAGCCAGGAGCGATGCACACTTCGATAAACACCTTGTTCATTTCTTCTGCTGTGGCTGCGTCGATTTCACGGTTGGTGACATGCACACCGCCGAAAGCGCTTACAGGGTCACCAGCCAAAGCGGCATTGAATGCGTCAACCAGTTTTTCTCTTGAAGCCAAGCCACAAGCATTGTTGTGCTTCATAATCACGAAAGTGGTTTCGTCGAAATCGTTGATCAGATTCACAGCCGCATCGATGTCGAGCAGGTTGTTGTAGCTGATTTCCTTGCCGTGGAGCTGGGTGAACATCGCATCGAAATCGCCAAAGTAGAATCCCTTTTGATGAGGGTTTTCACCATAGCGGAGCGATTTGCTGCCATTCACTGCAAGGCGAAGCGCACTATTTTCGTTTTCGTCGAAATAGTTGAAAATGTGACTGTCGTAGGCACTCGACACCGCAAACGCTTCTTTAGCAAACCAGCGGCGTTGAGCCAGAGTGGTTTCGGCATTGCCGTTTTCCTTAAGAGCGTTCACGAGAGGTTTGTATTGCGCCTTGGAAGCCACAATCACCACATCGTTGTAGTTTTTAGCGGCAGCACGAATAAGTGAAATGCCACCTATATCAATTTTCTCGATAATTGCCGATTCGTCGGCACCGCTTGCCACGGTTTCCTCAAATGGATACAAATCCACAATCACGAGATCGATTTCAGGAATATCGTATTGGGCAATTTGCTGTTGGTCGCTTTCATTGTCGCGGCGGTTCAAAATGCCACCGAACACCTTTGGGTGAAGAGTCTTTACACGGCCACCCAAGATTGAAGGGTAGCTTGTGAGGTCTTCAACGGCTGCACATTCGTAGCCAAGTTCTTGAATGAACTTCTGAGTACCTCCAGTAGAGAGGAATTTCACACCGTTGTTGTTTAACTCTTTTAAAATTTCTTCAAGACCATCTTTGTGGAAGACGGAGATGAGAGCAGATTTAATTTGTTTCTTATCAGCCATAATTGTTTTGTTAATTCGGCATCGTTTGGTGTGACTCTATACTTTTGCGAATAGCTTGTGAATCAACCAAGTCTGCCTATTTGTGCAAAATAGAATACAAAATTATTAAAAATTGACCAATTATCCACTATATTTAAACTCCTAATTATGAAAAAATATGTTTTTTCACAGATTTTTGCCAATCCCCAACTTTCCTTAGCGCAATCCGCATATTTTTTTGCAGGCACGAGCAAGTGTGAACGAAAAAGCCACACCCAGGCAATATCTTTGCACCAAAATCGCTATATTTGCATAAAAATTAATAAGCACAACATTGATTAACCATGCAAGATTTTGCAGCAATAGATTTTGAAACAGCCAATAGTGAGCGCTCATCCGTTTGCTCTGTTAGCGTGGTCATTGTTAGAGGTGGTGAGATTGTGGACAAATACTACTCTCTCATAAAGCCCGAACCAGAGTATTACAACTACTGGTGCAGCAAGGTGCATGGCCTATGCGCCACAGATACAGAAGACGCGCCAATCTTCCCCGAAGTATGGAAACAGATAGAGCCCATGATTGGAGATATGCCATTGGTAGCACACAACAAGTCGTTTGACGAAAGTTGCCTGAAAGCCGTCTTCCGCGTCTATCAAATGGACTATCCCGACTACGATTTCTACTGCACATGCGCAGCCTCGCGCAAAGTCTGGCCAAAAGGTCAGCACACCCTTAACGTAATTGCCGCCCGCTGCGGCTACGATTTAACAAACCACCACCACGCCCTCGCCGACGCCGAAGCCTGCGCCGCAATAGCCCTTGAAATACTATAACTTCTAAACAAAAAAGTATGAAGGATTCCCAGATAGAAGCAAAAGCAACTATTTATAATTATGTCAGGACTGGCTAATTGCTTAGCAAGTCCTAACATAATTATTGGATAGATAAAGGTGTACTTTTTTGTCGGTCACAATTTATTGTCGTATACCCATGTACCGCATGTTATATTTTATTAATTAAATCTTCAGGATTAACAAACGGACCACTGAAAGAAAAGTCAGTATAGTCTTTAACATTGAAATCTTTGTCTATATTGCAATAATCACAGACTTCATTATACAGTTTCACCTCATTATAATTTATATCTTTATCAATAATAATCATGTTCCCCATTAATTGTGCAATTTTTTCCTTTAAATCTACAGAAAGAGAACTGATAATTGACAAAGCTTGTAAAGTGACTAAATCGTTTACCTCGTTCATATAGTTGTCTGCAAGTTCAAAAGAACGTGCAATTTCATTCATATAATCAACTTCAACATCCTTGACGATATTGTCGGCATTAATGATGTCGTTTAGTATTTTTAATACTGCAATCTTAGTATTATATGTTAAATCTTCCATATTTATCTTTATTTCTCTACATTTACACAAACCCAATTCCAAGAATTCTTCTTCTTGTCATGATCATAAACAATTAAGCACTTAACATTATCTCCATTCTTTAAAGCATATTTTCTTACAATATTTGGGGAAACAAAGCAGCTGAAAGACCTCGTTTTCAAAAACGCAAATTCTTTATCATCCCTTTTATCAATCTTCCCTTCTACATACTTTGCATAATCTAAATCAGAAGGCAATTGAGCCAATGTTGAGTTGAGGACATTTATTCTCCCTGCATCATCTACAACATAATGTAATTTCACTATACTCCCTACTTGTGCTTTAAAGCGAAACTTTTGAACAGCTCGTTTCTCTTTACCATAAATAACAAACGACTTATGTGCATTTTGGTCAACGTATGTTACAACAGCTATACATTCTTCCGCACCATCGCAAAGGATTGCATCTGTAATAGACTTATAATTTATCGCCACCAACTCGTCTGGTGTAGTAGAATTAAACCAAGGTTGATGTATCCAGCAGTCTATTTCATTTGGTAGCCTCCAACCTTGTGAAGCATAGCAGCGCGTTACAGCATCAATATGAAAGCGTGCAGAGTTAAGTTGCCCGCGCTTTATATACAAATTAGCTAATTTGATATGAACTTTACCAAGGAAATTTTCTTGTGCCCGACTATGAACAGCACGAAGAAGACAAGCAAGTTGTTTTTCCTCATCATTCGTGAATACATCGCTTAAAAGTTGCCAAACCCAAAACTCTGTAAATTTTTTTCTGGCAAAAGGTATAATCGCCTTCAAGGCATCATCACGATTGCTTCCTAAAGCCAAAAGGAGTTTACCATAGAAATAACCAGGGTACATCATCTCCTTATAGTTATTTATAAGCCAGTCTAACTTGGGCAAGAATTCCTTGATACGCATGGGGTCATTTTGACTAAGTAACGCCTTAGAATTGGCAATGTAAGCTCGTTCTGCCAAAGTCATCATCTTTTGCCCTTTCTGATTAATATATGGAGTATAGTCTTCTTGTGTTAGATTTTCCAAATTCCACCAGTCAAAAAAGTCTGCCATTTCTGGCCAATTCACAAATTTAAGAATGGTTTGAAGAAGAAAGGAATGAGATTTGGATGACTTGAATTCATAACACTTTAACTTCATAAATAAAGTTGAAAGCTTTGATGATGCTTCAATATCGGTTAAAGATATATGATTTTTGATAAAGCTTGCTATTTGAAATTGAACATTGTCATAAATCATACTGTCGTTGTCGAACGTCAGCAAATCTAATAAGTTAAGTTCGTCAATATGCTCTAATAGCTTAGGATAGTTCCCAACTTCAGAATCATTTTTTATCATGTAATATAGAACCCAACCAACTTCTCTTTGCGTCCAAACATTGGTTGGCATAGCCGCAAAATCAGCCTTAGCTATATCGTAAGCCGTCTGGACTTGGCCAGCTTTGCACATTGTTGTTATTTGTTTAACGTTTGCCATATTAAATAAAATGCGAGTTTATAATTTCTATGATTGAACTAAGTTCTTTGTCCTCCGTGCCATTCAGCGACATAGGTTTTGCAAATGTAACAAACCCATTGGAATTTATATATACCTTTATGTATGAGAAAGTTCCGCTGGTACGCATATAATATGAAGTACTGAAATCTTCAGCATGTTCAACTACATTCGTAATTTGAACGCTTAAAACATCACAAGCCGTCCTAATCAAATCAAACAATTTACAGTGAGTTTCATCTGATGGGGTATAATCAAATTTATAAGACATGCTCCGTTCATCATTCAACAACATACACACATCAGGCGTATACTGATTAGGAGACTTAGCCTTTGCCTGATGGAATATACTCCCCGCTTTGTAGGAGAGGTCGTATCTGTCAACCCCATCAGGAGTTTGAATGTAGTATATCTCCAAAAAAGGACGACTCTGTACGCCTACTATTTTGTAGGGAGAATATTCCATGTTCTTTGCAATACAAAGGTATTTTGCTCTTACGCCATTGTCAACATTTCCATCATGGAACGGTGTAGGCGGAACCTCATTCAGGATTCTACATTCTGGAGCCATATTCTTACACTTTTGTATTGGGTCTATTCTGAATTTTGAGAAAGGTGTGATGTGTGATAAGTTTGCTACGTAAAGCATCTCCTGTGCACGCGTTGTAGCTGTATATGCCCACCTCAGGCAGTCATTATCAAGCCCTGTTCGCCCAGTATAGTCAACGAAAACTTTTTTCCATTCACCGCCTTGACACTTATGTCCAGTTACTGCATAACCATATTTTGCACGTATAGCATTGTAATACTCGTCTGAGAGGAGGGCTTCTACAAAAGCTTCAGTTCCCTGTTTCAACTCAGGATGCCTCATGCAAAAATTGATGTATAGTGCTCTGTTATCGTCGATAGAAATTGTTGCTTTGTCACTTGTCAGTAAATCCTCGAGCAACAAACAATGTGTCGGGTTGCCTTTGCCATCGGGAATTACCACAAAAAGAAAGTTAAAATCAACAACGATACGCTGTTTTTTGCCGCCAATTTGAGCATACACAGGCGCTGATTGCTTTAATCTTTCACCAACAGATAAAACAGGGACAAACTCTCCATTCATAAGATTAAGCCTATAGTTATTTTGCGTGATAAGCAAAATATCATTTTCCATAAGAGGCATATTCTCTCCATATAGTGCCTTACGAATATCTCTATTATATCTGTTTGCTGACTTATTTGAATAACAGATGATAACGCTATCATGTTTGCCCGAATTCTTCCTATTATTAAGGTATTTATCTAAAAACTGTTCTGGCGAAATTGTCTCTACATCATCTTTCTGCTCTTCAAACACAAAGTGGTTCCGTTTGTCTTTTTTAAGGAGATCACGTATCATCATTGCGTTCTTGAGGATAATGCTATTTCCCTTTTGACGTAGCACTTCTGTAAGTTCTGCATCTACTACCTTCAACCCTTTTTTCTGGAAATAATTAGCACGTAATGCGTTTGAATCCGGTTCACCAACGGGTGGCAACTGCGCAGGATCTCCTACAAAAATCACCTTACCTCCAAAATTAGGCCGTACAAATGTAAGAAGATCTTCTAAAATATTGTCAGTACCAAACACAAACAACTCATGTTCAATCTTACGTGAGCAAACCATTGATGCTTCATCCACAATTGCTACAATATTCCCCTCATACTCAGACTTGCGAATGGGGAATACTAACTTATACTCAGACTCTGCTGGATCTTTAATTTTTTTGGACACAATGTGTGCTTTATCATATATAGCCTTATGAATTGTCACAGCATCATGCCCTGTCTTTGCAGCGAGAACTCTTGCTGCACGTCCTGTTGGAGCCATAATCATTAACTGACGGCTTTGCATAATATAATCAGCAATCACTTTGACCATAGTAGTTTTACCTGTGCCGGCATAGCCACGAAGAATAAAAACAGAAGCATCACTATCAAGAAATGCCTTGATTTTACCAAAGACTTCATTTTGTTGAACTGTAAGTTCCATAAAAGCTGAATACTTATTTCGATTATTCATTAATAATTATACATAAACGGTTGGCGGACCATTATGCCATAAAAAAGCTGATTGATAGTAATTTCAAATTCAATTCAGAGATTATATAGAACCATCTGGCTTTCCTTGGTAGAATTGTCGCAGTGTTTAACGACAAAGTTAGGAAAACTTTTCAAGATAAACGAAGAAAAAAGAGAAGATTTGTGCTTTGGTGGACTTAAATTTTTAAAGCGTGTTTTTAAAGATAGTTTTCGTCTTTATTTACAGCTAACCACCCTAAATGGTAATTGCTGTAACCAAGTATGAACCTTCAAGTTTTATATTGATGGAAATGTGGAGGGCATTGGGAAAAAGTGACAAAATGGCTGATTTTGGCAGTGCTTTTTGTTGGGAATGGGAATTGCTATTAGGGGTGGTGAAAGGACATGTGAAATAACACATGAAAATGTATTATGAATTTTCAAAATTTTACCATCAAATCGCAAGAGGTAGTGCAGAAGGCTGTACAGATTGCCCAAAGCAATCAGAACCAGGTGCTGGAGCCTGTTCACCTCTTAAAAGCAGTGATGTCTGACGACGACTCGGTTGTGAAGTTCGTTTTCCAGAAGTTGGACGTGGCTGCCACCATGATTGAACGTTCCCTCGACGAGCAGTTGAGCCGCTTGCCAAAAGTGAGCGGAGGTGAGCCTTACCTCAGTTCCGACTCTAATAAGGTGTTTGAAAAAGCCAATACTTTCGCCACGGAGAATGGCGACCAGTATGTGACCGTTGAAGCCATCTTGGTCGGACTTCTTTCCGTGAACTCACCAGCAAGCAAAATCTTGAAAGACGCTGGCGCAACAGAAGATGCCTTGAAGATGGCTATCAACGAATTGCGTCAGGGCAGAAAAGCCACAGGACAAAGCGCAGAAGAGCAGTACAATGCTCTGAAGAAATATGCTATCAACCTTTGCGAACGCGCACAGCAAGGCAAACTCGACCCTGTTATCGGCCGTGACGACGAAATCCGCCGTGTGCTTCAAATCTTGAGCCGTAGAACCAAAAACAACCCTATATTAATAGGTGAGCCTGGTACGGGTAAGACAGCCATTGTGGAAGGTCTTGCACAGCGTATCGTAAGAGGCGATGTGCCTGAGAATCTTCGTCAGAAACAGGTTTACTCTTTGGACATGGGCGCTCTGATTGCAGGTGCTAAATATCAAGGAGAATTTGAAGAGCGACTGAAAGCCGTAATCAACGAAATCACCTCGTCGAATGGCGAAATCATCTTGTTCATCGATGAAATTCACACACTTGTAGGTGCAGGTAAGAGCGGTGGCGCAATGGACGCTGCCAACATTCTTAAACCAGCCCTTGCCCGTGGCGAATTGCGTAGTATCGGTGCCACCACTCTCGACGAATACCAAAAGTATTTCGAACAAGACAAGGCACTCGAACGTCGATTCCAAGTGGTGATGGTTGATGAGCCTGACGAGGAAAGCGCTATTGCCATTTTGCGTGGTTTGAAAGAGAAATACGAGAACCACCACAAGGTGAGGATTAAAGACGATGCCATTATAGCGGCTGTGCAGTTGAGCCAGCGTTATATCAGCGACCGTTTCCTCCCCGACAAGGCTATCGACCTTGTGGATGAAGCCGCTGCCAAGTTACGCATTGAAATGGACTCCGTGCCTGAAGAACTTGACGAGACCACTCGTAAAATCGCCCAACTTGAGATTGAGCGTGCGGCCATTAAGCGTGATGGCGATGCCCAACACGTGGCTCAAGTGGAAAAGGAAATCGCCGAGTTGAAAGACAAGGAAAACGACTACAAGGCAAAGTGGAAGAGCGAGAAGGAACTTATCAACCGCATTCAGCAGAATAAGATTGACATCGAACAACTCAACTTCGAAGCCGAAAGAGCCGAGCGCGATGGCGATTATGCCCGTGTGGCAGAAATCCGTTATTCTTTAATTAAGCAAAAGGAAGACGACAACAAAGCCATACAAGAGCAACTGAAATCAATGCAAGGCGAAACGGCAATGATCAAAGAAGAAGTTGACAGCGACGACATCGCCGATGTGGTATCGCGCTGGACAGGCATTCCAGTGAGCCGTATGCTCCAAAGCGAGAAAGACAAGTTGCTCCACCTTGAAGAAGAGTTGCACAAGCGTGTAGTGGGTCAGAACGAGGCTATCAGCGCCATTTCCGATGCCGTAAGGCGTAGCCGTGCAGGATTGAACGACCCTCGCAAGCCTATCGGTTCGTTTATCTTCTTGGGTACCACCGGTGTCGGTAAAACCGAGTTGGCAAAGGCATTGGCCGACTATATGTTCAACGACGAGAACATGATGACTCGTATTGATATGAGCGAATATCAAGAGAAGTTCAGTGTGAGCCGTTTGATTGGTCCACCTCCGGGTTATGTAGGTTATGATGAAGGCGGTCAGTTGACCGAGGCAGTACGTCGTAAACCATATTCAGTGGTGCTTTTCGATGAGATAGAGAAGGCGCACCCCGATGTGTTCAACATTCTGCTTCAGGTGCTCGACGATGGCCGACTCACCGACAACAAGGGCCGTACCGTCAACTTCAAGAACACCATCATCATCATGACCAGTAACTTGGGCAGTCAGATTATTCGTGAGCGCTTCGAACATCTGAATGCTCAGAACAGGGCAGAGGTGATTGAAAAGACTCAAAACGAGGTTTTCAACTTGCTGAAGGCTCAAATGCGTCCTGAGTTCTTGAACCGTATTGATGAAATCATTATGTTCACGCCTCTCGACGAAAACGAGATTGCACAGATTGTACGCTTGCAAGTCAGCGCTGTGGCTAAGATGCTGTCGAAGAATGGCATAACTCTTGAAGCTACCGATGCAGCTGTTGCATTCCTCGCTAAAGCTGGCTACGATCCCGAATTTGGTGCTCGTCCTGTAAAGCGTGTTATTCAGAATATGGTATTGAACAAATTGTCGAAAGACATCATTGCTCAAAACATTGATAGGGAGAAACCTATTGTAATCGACTGCGTAGGTGATGAATTGGTTTTCCGCAACTAACCCCATAATCCCGCGCTCCACATAGTAAAGTAAATTAAGAATCCCGCCTCCACGATAATGTGAGGGCGGGATTTTTTATGTTTTTTCGAAAAGGGGAGAGATTACTTGGTAAGTGTCACAACGAAGGTAGCGATTGACAGGGAAATGCCGAGAATACTTGTACCCCATTGCCATGCTGGTGGAATTGACCAAGAAGAACGCTTTTTGGAAGCGTTTGGTTCAACGTAAACCACATCGTTTTGACGAAGATTGTAAACTGGCGAGATAAGAAGATTCTTATCAGTAAGATTAACACGCTGCACTTCGCGGCTACCATCAGAATTGGTGTGAATCACCATCACATTATCACGACGACCATGAATGGTGAGATCACCAGATTGTGAAATAGCTTCAAGAATGGTAACGCGGCCATTGGTTGATTTGATAAGACCAGGTCTGTTCACTTCACCCATTGTGAAAACTTGGAAGTTTTGGAAGCGGACCTCCACACCTGGTTTTTCTGCGAGGTAGCGAGGGTAGATGAGATTAGTGATTTCTTCCTCTACGGCGCTTTGAGTTTTACCAGCTACATAAATTTTACCAAGAATAGGGAAATCAATATTACCCTTATTGTCTACAAGATAGTAGAACATTGGGTTGTCAGAGTTGTTGGTAGAACCGGTAGCAACCATTTCTGTTTTGTTGAAAAACTTAACCAATTCAGGATTAGTGGCAGAAACGCTGATTTGAAGCAAATCGCCCGACATAATCACAGGGTCGTTGATTTTCGCAGTGGCTTTCAACACCTCGGGAGGGAGTGTTTCGGCATTTTGCATGTAAGTGATGTCCTTTGGGGTACTACAACCAGCCAAGATGATGGCTAAAAATGCCATTGAAAGAAATAATCTGATATTCATATTATTGAAATTGTGTTGTTTGAAAGCATACTAATTGAAATACAAAGTTATGAAAAAAATCAAAATAATTTCAAAAATAGCAGAAATATATCGTCCTCGCCACCATTTTTGGAATATTCCATATATAATGAAGCAAGAAAAACACATCATCGACAGCATCAACCCCCACTTTTTTTGAATTAAAGAATTGTGTAACTTTGCACATTATTTATATAATGCATTTCATAATGAAGCAAAAATTACCGATAGAGAGCCACCCATTTCCTCCATTTCTGCCAGATGGGGCAAGAGTGCTGATGTTGGGTACTTTCCCACCAAAGCCAAACAGATGGGCGATGGAATTTTTCTACCCTAACAAGACAAACGATATGTGGAAAATTATGGGGCATATTTTTTATGCCAACCGTTTCAAGTTCTACAACGCAGAGCAGCGCTCCTATCGCTTGGAAGAAATCAAGGCATTCCTCACGGAGCAACATATTGCCCTCTACGATACCGCCACCCGTGTGCGCCGCCTGAAAGACAATGCAAGCGACAAATTCCTTGAAATTGTAGAAACTATTGATTTGGAGGCTTTTTTCGCCACTTGCCCAACGCTTGAGGCAGTGGTTACGGCAGGGGAGAAGGCCACGGGCGTGATAGCCTCGATGGCAAACGTGGAGGTTCCCAAAATGGGAGAAATGGTGGAGTGTGAATATGCCGGACATCGGTTCAAATTGTTCAGAATGCCATCGTCTTCTCGTGCCTATCCGCTGGCTTTAGAAAAAAAAGCTGAGGCATATTGCAAAATGTTTCGCCAATTAGGCTATGAAATTTAAATGATTATTTGTATCTTTGCACTCGCAATCAGAATTAAAAGATGAAGAAGCAAACAATTCAATTGCTCATTGGGGCAATCATATTGGTGGCATTAGTGGCCTCAGTTATTGTTTATATGCCTAATTTAGACGCTCAAACGCTCTACAATTGGTTTAAAGACAATATGGGTTACACGCTGATATTCTTGCTGATGGCTGTTGAAAGTTCCTTCATTCCATTCCCAAGCGAGATTGTAGTGCCTCCTGCCGCATACTTTGCGTGTTCAGGTGCAGGTAATGCGAATATCAACGTGGTGATGGTGGTGCTGGTTGCCACATTGGGCGCTTTAGTGGGCGCATGTGTGAATTATGTCATTTCAATGTTCATTGGCCGACCTGTGGTTTACGGTTTCGCGAACAGTAGAATCGGTCACATGTGTTTGATTGATGCCGAGAAAGTGGAAAAGGCTGAAAAGTATTTTGCCGACCACGGTTCAATCTCCACATTCTTGGGACGCTTGATTCCTGGCATACGCCAGCTGATTTCAATTCCTGCTGGCTTGGCACGCATGAACTTCCTTAAGTTCTCAGTGTTCACCACTCTTGGAGCTGGCATTTGGAACGTGGCATTAGCGACTCTTGGTTGGTGGTTAAGCACCTTCGTGGCTGAGCCCGAGTTGTATGCTCAGCTCGAGGCCAACAACAAATACCTCACTTACGCAGGTTTTGCATTGCTTGGAATTATTGTTTTATACATTGCTTATAAAGGCTTGAAAGGCTCACCAAAGAAAGGATAATATGAAAGTATCACCTTCACTTCTATCGGCAGATTTCGCCCATTTGGCTGAAGAACTGGAATTCATCAATGCCAGTAATGCCGACATGCTTCACCTCGACGTGATGGACGGTGTGTTTGTGCCAAACATTTCATTCGGTTTTCCCGTGATGAAATATGTGAATAAGCATTGCCAAAAGCCATTAGATGTGCACTTGATGATCGTTGAGCCTCTAAAATTTGTGGGTGAAGTGAAAGATTGTGGTGCAGAGATAATGACAGTTCACTACGAGGCTTGCGTTCACCTCAACAGAGTGGTGCAGCAAATCCATGATGCTGGCATGAAAGCAGGCGTATCAATCAACCCAGCCACACCAGTGTGTTTGCTCAAAGACATACTGCAAGATGTGGATTTGGTGCTGCTGATGTCGGTGAATCCTGGATTTGGAGGACAGAAATTCATTTCTGGAACAATAGAAAAAGTAAAAGAACTTCGCCAACTCATCGCTGCCACTGGTAGCAAAGCCATCATTGAAGTTGATGGTGGTGTGAATGCCGAAACCGGCGCAAAATTAGCCGAGGCTGGAGTTGACATGGTGGTTGCTGGCAACTATGTTTTCAAATCAGAAGACAGAACTGCCGCAATAGCATCACTGAAGAAGTTGTAGACATATTGGAAAGGTGCCGGAGTGGCCGAACGGGACGGTCTCGAAAACCGTTGTACCCTTACGGGTACCGAGGGTTCGAATCCCTCCCTTTCCGCAACAGAAACGAGGAAACCCCAACAGGTTCCCTCGTTTTCTTATTTATATTTAGCATTGATTCTTAAAATTGCAAATTATTTCAATACTGGGGGCACTGAAACAAAAACTTAAAAAACAGCCTTTTAGCGATGCCAGTGCTTCGCACCTGTCGTTAGTGCTGCGGCATGTCTGATTTCAAGCAAAAGCTTGAATCAGCCACCCCACACCCCTAACGCCGCCCTCTTACGAGGTCGGTGGCATCGCCAAAAGGATAAA